>ENA-OWNT01001029-OWNT01001029.1-seawater-metagenome-genome-assembly--contig:-NODE-1029-length-42321-cov-9.409218_pt1 | contig 42321 bp, 46 predicted proteins | sample MGYA00238136_ERZ651165 | MGnify/ENA primary metagenome ERZ651165 (study PRJEB26861, sample SAMN08777766) | seawater metagenome | isolation source: coastal seawater | place: USA: Florida | collected...
GGGCCGAACCGGGCAACCTCCGCCCCCCGCATCGACGCCCTCTTTACCCGTCTCCAACCCGGAGGAGCCCCGACACTTGAGCTCGTGCGACTGTTTCCCGCCCTCCCAGTGCCGGGTGCCGCCCCGATTTCGCCGCCATTGCTGAACCTCACGCGGGAAAACTTGCTGCAGGATTTGCTTGCCGAAGCGCTGTATGCCGGCCTCTGCCGCGCGGCCCTGCACGCGATTGCGGCCGAGAACAACGCCCGCATGCTCGCGATGGCTGCAGCGCAAAGCCAGACCGAGCGAACACTGGAAGGACTCGTCGCGCTGGAGCGGCGCGTACGCCAAGAGACGATAACCTCCGAGATCATCGAACTCGCCGCAGGCGAGGCCGCCTTCCACAGCCACACGAGGCGCAGGCCTCCAGATGCCAATCCAGCCGCGGAGTAGCTCTCGGTGCATTCTCCGAGATCGATTTGGGCCGCGGTGGATTGCTGAGCGGGGCAATCAACTAGATAGCTGAGAGGAACGGTTCGGGGAATCCTGAGCAGCTTTGGTCTTCTCAATAGCTTGAACAGGAACTCGCGGACTCTTGACCAAGGTGATTTTTCGCCGCCGAGTTGGAGCGTCGCGTAAGCGGTCCTCACCGACTTCTTGAACTCAGAGTCAGGTAGCCCAAAGAACGCATTGCATTGCTGGTACCTACCAGAGTCCATGGCGAGAAAGGTGTTGTGTGGACGGTCGCAAACGTCGCGATGGCGTTGCGAGTGAGGATCACTAGCGAGGCCGCACAGCTCAATTTGTCTGGTGGGAAGGTCTGCGCGCAAACTCAAACTCCTCGTCCTCTCGAAAACTCTGCAAATAGCCGCGAAGCCCCGGACTGGCCTCGAGACGCCGCGCAACCGCAAGCGATCTGGATGCCTCCTCTAGTCCGGTGACCAGAACCGGCAGCATGGACTGACGAAAAGCCTCGCTATGGAAGGTATCCGACAGCGTCTCCAGCAACATGGTCCGAAGCATATGCTGCTGCATCGAGAACATCGCCGCCGCGCGACGTTCCCGCGCCTGCAAGATCGCGTGTCTGAGCGCCTCGGCCGTGATCGCGGATTTGTTCAGGTAGTCGTCACACCCCATTTTCAACGCATTGACCGCGACATTGAGACGGTCGTCATTCGAGACCATGATCTTTATTGAATCCCGGTTCCGCTCGTCTTGCTTCAGAACTTCAAGCGCAGCGAGCCCATCTCCCTCGCTCAGGTGGTAGTCAATCAACATGACATCGTATGTCCCGCGCGAAAGGCAACTGCGCATGGCATCGAGCGTGGCTGCTTCCTCAAACGTTATCGGCAGTTCTAACGCGGCTCCCATCCTGCTAATCCGCCGACGATCAAAGGCGCTATCGTCGAGGACCAGAGCCGAGATCGGCATAGCTGTCTTATCTGTTGATGAAGCGATCATAGCCCGCGAAGCACCTTTATATCTTTCAGACTCTGTGATCGGAGGCTTAGCGCGACCTCTCCAAAGATTGGGTTAACGCGAAGTATCTTGAGGTAGCGCGCTTTTTCAAATCTGGCGTCAATTTCTAGCTCACTGGTCAAGTGTTCTCTGCGAAAATGAAGATGTTCAATTCGATTGCGTTCGGCCTTTCGATTGGGGAAAATCCAGCGCATTGATTGGATGTTGAGGGTAAATGTGGAGTGCTGGGGCGACAAAAAGCGAGGGGCCAGTGGTTTGTTCTAGGACTATTTGACCTGGAGAAACTTAAATACACCCATCTTGAGATATATTTAAGTTGGTTTGAGGTTGGTTTCATCTCGGGGCGGGTGAAGCCATCTTTCGTCGATGCGCTCAGATGGTTTTATTAATTGATGTTATTCGAATTTCACGTTATTTAAATGGCTTGGAGCGAGGGAATCGAGCGGCCAAATGGCAGCCTCGCCCGTAGGGTGATGGCAGCCATTCGCATTCACCTTGATAGAGCGTGACAATCTTACGAACATTCGCTAAGCCCATTCCGCTGCCCTCGATTTCGTCCCGAGGTCGAAGTGTGGTCATTACTTCAAAGACCTTGCTACGAAATCGTTCGGGGATTCCTGGTCCATCGTCGCAAATAGACAGAACGTGCCAATCTTTCTCATCTCGGCTCTCTATTCGGATCGTTCCCTCCGATCGATCATGATGCTTGATGGCGTTTGATAGAAGCGATGACATCAGCGTCAATGCATCAGTCTCTCCAAGTTGATAACGTGATTCCTCAAGGTTGAGTTTCAGCTGAAAACCTGGTGGCAGGGGTGTTTCATCAAGAATGATGTCGACAACATCTTCCCAACGCACCTCCTTAACGCTTTGCAGCCGGCCGATGCGGGAATAAACAAGAAGATCAATCAGCATCCGGTCTAACCGAGATGTGTGAATGTGCATCAAGCGGATGTTTTCTGCCAAGGAACCAGAAATCTGGTGCCCGTCGATTTGCAGGTCCTCCTCGATCCATTGCGGAAGCTCCAGCAAGGCACGCACAGAGTTGCGAATGTCATGGCTGACGAGGTAGATGAAATCCTCAAACTCTTTCGCTGCGGAATCGAGTGAGACCAGACCAGACGGAACCGGGTCAAGAAGGTGTTCACATGTTGTCATCAGAAACCTCGTGACGGCATTCCCAAGCATCAGTAAGGTACATGACTTAAGATGCTCCTAACGATCTCATCGGTTGGAGGATTGGCCCGACTAGCAGTAGTGAAAGTTCTCGGTATTATCTGACCTATAGTTTCGTTAGATTCACTAATGGCTAATCATTTTGGTGCTAACCTGAGGCTACTGCAAAATGTGCCCGGTAGAGGAGCGTAAGGAAGCCCAAGATGGAACAGATCGCAGGAGAGGTGCTCCGACGCCAGATCCAGTCGCCGCAGGTCCTGCCCGTGATCAAGGCGCTCATTCTGGATGACAGCGTGTTTGACCGGCGAAGAATACGACGTTTGGGGCACGACACACAGCTGGGTATCGTACTCGACGAGATATCTTCTCTGGACGCGCTCGAGACCATTCTGGATCAAGAGGTCTTCGATGTCATCCTTTTAGACTACAAACTTCCGGTCGGAGACGGTTTGGAGGCGCTAAGACAGGTGCGTGGTCATGCTACCAACGGAAACTGTCCGACGATCATGATTGCGGGAGATGCTCAGTCGGAAATTGCGGTGCAGTCATTGAAGTCGGGGTGCGATAACTATCTTGCTAAGGACCAATTGACGGCAGAAACATTGAGGGTCGCAGTTCTAGGGGCGTTAGAGAAATCTGCGAGTCAAGCACGCGAGTATGGTCTTCGGCATTCGGATATTGAACGCATGACGACCTTAGTCATGGCAAAGTACACGAATGCATTGCAGCCTAAGCTCGCCCGGATGATCAGGGACATGAGGGCATTAAGATCAAATCTTGACGCTCCAGGTCAAAACCTTCCTGGTGAAATTGAGAAGATCGAAAGGCAATGCATTCAGATGTGGGCCATTTTGCTGGACCCGAAGGTCGCTGCGGTCACTCAGGAGTTTCGTCACTAAAGGCTGGGTTGCGATCGAGGGTAGTTGAATTGACGGGGCGTGAGTTCACGAGGTTAAAGATTGGTCTCGGGAAGGAATGGCTATTAGAGAGCAATGGGAAAGTTTCATTTTGGAGTATCTGTGTCTGAGTAGTTTTCCGAGCATTGCGAAACTGGGAACGGAAAAACTCTACTATCGGGAGAAGGGTTTTACGTAAATTCATGGCGGGTAGTGGGCGAACATCCTTGCCGCTTTTCCAGGAGTCGAAGATGGTGGAGGGCTGTCGAATGGGTGCTGATCTGGCCTTAGTGCAATGTACTCTAGGGAAATGGCGAATGGAATTTCCTCCGTAGCCAACGCCTTTGCGACCGCCGCGATCATGGTTGACGAGACTGGTGATATCGCTCTGGTTAACCGGGCTGCGTGCAGGCTTTTTGGTTACGAAGATTGCAGTTTGGTGGGTAAGCCCATTGAGATCTTGGTGCTTGAGGAACAGCGCCTCTGTCATCCGGGTTACAGGGTTGGTCTTGTGAGTTCTCGCGCTGAACGTCCGATGGGGCGCGGGCGGCCTCTCTTTGCGCGACATCGGGACGGTCGGGAGATCCCGGTTGAAATTGCACTTACGCCGATCGAAACTCCGGAGGGTGATATGGTGATGTGCACCGTCATCGATCTAACCGAACGTCTGGAAACCGAGCGCCGACTGACAGAGAAGGCGCGAGAGGCCGAGGCGCTCAACTTCGAACTGGCGAGGTTCGCCGAGAGCGCGAGTCATGATCTGAAGGCACCGTTGGTTTCGATCTCGGGGCTCCTGTCATTGTGCATCGAGGACTTGGACGAGGGCGACATTGCCGTAGTACGTGCCAACCTGGACAAGGCTTTGGCGGTAAGTCGCGAGAGTGCGGAAAAGTTGGAAACCGCCCTGGCGCTGGCTCGTGCACATCGGGAGATATACCCGCGCGAGAGTCTGGCGCTTGGTGAACTGGTTCGCACGATCTGGTGCGACATTGTCGCGTCGGAAGAATGTCCTCCCAGTCTCTTGTTCGATTTTCAGACTGATGACTCCTTTGTCGGGGCGCGGGTGCCGGTGACCATGGTGCTGAGCAATCTGCTGTCAAACGCGATCCGGTTTCGGGACCTTTCGCGTGAGCGCGCCGAAGTGCGGGTAAGTTGCTGCAGGGATGAGAAACAATTCTGGGTGGCGATCACGGACAACGGGATCGGGATCGCCCAAAGGGACAGGGCAAAGCTGTTTCGCATGTTCGAACGTTTTGACGCGCGGAGCGGCGACGGGATGGGGCTGGCGTTGGCGCGCAAACAGGTCGAGCGCCTTGGCGGGCAGATCAGCGTGAACAGTGTGCCGGGCGAGGGATCGGAGTTCAGTTTTACTTTGCCACTCAACGAGGAGGAAGTGAGATGAAGATACCTGTAACGGTGGTCGATGACGAGCAGGTCGATCGCTATACCGTTCGCCGGCGGCTGTCGCGACACGGTGGCTTTCGCGATGTGGTCGAGGTCGAATCCGGCGATGTATTCCTTGATGTCCATTGCTCCGGGGCGTCCGATATCGAGACGGATGGATTGCCCTTGCTGATCCTGATGGACATCAACATGCCCGGTCGTAACGGGTTTGAGACGGTGAGAGAGATGGAAGTTCGCCAGTCGAAAGGGCTGGCGGTGCCGAGTATCGTGGTCACCATGCTCACGTCGTCGGGAAATCCGCGCGACAAGGCCGAGGCGGACAAGCTACCTCTGGTCCGGGGGTACATCGAAAAGCCACTGGATGCGGATGGCGCGCAGAGGTTGTTCGATCTCTACCATGCCGAATTGAAGGCACGGGCCGCATGAGACGTCAGGTTTCTATTGCCGCCGAGACTAGCGGATCTGGCGTTGCTTTTTCGGAGACTTTCGGAGCTTGGCAGGGAGCTACCGAGACCTTGGCGTTCCCCCCGTCTGGGCAGACCAGAACCGCTGCCGTTAGAACCCGTCGCGAAGCTGCACGACAGCGCCACAAACATGAATTGCATGTGGAGGTGTCGCGCAGGCTGAGAAGGGTTGGGCCTGCCACGCGGCCCATCCCGGCTGTCGTGACTCCGGCCAGACGAGAGGTGGCCTCCTCTCCCTGCCGGGACCGAAAGACGACCTCACCTCTGCAATCAGAGGCCGCCGATCTCGCGGATGCGTGCGATGATCTCGTCGATCCCGTCCTTGTTGCGCAGCGAGGCAAAGTGGAAGGGCCGCTCGCCGCGCATGCGCAGGCTGTCGCGCTGCATCACGTCGAGCGAGGCGCCGACATAGGGGGCGAGGTCGGTCTTGTTGATCACAAGGATGTCGGACTTGGTGATGGCGGGCCCGCCCTTGCGCGGGATCTCCTCGCCGGCGGCCACGTCGATCACGTAGATGGTCAGGTCGGCCAGCTCGGGCGAGAAGGTGGCCGAGAGGTTGTCGCCACCGGATTCGATGATCACCACCTCGACGTCCGGGTGGCGTTCGCGCATCTCGGCCACGGCGGCGAGGTTGATCGAGGCATCCTCGCGGATTGCGGTATGCGGGCAGCCGCCGGTTTCGACACCGATGATCCGGTCCTGCGGCAGGACCTGGAGCCGCATCAGCGCCTCGGCATCTTCCTGCGTGTAGATGTCGTTGGTGATCACGCCGAGCGAGAAGTCGTCGCGCATGCCGGCGCAGAGCGCGGCGGTCAGGGTGGTCTTGCCGGCGCCGACGGGGCCGCCGATGCCGATCCGCAGGGGGCCATTGGGAGAGGTCATGAGCGGAACATCCTTGAGTATTGGGTTTCGTGCTGCATCGAGGCGATATCCGCCAGAAACGTGCTGCTGCCCAGCGAGTCAAGCGGGGCGTCGAGGGCGGTGTCGCACAGCTGGTGACAGAGCGGGGTGAGGGCCAGGATCGCCTGCTGCCCCTCGGTCTGCCCCAGCGGGACAAGCCGGATCGCGGCCGAGGTCAGCGCGCTGAGGAAGCCGTGGATATACATCCGCGCGGTGGGTTCGAGCGGCAGGTCGCAGGCCCGTGCGGCGGCGCCCACGGCCAGCGGATAGCTCAGCGGCGGCAGGTCCTGCGACCAGACCGCGTTGATCGTGCGGATGAACGAACCGCCCTGGTCCACCGTTTCCAGCAGGCGCTCGGAGGAGGGGGCCATGGCGCGCGCCAGCGCGTCGATCCCGGCCAGTTCCGAGCGGTCGGCGCGATAGGCGGCGGAGAGGAAGATCAGGTCGTTGCGCCCGGCACCATGCTCAAGGACATGGGCCATCCAGTCGCGAAACTGTGCGACGGTGCCAATCTCGCCGCGGTCCACCAGCGCCTCCAGCCCGTGGCTGTAGGAAAAGGCCCCGATGGGAAAGGCTGGCGAGAACCACTGCGCCAGCGTCAGCATAACGGCAGGGTCGGTGTCAGTGCTCATGGCTGTGGGTGCGGCCGTGGCCATAGGCCCCGCCTTCGGGCGTGAACGGCTCGACCACCTTGTGAACATGGGCCCCAAGCCGCGACAGCATGTCTTCCATCACGTGATTGCGCTGGATCAGCAGGCGGTCGTGCTCGATCTGGCAGGGCGTGTGTCGGTTGCCGATGTGCCATGCCAGCCGGACGAGGTCATGGCCGCTGATCTCCAGCAGCTCCTCGGCCGCCGCGGTGATCTCGACCAGACGCCCGTCGCCAAGCTCGAGCGCGTCGCCATGATCCAGCGACTCCGTGTGTTCGAGGTCCACGAGGAAGCGTCCGCCGTCGCAGAGCTCCAGCACCTTGCGGCGCAGGAAACGGTCGTCGTAGGTCAGGGTGCAGGCCAGGGCGGCGTCGGTCCAGGTGCCTTTGCGGCGCAGGGTGCGGGCGGTGGGCAGGTCGGTCATTGCAGTCTTTCGATCCCTATGTAGTCGTAGGTGTCCGAGCCGTTGCTGTCCTTGAACGCGGCGACATAGGACAGCCCGAGTTCGGGCAGGTAGTGGAGGATGTCGCGCAACTCGGGATCGGGGTCGTCGGGATAGGCGATCTCGACGGGGATCATCTGGTAGGCGCAGCCGCCGTAGGTGCGGGTCTGGGCCGGTCCAAAGACGTAATCCTGTTGCTCGGAGGCGAGTCCGGCGCTGTCGAGCCGGGCGAGGGTGACGCTCCACGTCGTGCCCGGTTCCGGTTGGGGCAGGGCGTCGGCGGCCATCGGAAAGCTGTAGGTGGTGCGACTGCCGGGCAGCATCTTGCCGTCGGCCATCTCCATGACCTCGACGAGGTAGAGACCGCGCACGAGCATCGAGCGGACGCCCTCGTCGGGAGAATAGGCGTAGTAGGATTCGACTATGTCGTCGGAATACCGGCGGAAGGTTTCGATCTCGCCGGTCGCCGTCTCGAAGCGGATGCCTCCGGCAAGGTCGTCGATGGTCGGGCAGGCGTCCTGCGCCGAGGCCGGAACGGCCATCGCAAGGGACAGTACGGTGGCCTGCCAGATCTTCATGTCCGCGCTCCTTCGCTGGTGCGCGGGCAGTTTATCGCTTTTGTCGGCGCGCAACAGCGAAATGCGCAGGCTGCACGCCGGGGTAACGAGCTCAGATGTGGAGCAGGTCGCGGAAGACGTAGCGCGGAATATCCTCGCGGCGCAGGCCCATCTTGGCCAGTTCCTCGTCGCTCTTGTCGTTCAGACGGGCGACCTGATCGGCGCGCGATGCCTTCTGAACGTAGCAGCTGAACGCATGTGCCACGGCGTTGAAGACGCTCTCGAAAATCGGCTGGTCTGCGGTTTTGCTTGTCGTGACGGCCATTGGAAACCTCTTTGGTTTGTATCCCAGGTTCCCTCCCCTGATCACGATAATAGGTCAGCATGACTGCCCTGACCAATGCAATTGCAGCATGTGTGTTATGCAAGTGCAGCAATTTTCTCGCAATGCCTTGTCTCAGAACAGGAAATAGCGCTGTGCCATCGGCAGGACAGAGGCCGGTTCACAGGTCAGAAGCTCGCCATCGGCCCGAACCTCGTAGGTTTCGGGGTTCACCTCGATCTTCGGCAGGGCGTTGTTCAGCAACAGGTCGGCCTTGCCGATGTTGCGGGTGTTCGACACGGCGACGGTCTGCTTGGCGAGGCCCAGTTTCTCACGGATCCCGGCGGATTGCGCGGCTTCCGAGACGAAGGTGACGGCCGAGTGTTCGACCGAGCGGCCATAGGCGCCCCACATCGGCCGGGTATAAACCGGCTGCGGCGTGGGGATCGAGGCGTTGGGGTCGCCCATCTGCGCGCAGACGATGCTGCCGCCGAGCAAGACCATCTCGGGCTTCACCCCGAAAAAGGCGGGGTTCCAGAGCACCAGATCGGCGCGCTTGCCCTCTTCGATGCTGCCGATATGGGTCGAGATGCCATGAGCGATGGCGGGGTTGATGGTGTATTTCGCAATGTAGCGGCGCACACGGAAATTGTCGTTGTCGCCCGTTTCCTCGGGCAGCCGCCCGCGCTGCTTTTTCATCTTGTTAGCGGTCTGCCATGTGCGGATCAAGACCTCTCCGACCCGGCCCATGGCCTGACTGTCGGAGGCGATGATCGAGAACGCCCCCATGTCATGCAGGATGTCTTCGGCGGCGATGGTCTCTCGCCGGATGCGGCTTTCGGCAAAGGCCACATCCTCGGGGATCGATTTGTCGAGGTGGTGACACACCATGAGCATATCCAGATGCTCTTCCAACGTGTTGACCGTGAAGGGCCGCGTGGGGTTGGTCGAGGAGGGCAGCACATGCTCTTCGCCGCAGATCTTGATGATATCTGGCGCATGGCCCCCGCCCGCGCCTTCGGTGTGGAAGGCATGGATCGTGCGGCCTTTCATGGCTTTTACGGTATGTTCGACAAAGCCGCTTTCGTTCAGCGTGTCGGTGTGGATCATCACCTGCACGTCCATCGCATCGGCCACGCCAAGGCAGCAGTCGATGGCCGCCGGGGTGGTGCCCCAATCCTCATGCAGTTTCAGCGCGCAGGCGCCCGCGTTGATCTGCTCTTCCAGTGCTGCGGGTTGCGAGGCGTTGCCTTTCCCCGCGAAGGCAAGGTTCATCGGAAAGGCGTCGGCGGCCTGCATCATGCGCCCGATATGCCAGCCGCCCGGCGTGCAGGTGGTGGCCAAAGTGCCATGCGCAGGGCCAGTGCCGCCGCCGAGCATGGTGGTCAGCCCCGAATGCAGCGCGTCTTCGATCTGTTGCGGGCAGATGAAATGGATATGGCTATCAAACCCCCCGGCGGTGAGGATGCGCCCCTCGCCCGCGATCACCTCGGTCCCCGGCCCGATGATGATATCGACCCCCGGCTGCGTGTCGGGGTTGCCTGCCTTGCCAATCTTGGCAATGCGCCCGTCTTTCAGGCCGACATCAGCCTTGTAGATGCCGGTATGATCGACGATCAGCGCATTGGTGATGACCGTGTCGACGGCCCCGCCCGCGCGGGTGACCTGCGACTGGCCCATGCCGTCGCGGATCACCTTGCCGCCGCCGAACTTGACCTCTTCGCCATAGGCCCGGCCCTCGCCGGTGGTCAGGTCACGTTCGACTTCGATAATAAGGTCCGTATCGGCCAGCCGCACCCGGTCGCCCACCGTGGGGCCGAACATGGCGGCATAGTCACCGCGTTTGATCTGTGCAGGCATCAGAGGTCTCCCATCACCGCGCTGTTAAAGCCAAAGACCCGCCGCGCCCCGTCGATCGGGATGAGCGCGACCTCGCGCCGTTGGCCGGGCTCGAAACGCACCGCAGTCCCCGCCGCGATGTCGAGGCGCAGGCCCCGCGCGGCGGCGCGGTCGAACTCAAGCGCGGGGTTGCTCTCGGCAAAATGGTAGTGGCTGCCGACCTGCACCGGGCGGTCGCCGGTATTGGCGACCATCAGCGTGATCGCCGTGCTGTCGGCATTGAGGGTCAACAGGCCCTCCGCCGGAATGATCTCTCCCGGGATCATGCTTTGGCGGTCTTCAGACGCCGCAGGACGAGGATCCCCCCCGACAGCGCAAAGGCCGCGGCGGCGATCAGGTAGACGGCGAGCGATCCGTCGCCCTCTCCGCCATGGCTGTGGGGGAGCGGCGCGCTATGGGCGAAGGCCGCCATGGCGAGCGACATAAGCGGCAGGGCAAGAAGGGGGGAAAAACGCGGCATGGGATATCCTATCTGATGGGGTTGTGCACGGTGACCAATTTGGTCCCGTCGGGAAAAGTGGCTTCGACCTGCACCTCGGAGATCATCTCGGCCACCCCCTCCATACAGTCGTCGCGGGTGATGACATGGGCGCCCGCCTGCATCAGATCGGCCACGCTGCGGCCATCCCGCGCGCCTTCGACCACGGTGTCGGTGATGAGGGCGATGGCCTCGGGGTGGTTCAGCTTGACCCCCCGCGCAAGGCGCTTGCGGGCGACCTCGGCGGCCATGGAGATCAGCAGTTTGTCTTTTTCTCGCGGGGTCAGTTGCACGTCAGGTCATCCATGATCGGGGAAGGGTGTCACCGCTCAACGCGCCCAAGATCGGGACGAGCGATTGGCGAAGGTCGAAACTATCTGCGGCGAGGATCCGGGCGACCAGCAGGTCAGGACCGATGAGGCTGGCCCCGGCGCTGTTGGGCAATTGGGCGCGGAGCCGGGGCAGCCGCGCTTCGGCATCGGGGGCCACATAGATCAGCGTGGCAAGGGCACCGGCCCCCGCCGCGATATGAGGGGCCGCCAGATGGGCGGTGACATCGCCGCTGAGTGTCATCGCATCGTGAAAAAGCGGCTGGCCCGCGCGGTTGACCTCGATCCGGTCGCGGAAATAAGCATGACGCAGCGCTTCACCCATAGCGGCGCGGCCAAAGACCAGCGGCTCCACCAGCAGGAGAGAGGCGTCTTGCGCCAGGTCGACCGTCAGATGCCGCCGCAGGGCGCATCCGTCGTAGAGAATGGACTCTTGCGGCAGCCAATGCAGCGTCGCGCCGGAGTCGACGGTAAGGGTGTTGCGCAGCGCCGCCACTTGCCCCGGTTGCGCGCGATAGGCGCGTTCGGCGGCCTGCGTGGTGAGGCTGAGCGCCGCTTGCGCCTCGGCGCGGGCGTTCAGGGTAAAACTATCGCCGCCGGTGATGCCGCCTGCGGTATTGATGACGATGGTCTGCAACAGCGCGGGATCGGGGCGGGGGAAGAGCAGCTTCATCGCGCCCGACTGGCGCAATTCGCCGATTGTCGACCCGCCCCGCGCAGCCTTGGCCGAGACCATCGCAGCACCAAGGGCGCGTGGCTGCACCGGGGTCGCTTGGGGGCTGTTTATGCTGCTGTCGATGAGAATGAGGAACGCTCCGCCCGGTAAAGTCTGATGATTTTTTAATCACCATAGAGACGGGGGAGTGTCATCGCCGAGGCGGTTCAGAGCCGCCTGCGCGGCGGGTTTGCTTGAAAAATGGGCGGCAAATCGCGGTGCTGTCCGAAACTTGGGCATTCCGCGCATGGGGCGGCGGCCCCGGGGAGGGAGGGCCGCCGCTGTCGTCAAATCCCGATCACGGGCGGAGCATGACCTTGCCGCCACGGCCCGTGGTCAGCGCGGCTTTCATCGCCTCGGTCACCTCGGCCAGCGGGTAGATGCCGCCGGTGTCGAGGGGCAGTTGGCCCTTCGCGGCCAGTTGCACCAATTCGCCAATCAGGCGGCCCCGCGTCTCAGCCGCCATCTCGCCGCTCACGCGCGAGCCCCAGAAGCCTTTGACGGTGATGTGCTTCATGATCAATTCGCCCGAAGACATGGTGAGCGGCTGGCCCGTCGCCGTGCCGAAGACGATCAGCTCACCGTCCTTGCCTAGCAGTTCGACCAGTTGGCCGCCCAACTCGCCGCCGACGGAATCGATGGCCGAGACCGCGCCGTCTTTGCCGATCAACTCACGCGCTTTGCTTTGCCAATCCGCATCTTCGGTGGAGAGGACATGTTCCGCGCCGGTGTCGCGCATCTCTTCGGCGGCGCCTTCGCGGCGGACGAGGTTCAGCAGGTTGACGCCGCGCGCCTTGGCCAGACCGACCATGATCTTGCCGACCGCGCCATTGGCGGCGGTTTGGATCAGCCAATCGCCTTCGCCGACCTTGAGGGTCTCCAACAAAGACAGGGCGCTGAAGGGCATGGCAATCAACTGCGCGCCCGCTTCGTCCGAGATCGCCTCGGGCAGGGGCAGCAGGCCCGCGGCAGGGGCGGTGAAATACTCGGCCCATGCGCCGTGGAAGCCAGCCGCGGTGACGCGTTTGCCGATCAGCGCCTCATCAACGCCTTCGCCCACGGCCTCGACGATGCCAAGCGCTTCGGAGCCGCCGATGGCGCCGGGCAGTTCGGGCTTGTAGCCATAGTTACCGCGCACGGTCCAAAGGTCGTGGTTGTGGATGGGCGAGAGCACCATGCGCAGCAGCGCTTCGCCTGCGGCGGGCGCGGGCTTGTCGGTTTCGCGGGTGGTCAGAACCTCGGCGGGCTCGCCGAATGTGTCGTGGATGGCAGCGAACATGCTGTTTCCTTTCAGGTTGGGAATTGGCCCCCGGTGAGGGAGAGTTGGGCAGAGGTTTCAGCGCGCGCCATGCGCAGGGGCGCATCGCTGCGTGCCAGTTTGGCCAGCACCGCAGCGCCGAGCCATTTGGCATAGAGCATGCGGGCTGTGGTCTCGGGGTCTTCGAGCACCCGGACGGTCCCATCCTCTGCGCCTTGGCGCAGCAATTGGGCAATCCGGGCGACCAAAGCATCGACACCCTGATCGAGCGTTTCGCGCATCGTTTCCGACAGGTCGGCAACTTCGGATCCGAGTTTCACCACCAAACAGGCGCTGGCGATCCCCGGGGCGCTGGATTGGCTGAGCCATGCATCCCAGAAACTGTCGAGCTTATCGCCTGCCGTTCCCGGGGCCGCGATCAGCGCATCGACACGGTCGAGATAGGCCTCGACGTAATCTGCCAACATCGTGGTGCCAAAAGCCTCTTTCGACGCGAAGTAATAGTAGAACGAGCCCTTGGGCACGCCGCTTTCGCTCAGAATGCGCGACAGGCCAACGCCAGAGAACCCGTGCCGCAACACGAGGCTGCGCCCTATGTCCAAAATGCGTTGCCGCGTCTGATCCGATTTCTTTGCCTCTGTCATACCGGGGCATCTAAGGAATAATAGACCGGTCGTCTAGTGCGCTCGCGCGAATGTGAGACAGCCAAGTTGAACGAGGCGCCAAACCAGAAAATAGCGAAAAAACCTATTCTTGCGCGATCATATATATTAGATTCCACACAACGGCCCGGAGGGCGATGACAGGGATGGAATGAGAAGATGGATCAAAAGATTGCTCTGATAACAGGGGCCGGAAGCGGGGTGGGCCTTGCCTGTGCGCAGCGTTTGGCGAAGGACGGTTTCACCCTCGTGCTGACGGGGCGGCAGCAGGATAAGATCGACGCGGCCTGCGCGACGCTCGACGGGCAGGGGCATATCGCCGTGGCCGCCGATGTTGGGATCGAGGCGGAGGTCGATGCGCTTTTCGAGCGGGTGGAGACGACCTTTGGGCGGCTGGATTTGCTGTTCAACAATGCCGGGCGCAATGGCTCGGCAGTTGAGGTAGACGGCTTAAGCGTGGCGGAGTGGAACGACATCGTCGCGACCAATCTGACCGGGTCATTCCTCTGCGCCCGCGCGGCTTTCGCCCTGATGAAACGGCAGAGCCCCAAGGGCGGGCGGATCATCAACAACGGTTCAATCAGCGCTCATGTGCCGCGCCCTCTGTCGGTGCCCTATACGGCGACGAAACACGCGATCACCGGGTTGACCCGCGCGCTGTCGCTCGACGGGCGGGCGCATGACATCGCCTGCGGGCAGATCGACATCGGCAACGCGGCGAGCGAGATGACCGAGCGGATGAAGGAGGGCATTCTGCAACCCAACGGCAGCCGCATGTCCGAGCCGCGCATGGATGTGAACGACGTGGCCGAAACGCTGTCATATATGGCGAAGCTGTCGCTCGACTCCAACGCCATGTTCGTCACCGTGATGGCTACTAAAATGCCCTTCGCGGGGCGCGGTTAAATGGTCAAAGCACCTTGCCCGGGTTCATCAAATGGCCCGGGTCGAGGGTGGCCTTAATCTGCGCCATTAACTCCAGCGCGACCGGGTCCTTATACCGGCGCAGCTCGGCGCGTTTGAAGGTGCCGATGCCATGTTCCGCCGAGAAAGAGCCGCCCATCTGGTGCACGATATCATGCACGATCCGGTTGAAGGCCCCGTATTCGGCAAGGAACGCCGCATCCGCCATATCCACCGGGCGCGACAGGTTGAAATGCAGGTTGCCGTCGCCGAAATGGCCAAAGGGGCAAGGGCGCAGCCCGGGCATGTGATCCATACAGGCTTGGGTCGCCTCGCGGATGAAATCCGCCACGCGCGACACCGGGACCGAAACGTCATGTTTGATCGACGCGCCTTCGGGTTTCTGGGCCTCTGACAGGTTCTCTCGCAGCGCCCAAAGCGCGTCTTTCTGCGCCTCCGAGGCGCCGATCACGGCGTCGATGATCTCCTCCGCCTCGAAAGCCGCTTCCAATGCGGTTTCCAGCCGGGCGTCGAGGTCTGTCGGCGCGCCATTGCCGGTGAGTTCGATCAGGCAATAGGCGGGATGCGCCTCGGCCATCGGATCGCTACAGCCGGGCGCGTGGTCGATCACCATTTGCAGGCCCAGCCGGTCGATATACTCGAATGTCGAAAGCGTGTCAGCGGTCTGGCCGCGCATCCGCGCATAGAGCGCGAGCGCCGGATCGGGGCCGGTGCAGGCCACCAGCGCGGTGGCCCGGGCGGTGGGTTTGGGAAAGAGTTTGATCACCGCCGCCGTGATGATGCCAAGCGTGCCTTCGGCGCCGATAAAGAGGTGTTTGAGGTCAAAACCGGTGTTGTTTTTCCGCAGGCCGTTCAGGTCATTCAGCACCCGGCCATCTGGCAGCACCGCTTCGATCCCCAGCACGAGGTCACGGGTATTGCCATAGCGCAGCACCGCCGTCCCGCCCGCGTTGGTCGAAAGGTTGCCGCCGATCTGGCAGGACCCTTCAGAGGCGAGCGAGAGCGGGAAGAGCGCATCGACCTCATCTGCCGCAGCTTGGATATTGGCGAGGATGCAGCCTGCCTCAACCGTCATCGTGGCATTGGTCGGATCGATCGCGCGGATACGGTTCAGCCGGTCTGATGTGAGGATAATGCCGCCATCGGGCACGCCGCCGCCTGCAAGACCGGTGTTGCCGCCTTGCGGTGTGACCGGCACTTCGGCTGCGTGGCACAGACGCATGCAGGCAGCGACCTCCTCGGTTGAACCGGGGCGGATCAGCGCCAGCGCCGTGCCGCGCCGCAGCCCGCGGTCTTCGATCAGCCGCGCGTCGAAATCCTTGGCGTCGGTCACCACATGGGCAGGGCCGATGGCATCGCGCAGCGCATCGAGCAAGGCGGCGTGGTCTTGCGCGTCCGTATCATCTGCGCGGCGCGGCGCGGTCAGGGTCGTCATCTGGGTCATCCTTCAGCGCTGGTCGGCGTCGACTTTTTTCTGGGCCGCCGCGCGCAGCTTGCTGATCGTGGTGCGGGTCGAGATCTGCTCGGGGTCGGTTACCAGTTCGATCAGCGCGGGACGTCCACTCTCGCGGGCGCGGGTGAAGGCGGCGGCGAAATCCTCGGTCTTGGTCACCCGTTCGGCATGGGCGCCCAGACCTTCGGCCATCTTCACGAAGTCTTGGTTCTGCAAGGTGGTGCCCGAGATGCGTTCGGGGTGGTCGCGTTCCTGATGCATGCGGATGGTGCCGTAGATGCCGTTGTTGAACAGCAACACGATGGGCCGCCCGCCATATTGCGCGGCGGTGGCGAGTTCGTTGCCGCTCATCATAAAGCCGCCATCACCGACGAAGGAGAGCGTCAGCCGTTCAGGGTCTGCAATCGACGCGGCCACGGCAGCAGGCACGGAATAGCCCATCGCGCCACAGGTGGAGCCGACGATTCGGCCCGGACGCCCAAAGCGCAGGAACCGCTGCGCCCAGCCGGTGTGGTTGCCCGCGTCGAGCGTGACCACCACGTCGTTGGGCAGCTCATCGCGCAGTTGCGCAAGGGCCACCCCCATGTCGAGATCCCATTCCCCGCCATTGGGCGCTTCGGTATCGGTGAGGTAGTCGGCATGCAGCTTGTCGCACCAATCGCCCCATGCCTCTGCCCGGCCCAGATCGACGCCGTCCAAGGCAGCGGCCACAGCGACGGGCGCTGCCGCAATGCCCAAATCCGGCGAATAGACGCGGCCAATCTCATCCGCCTCGGGATAGAGATGCACCAGACGGGTCTCGGGGTTGGGCGATTGCATGGTGGTATAGGTCTTGGTCGTCATCTCACCCAAACGCGCACCGATCACAATGAGCAAATCCGCCTCACGTTGATGTGCGTAGAGGCTGGGCGCGGTAGAGGTGCCGAAATCGCCTGCATAGACCGGCGAGAGGTTGTTCACGATGTCCTGCCGCCGGAAAGAGGTGGTAACGGGGATCTTGTTGGCTTCGGCAAAGCGGGTGATGGCCGCCGCACTCTCATCCGACCAGCCGGAGCCGCCGAGCAGCAGGAGGGGCCGTTCGGCCTGCGCGATCTCGGTCTTGAGCATATCGAGGCTATCGGGCGACAGGCCGGCATGGGTGGCCGTATAGGGCCGCGCATCGGCCACGGAAACCACCTCGGTCAGCATGTCTTCGGGCAGGGAGATCACCACCGGGCCGGGGCGGCCCGAGGTCGCCACGCGGAAGGCGCGGGCCATATATTCCGGCACCCGCGCCGGGTCATCGATCTGGGTGGCCCATTTGGCGATGGGGCCGAACATGGCGCGGTAATCGACCTCCTGGAAGGCTTCGCGGTCGGTCGTGTCCCGGGCGATCTGTCCCACGAGCAGGATCATCGGCGTGCTGTCTTGCTGCGCGATATGCACCCCGATGGCCGCGTGGCAGGCGCCGGGGCCGCGGGTGACCATGCAGATGCCGGGCTTGCCGGTGAGCTTGCCATAGGTCTCGGCCATATTCGCGGCCCCGGCTTCGTGCCGCGCGTTGATCAGGTTGAAACGGTCCTGCACGTCATGCAGCGCGTCCAGCACCTCAAGGTAGCTTTCGCCGGGCACGCAATAGGCGGTGTCGGCGCCGTGGATCAAAAGCTGATCCACAAGGACCTGTCCGCCGGTCCGCGCCTTGAGGGAAGTTTTTTGCAGCATGGAGAAGGCTCCGTTTCGTTCGTTCAAAGAGTTAAGTATGTGTGGCCGCTTGGCTCTCGGGGCTGGGGTTCCTGGCCTTTTGGAAGGCCAGGATAACGCCCGCGATGACCAGCCCCGAGGCGGTGAGCCGCAGATCGGGATAGATCAGCAAGAGCGACGCCGCGAAAAGCACCACCGACAGCACGTTGGACAGTCTGCCAAAGTAGTAGCGTTGCAGGGCGGCGGCCAGCAAGATGACGCCAATGGTGGCCTGCAACAGGACCAAGGTGATCTGGGTGGCCGAACCCTGCATCAGGATCGCCGGTTCATAGACGAACATGAAGGGCACGATAAAGCCGGTGGCCCCGAGTTTCACCGCGGCCCAGCTCGCCTCCACGATTTTGGCGTGGGACAGGGTGTTGGCCGCATAGACCGCCATGGCGACGGGGGGTGTGATGGCCGACAGGATGGCGAAGTAGAACACGAAGAGATGCGCCGCTTCGACCTGCACGCCCAGTTTCACCAGTGCCGGCACCAGCAGGGCGACCTGCACGATATAGGCCGGTGTGGTCGGCATCCCCATGCCAAGGATGATGCCCGCAATCATCGACAGGAAGAGCGCGATGACCAGCGTGTCTTGGGCCGCTTCGATCACGAAGTTCGAGAAGGTCAGGCCAAGGCCGGTGATGTCGATCACGCCGACGACGATGCCCGCACAGGCACAGGCTGCGGCAATCGCCAGCACGTTGCGTGCGCCGCCTTCGAGCGCTTCGAGGATGTTGTCGACGGTGACGTAATGCCGTGTCGTCTTGCGCAGCGCCGCGACGGGCACGACCGAGACGATACCGCAAAGCGCCGCATAGGGGGCCGAATAGCCCAGCATCAGCACGCCCACGATGATCGTCAGCGGCAGGAACAGGTGGCCGCGTTCAAGCAGCACGGTTTTCAGCGGTACTTGATCCTCTTTCGGGACCGACCCGATGCCCTTGCGCTTGGCCTCGAAATGGACCGCGGCGAAAAGGGCCACATAGAACAGGATCGCGGGCGCCAGCGCGTATTTCGCAACCGTGAGGTATCCGACGCCGAGGTATTCGGCCATGACAAAGGCCGCAGCCCCCATGACGGGCGGCATAATCTGCCCCCCGGTCGAGGCCACGGCTTCGACCGCGCCGGAGAAGGCGGGTTTAAATCCCATGCGTTTCATCAGCGGGATAGAGAAGGTGCCCGTCGTCATCACATTGGCCACGGCAGAGCCGGACACCGACCCGAAGAGGCCCGAGGTCACACAGGCCACCTTGGCCGGACCGCCGACCTGCCGCCCCGTAAGCGCCACCGCGAAATCCATGAAGAGCTGGCCCACGCCCATCCGCTCGACCAAGGAACCGAAGAGGATGAAAAGCACCATATAGGTCGCGGAAACCGCGATCGGGATGCCGAAGATGCCTTCGGGCGTCATGAACAACTGCTCAAGGATCACCGAGGGCAGGGTCGAGGTGAAGGCGAGGCCGTAGCCGAGGAACAAAAGTGCCGTGATCGGCAGCATCGGCCCCAGCATCCGGCGCGTGGCTTCCAATAGCAGAGCCACAAGCGTGATCCCCACCACGATGTCCATCGGCATTAGCGGATCGACGTAGAGGAAGCGCTGCGTGATGTAATTAAGGTTAAAGGAAGGATAGAGCGCAGCACCCGCCGCGAAAAGCCCGATGACCACATCATACCAACTGGGCACATCATTGCGCAGACCCTTGCGGTTCACCGTCAAGAAAATCAGCAGAAGCGCCAGAGCGACGTGTACGCCGCGCATAATATAGGGGTTGGGCGGGCCGACGAAGGCGACATAGAGATGCCACACAGCCATGCCGATCAGGATCAGCCTTGCTATGCGGGTAATCAGGGGCATCTTGTCCAGAAAGATCGACAGTTGCATGGGGGTTCTCTCGTCTAGAGTGGAAGGCGGCCTCTGTGTGTCAGCGCGCGGAATGCACGGGGCGCAGGGACCTTATGGATGTGGGCCGGACGAAGCGCTTGGCTCCGACCGACCCGTTTCGTGTCGGAAGGGAATTACATCCCCGAGACGCCACGCTCTGCGTAGAACTCTTTCGCGGCGGGGTGGAAGGGCACGCCGATGTCGGTGGCCATTTCCTCAACCGTCAGGTTCGCCATGGATTTGCTGATCGCGGCGAAGCTGTCGTTGTTGTCGGCAATCGCGGCGAGCACGGATTTGACGATCTCACCGTCATAGTCGCAGGGCGCGACCATATGGGTGTCATAGCTGATCGCATGCACGGTCTCATCGAAACCGGGGTAGGCGCCCGCCTTGACTTCGCGGCGCTGGAAGGCGGCGTTCTTGTCTTTGAAGTGGGCAAAGGTCTCTTCATCCACGTCGATCAGGCGGATTTTGCGCGAGGATGCCAGATCCATCACCGAGCCGGTTGGCAGGGACGACCCCAGTGTGAAGAAATCGGCCTGACCGTCTTTCATCTGCGAGGCGGAGTCGGAGTAGGACGTGTTGGCGACGCTGTCGAGGTCGTCAAAGGTCATGTCGGCAGTCGACAAAAGCTCGCGCGTCAGGAATTCGCCGGTGTTGCCAAGCTGCTGCGTGGTCAGGCGTTTGCCCTTCATGTCGGCGATTGTCTTGATGCCCGAATCTTCAAGCGCGACGATCTGGAAATACTGCGGATAAAGAATGCCAAGGTTGCAGACATTGGTCGTGGCCTTGCGGAACGGCTCTTTGCCCGAAAGGCTGTCCACGGTCGAGATCGAGTTGGCGAAGGCGATGCCGAAGCGGCCCGCATCCACGCCGACCACATTCGACACGCCCGCGCCCGGCGTGACAGTAATGTCCATGTCGGGGTTCTCACGCTCTACAATCGCCTTGATCGCGCCGCCCACCGGATACCACGACCCGCCCTGCTGGCCGGTCGCCATGACAAAGCTCTGCGCATGGGCGGCGGCGCCTGCGACGGCGAAAAGGATGGTGGCCGCTGTGGTGCGACGGATCGATTTGAAGATGGGTGACATAGAAACTCCTCCCGAGTTTTGACTGTGTGTCGGCAGCTACTGGATGGGTTCCGGGCTCCCCCCTGACATCCTCTTGCCGTGATCCGCAGACTGCGGGGGAATCTCTAGCCTGTCAATTAAAAATACAAATTTACGGGGATTTCATCTTACTTGTAATGTTGTATTCTGGTTGTAATGCTGGGAATGGCCCTACCTTCTGATTATTGACAGCTTGTCATACAGGTGGTTCAATCGGCGAAAGGAAGTTGTTATTATGGCTGCAAATCTTCAGGCGACCGCGCCCCTCGTCGATGGTGCCACGCTGAGCGATCAGGTGACCGAGGTGCTGCGCCACAATGTGGTGAACGGTGTGTGGAACGTGGGCGATGTGCTGCCCTCCGAAACCACATTGGCCAGCGATTTCGATGTGAGCCGCACGGTGATCCGCGAGGCGGTGTCGCGCCTCAAGGCCGAAGGTATGTTGTCGAGCCGTCAGGGCCGGGGGGCCTTTGTCGCCAGCGACCGGCCCCGCCAGGGCTTTGCTATCCCTGAACGTGACATGGAAAGCCAGCGCAAGCTCGAACAGATCCTAGAGCTGCGCATGGGGCTTGAGATCGAAGCCGCTGCCATCGCCGCCGCCCGCGCCACCCCCGAGGCCCGCGCAGAGATTGAGCGTGCCGCCGCCGCTTATGATCAAAGCAACAAGATCGGTGGCCCGGCAGTGGCGGCAGGGGTCACTGCAGACCTCGATTTTCACCGCGCGGTTTGCGAGGCGACGGGGAACAGCTATTACCTTAGCCTGTTCAACTACCTCGTCGCCAGCCTGCGCGAGACGATGCTGGCCGGGCGGCTGCAAGCGCTGAAACGCGGCGGCGAAAGCCGTGACGCGATACAGGAGCACTACGACATCGCCGCCTCTATCGCCGAGGGTGACGCAGAGCGCGCCCGCCAGCGGATGCGCGACCACCTCCAGATGTCGAGCGGGCGGCTTTTGGCACAACTCAAGACCGAGGACGGGCTGGCAGAGTGACCATTCCTGCCGCCCTCCATGCCGCCCTCGCGCGGCCCCCCTCACTGACCATCGCGCTCAGCGGGGGGATCGACAGCCTGACGCTCTCGGCTGCCGCGGCCAAGGTGCGCGGCGCGGCGGGCGTGACGCTTTGCCATGCGGTTTCACCCGCCGTTCCGGCGGCGGCGACCGCGCGGGTGAAGGATTTCGCCACCACTTGGGACCTGCCGCTGAAGCTGGTCGACGCGGGGGAGTTCGCCGATCCCGCCTATCGCGCGAACCCGGTCAATCGCTGTTATTTCTGCAAGTCGAACCTCTATGGCACTTTGGCGCGCATGGGGCCGCTGGTGGCGGCGGGCACCAATACCGATGATCTGACGGACTACCGTCCCGGCCTGCAAGCCGCGGCGGAACACGGCGTGCTGCACCCTTTCGTCGAGGCGCAGATGTCCAAGTCGGATGTGCGCGCCTTGGCCCGCGCGCTCGGGCTGGGGGATCTGGCGGAACTGCCAGCCGCCCCCTGTTTGGCCAGCCGGATCGAGACCGGTCTGCGGGTGGAGCCTGCGGATCTGGTGGTGATCGACCGGGTAGAGACCCTGCTGCGTGAGGTCATGGGCAATATCACCCTGCGCTGCCGACGCCTGCGCGGGGGCTGGGTGGTCGAGCTTGATCCGCTTGTTTATGAAGACCTCTCCGCCCAGAAACGTGCAGCGATATTAACGCAGGTTCGGCAGGCCACGGATGACGGGCGCGCGGTCGATCTGCGGGCCTATTCAAGAGGAAGTGCATTTGTCCATCACTAAGGCCGGCCCCGACGGGCATCCAGACGTGACCTTTGATCGGGGCCGCGGGGGGCGTATCGGCATCGAAGAGGCCGTGCTTTGCGAGCATAAATCCGTGGCGCAGATCGCCGCCATCATCGGCGATGCAGCGGCAGAGGAACGGCGGCTGTTGCTGACCCGGCTGACGGCAGAGCAATTCGCCGCGCTGCCCGCCGACTTGGCGCAACGGGTCGATTACTGCACCGCCTCGCGCACCGCCATTTTGGGAGAGATCGGGCCCTTGGCCAGCACCCCGCGCATCGCCCTCGTCAGTGCGGGCACCTCTGATTACGCCCCTATGGCCGAAGCGCGGCGCACGCTGGCCTATGGCGGAATGGCGGCGACCGAGGTTTCGGACGTGGGCGTCGCCGGGCTGTGGCGTCTGCTCGCGCGGGAAGAGTTGCTGCGCGAGATGGATGTGGTGATCGTCTTTGCCGGGATGGACGCGGCGCTGCCCTCGGTCGTGGCCGGGCTGGTGCCGGGGGTGGTCATTGGTGTGCCGACCTCCGTGGGCTATGGTGTCGCCCGCGGCGGGAGGGTCGCGCTTGATTCGGTACTCGCCAGCTGCGCGCCGGGGGTGACGGTGGTGAACATCGACAACGGCTATGGGGCTGCAACATCGGCGCTGCGGCTGGCCAATATGATGCGCCGCGCCGCGGCGGGAGGGTAGCCGGTGACAGCACCGAAACTGAAGATCAAGAAACGCCAGACCTTGGCCGACCAGCTCTACGGGCAGGTTCTTGAGCAGATCGTGTCGAACAAGCTGGTGCAGGGGGAAAAGCTGCCTTCGGAAAACCAGATCGCCACCGCCTTTGGCGTGTCGCGGCCCGTGGTGCGTGAGGCGCTGCGCAAGCTGCAAGAGGACGGTCTGGTCGAAGCGCGGCGCGGCGTGGGCACCTTCGTCAGGCGGCGGCCTTCGGAAAAGCTGATCGAATATGCCACGGCGGGTTCCGTCGCCGGGCTGATGCGCGCGATGGAAGCGCGGATCACGATCGAAAAGGCCACCGCCCGCATGGCCGCGCAGCGTGCCAGCCCCAAAGACATCGCCCGGATCGAGGCAGCCTTGCAAACGCTGGAGGCATCGATGCAGGCGCGCGATCCGTCCTTTGATGCCGACTACCAATTCCACCGCGCCATCGCGGCGGCTTCGGGCAATGAGGTTTTCGTGCAAATGCTCGACTGCGCCCGCGGTTCGATCGAACAGGGGATCGATGTGGCGCAAAAGCTGACCCGCCAAGGCTCCCAAGCCCGGATCGACGTGGTGATCAGCGAACATCGGGAAATCCTCGAAGCGATCCGCGCGGGCGACAGCGAAGTCGCAGGCGTGTCGATGGCCTATCACCTTTTGCAGGCGCGGGCCCGGATCACCGACCACGCCGGTATCGCATGACCCAAGCAAGCAGAAAGACCACCCCATGATCTACGACCACCGCACCTATTGCTGCCGCCCCGGCACGATCAAGAAACACCTCGCGCTCTATGCCGAATTCGGCTTCCCGGCGCAGCGCCGCATCCTAGGTGAGCCGGTGATCTATGCGCAGGTCGAGACGGGGGACGTGAATTCCTTCGTGCATATCTGGGCCTATAAGGACGCCGCCGACCGTGCCGCACGCCGGGCGCAGATGGCGGCGGACCCTGAGTGGCAGGCCTATCTCAAGAAAAGCGCCGAGGCGGGGTATTTGGTGAGCCAGACCAATAAGATCCTGATGCCCGTGCCGCTAGAGGGTTAAGCCGCGCCCCGGCCTGAGAGGTCAGGCCGGGGCAGCCTTCAGGTCACGAGGCAGGCCTCGTCGATGCCGCGCCCTTCGTGGAAGGCGCGGATGTTGCCCGCCCAATGGCCGACCATGCGTTTGAGGTTGTCCTCACTATGGCCGCCGATATGCGGCAGCGGCAGGACATTATCGAGACGCAGCAGCGGGTTGTCCGGCTCCACCGGTTCTTGGGTAAAGACATCCAATGCCGCCCCGGCGATGCGCTTGTGGGTCAACGTGTCGATCAGGGCCGCCTCGTCGATCAGCCCGCCGCGCCCGGTGTTCACCAAAAGCGCATCCGATTTCATCCGCGCCAGTTCATCCGCCCCGATGGTGTGGTGTGACGCATCGGTCAGCGGCATATGCAGGCTGACGATATCGCAGGTCTCAAGGATCTCATCGCGTTCGGCATAGCGTGCGCTGGTGCCTTCAGCTTCCCCCGAGCGGCGGTAGTAGAGCACCTCGCAGTCAAAGCCCGTCAGCCGTTTCGCGACAAGCTGCCCGATGGCGCCAAAGCCGATCAGCCCGACCTTCTGACTGCTGAGATCCCGCGCCCCGGGGACGATCTCGGGCACGATCCATTTGCCCGCGCGGGTGTTGTTGTAATGCAGCGGGATGCGGCGCAGCGCGGCGATCATCATGCCGATGGTCAGATCGGCGATGGTGGGCGCGTTGACCCCGGGGCTGCGCGCGACCGGCACACCCATCTCGCGCGCGACATCCAAGGGGATTTTGTCATACCCGGTGCCCCATTGATGCACGAGGCGCACGCTATCTGCCCCCCGCAAGACCTCGGCCGGAAGCCCCCGCCCGCGTGGGACGATATAGGCCGCCCCCTTTACCGCTTCGGCAAAGGCTTCTTCCGAGAAGGAGGCCGCAAAGCGCAGGTCGAGCCCTTCGGCATAGCCGCGCACCTTGTCTTGCATGTCCTGCGGCATCGCGTCGAGCACGGCGACGGGGCCGATCAACCCGCCGCTCATGCCGAAGCCCCGCGCAGGTCTTCGGGCAATAGCGCCTCGGGCAGGTTTTGGTAGGACACGGGCCGCAGGAAGCGGCGGATCGCCATGGTGCCGACGGAAGTCGCGCCGAAGTTGGTGGATGCGGGGTAGGGGCCGCCATGCACCATGGCGTCACAAACCTCGACCCCGGTGGGGAAGCCGTTCACAAGTACCCGGCCCGCTTTCCGTTCCAGGATCGGCATCAGCGCCTTGGCGGCGTCGGTGTCGCCCTCGTCCATCTGGAGCGTCACGGTCAATTGTCCCTCGAACCCCTTGGCAAGCTCTTGCATCTCATCGCCCGAGGACACCCGCAGCACCAGACCCAAGGGGCCAAAGACCTCCTCCCCAAGCGCGTGGTCTTGCAGGTAGGTATCGGCGTCGGTTTCAAACAGGTTCGGCTGGGCGGCGCGGCCTTCGCTGTCGTTGCTGACCAGCGCGCGGACGGCGTTGCGCCCGGTGAAACGTTCCTTGCCGTCGCGGTAGGCTTGGGCGATGCCGTCGGTCAGCATGACCTGCGGGCCGACCTGCTCAAGCGCCTCTTTCGCGGCGGCGACGAATGCGTCGCCTTCGGCCCCCTTGGCCACGACCGCGATGCCGGGGTTGGTGCAGAACTGCCCCGCGCCCATGGTCAGCGACCCGGCCCAGCCTGCGCCGATTTCCGCGCCGCGATTGCGGGCGGCATCGGCCAGAACGAACATAGGGTTCACCGACCCCAATTCGCCAAAGAAAGGGATTGGTTCGGGGCGTTGGGCGCAGAGATCGAACAGCGCGCGGCCTCCACCGAGCGATCCGGTAAAGCCCACGGCCTTGATCAGCGGATGCTGCACCAGCGTCTGCCCCACCTCGCGGCTATTGGCGTGGATCAGGGAGAAGACGCCGGGGTGGATGTCGCATTTCTGGATCGCCGCGTGGATCGCTTCGGCCACAATCTCCCCCGTGCCGGGGTGGGCGGAGTGGCCCTTGACCACGACCGGACAGCCCGCCGCCAGCGCCGCGGCGGTGTCGCCGCCCGCGGTGGAGAAGGCCAGCGGGAAGTTCGACGCGCCGAAGACCGCGACCGGTCCGATGGGGCGCTGGATCATGCGGATATCCGGGCGCGGCATCGGCTGGCGTTCGGGCAGGGCGCCGTCGACGCGCCGGTCCAGATGCGCGCCTTTGCGGATGTGATCTGCAAAGAGGCGAAGCTGCCCGGTTGTCCGCCCACGCTCGCCCTGAAGGCGGGCTTCGGGCAGGCCGGATTCGCGGGTGCCGATCTCGGTAATGGTCTCGGCACGGGCCTCCATCTCGTCTGCGATGGTGTCGAGGAAGGCGGCGCGGGTCTCGCGGCTGGCATAGGCGTAGGACCAAAAGGCCTCCTCCGCCGCTTGGCAGGCCCGGTCGACATGGGCCGGGGTGCCGCTTTGGAATTGGTCGCTTTCGCCGGTGGCGGGGGAATTGGCGAAGGTCTCTCCGCCGCCGACCCATTCGCCGGCGATCAGATGCTTGCCGTGGGGGTGAAATCTCTTGCTGTCCGCGGTCATGATCAATCCTTATGGGTTTGCTGTGTCAATGTGGGGGAGGGCCGCGCCATGGTCTGCACCAGCGCATCCATCTGCCGCGTGAGCAGCCAGGCGTCGCCCGCGATGGCGACGAATTCGATACCCTCATCAAAGTACCGTTGCGCAAGATCGGCACCATAGCCGAGGATGCCCGCAGGCAGCCCGGCGGCATGGATGGCCTCGACCGCCTCGCGGATCTTCTCTTGAACATCGGGGTGCATCGGGTTGCCGGTATGGCCCATCGCGGAGGAGAGATCCCCCGGCCCGATAAAGATCGCATCGACCCCCGGCACGCCGGCAATGGCGGGGATTTCGGCCACCGCTTCGGGGGTTTCGACCTGCACGATCACGCATTGCGCCTCTGCATAGGTGCTGAGGTAATCGGTTTGCCGCGCGTAATCATTGGCGCGGATCGTGGCCGAGATGCCGCGCAGCCCTTCGGGCGGGTAGCGGGTCCATGATACGGCTTGGCGGGCGGCCTCGGCGGTTTGGATCATCGGGAACATCAGATTGCGCACGCCGATATCCAGCAGCCGCTTGGTCATCGTTTGGTCCGAGGATGGCATGCGCACAATCATCTGCGCATCGGGATTGGCACTGCCTGCCGCGCGCAGATGGTCGGTAATTTGGCTCAGGTCGTTGGGCGCATGCTCCATATCCAACAACAACCAGTCGATCCCGCTGCCCGCCGCAATCTCTGTCACCGTAGGAGAGCAAAGCGAGAGCCAAAAGCCCGACAGGCGGCTGCCGGGGCGGAGCGTTTGTTTCAGTGGTTTTCCCGACATTTTCGCGGCTCCTCCCTCAAATGGTATCGACAATTGGGGTGATACGGTAATATATCAGTTCGAGCAAGATGTGTTTTCCAACCTTTTTGTGATGATGTTTTAGCTGGCGAGGAATCCATGACCGAGACCAAGAAAACCGCCGATCAGCTGCGCAGCGCGCGCTGGTTCGCCCCCGACGATCTGCGCAGCTTTGGCCATCGGTCGCGCATGATGCAGATGGGTCTGGGCCCCGAGGATTGGGAAGGCCGCCCGGTGATCGGCATCCTGAACACTTGGTCCGAGATGAACCCCTGCCACCTTCATTTCCGCGACCGCGCGGAGGACGTGAAGAAGGGAATCGCGCAGGCCGGGGGGCTGGGGCTTGAGATACCGACGATCTCGATCGACGAGAGCTTCACCAAGCCGACTTCGATGCTCTACCGCAATATGATCGCGATGGAGACCGAAGAGACGATCCGCTCGCACCCGCTCGATGGCGTGGTGCTCATGGGCGGATGTGACAAGTCCACGCCCGGTCTGACCATGGGGGCGATCAGCGCAGGCGTGCCGTTCATCTTCTTGCCCGCGGGGCCGATGCTGCGGGGCAATTACGCGGGCCGGGCGCTTGGCTCTGGTTCGGACGCCTGGAAGTTCTGGGACGAACGCCGCGCAGGCACGATCTCGGCCGAGGAATGGGTCGGCGTCGAAGGCGGCATTGCGCGGTCCTACGGGCATTGCATGACGATGGGCACCGCCTCCACCATGACCGCGATTGCCGAGGCGATGGGGTTGACCCTGCCGGGGGCGACCTCGATCCCCGCTGCGGATGCGGGGCACAAACGGATGAGCGCCTCTTGCGGGCGGCGCATTGTCGATATGGTTTGGGAAGACCTGACGCCGGACAAGATCATCACCCCCGCCGCCGTGCAAAACGCGGCGACGGTGGCGATGGCGACGGGCTGTTCGACCAATGCGGTGGTGCATCTCTTGGCCATGGCGCGCCGGGCCGGGGTGGCGCTGGAGTTGAGCGATCTCGACGCTCTGGGCCGCATCACGCCGCTGATCGCCAATATCCGCCCCTTGGGCAGCAGCGAATATCTGATGGAGGATTTCTATTTCGCGGGCGGGCTGCGGGCGCTGATGGACCAGTTGGGCGACAAGCTTGACCGGTCGGCCATCACCTGCACCGGCAAACCGCTGGAGGAGGGGATCGCGAATGCGCCTGTCTATAATGACGACGTGATCCGGCCCCTGTCGAACCCGGTCTATAAGGAAGGCTCGCTTGCCGTGCTCAAGGGCAACCTTTGCCCCAATGGCGCGGTGATCAAACCGGCGGCCTGCGATCCAAAGTTCCACCACCACGAAGGCCCGGCGCTGGTCTTTGACAGCTACCCCGAGATGAAGGCCGCCATCGACGACGAAAACCTCGATGTGACGCCCGACCATGTGCTGGTGCTGCGCAACGCAGGTCCGCAGGGCGGGCCGGGGATGCCGGAATGGGGGATGCTGCCGATGCCCAAGGCGCTGCTGAAACAGGGGCACCGGGACATGCTGCGGATCTCGGATGCGCGGATGTCGGGCACCTCTTACGGCGCTTGCATCCTGCATGTCGCGCCGGAGTCTTTCGTGGGCGGGCCGCTGGCGCTGCTCAAGACGGGGGACATCGTGCGCATGGATCTTGAGGCCCGAACCCTCGACATGTTGGTGGCTGAGGACGAACTCGCCGCCCGCCGCGCTGCGTGGAAAGCGCCCGAGCCACGGTTTGAGCGGGGCTGGGGCTATATGTTCCAGCGTCATGTGGGGCAGGCCGATCAGGGCTGCGACTTTGAATACCTCACCGCGGCCTTCGGCCAAGCGGCGGGTGAGCCGGATATTTTCTGAGAGGGGCTGGCAATGACACATGATCTTTCGAAAGCGCTTACCGGCATCTCGGGCATCCTCGTGACGCCCTATGACGCGGGCGGAGAGATCGCGCCGCGCAAGCTGACGCCGATCATTGACCGCGCGCTTGCCGCCGGGGTGCATATCCCGGTGGTGAACGGCAATACCGGCGAATACTACGCGCTGACCAATGACGAGGCCCGCACCATGGTGCGCGAGGTGGCGCAGATGATCGACGGGCGCGCGCCGCTGCTTGCGGGTGTCGGGCGCGGCATTCGCGATGCCTGTGCGCTGGCCAAGGCAAGTGCCGAGGCGGGGGCGGATGCGCTGATGATCCATCAGCCGCCCGATCCCTTTGTCTCTCCCCGTGGTACGGTCGATTATGTGCGCGCGGTGCGTGATGCCTCGGGCGGGCTGCCGGTGATGCTGTACCTGCGCAACGATGCGATGGGGCCCGAGGGCATCGCGCGGCTGTGCGAGGTCGACGGGGTGAAGGGCGTCAAATGGGCCACGCCGAACCCCTTGAACCTTGCCCGCGCGATCGAAGCGGCGCCGAAAGACATCGTCTGGGTCGGCGGTTTGGCCGAGGTCTGGGCGCCGCCGCTCTATGCCGTGGGGGCGCGGGGCTTCACCTCGGGCCTCATCAACGTCTGGCCCGAGCGCTCGGTCGCCATCCACGCGGCACTCGACGCAGGCGACTACGGCGAAGCGAACCGCCTCATCGCCGGGATGCGCGCCTTTGAGGACATCCGCGCGGAAGAGCATAACGGCACCAATGTCACCGGCGTCAAAGCCGCCCTTATGGCCATCGGACAGGATTGCGGCCCCACGCGCCCGCCTTCCGCATGGCCGCTGACGGAACAGCAGCAGGCGGTGTTGGATCAATTCGTGAAAGACAATCAACTGAAGGGAGAGGCGGCATGAGCCCCGAACTACGCGAGAAACTCCAAGCGGTCTCGGTCGCGACATTGGCGACGGCGCTGTACAAGCGCGGGCTGCGCAATCAGGTGGTGCAGGGGGTCGGTCCGGTAGCCGCCAAGGGGCGCAACATGGTCGGCCCTGCCTTTACCCTGCGCTATATGCCTGCCCGCGAAGACCGCAACCAATTGGTCGAATTCCGCAATCCCGAGCACCCGCAGCGCGTCGCGATCGAGACCTGCCCCGAGGGCCATGTGTTGGTGATGGACAGCCGCAAGGATGCCCGCGCCGCCAGCGCCGGTGACATCCTGATCACCCGGCTGATGATGCGCGGCGCGGCGGGTGTGGTGACCGACGGGGGCTTGCGCGATGCGGCGACCATCGGCGCGCTTGAGATTCCCGCCTATCACGCGCGGCCCTCCAGCCCCACGAACCTGACGCTGCATGAGGCGATTGAGATCAACTGCCCCGTAGGCTGCGGCGATGCCCCGGTCTTTCCCGGCGATATCGTGGTGGGCGACGACGACTGCGTGATCATCATCCCCGCGGATATTGCCGAAGAGGTGGCCGAAGAGGCTGTCGAGATGACCGCCTATGAGGATTTCGTGGTGGAGCAGGTCAAGGATGGCGCCGGGATCATCGGGCTTTACCCCGGCACCAAGCAAGAGAACCTTGATAAGTTCGCCGCGTGGCGCAAGGCCAACAACCGCTGAGTTAGGGCTTTTCCGGGGTGAAATACTCCGGGAAAGCCGCCCGTTTCTCGGTCATCCGGTCGACGGTGCGTTGTAGGTGCTGGCGCAGCGCCCCCATCGCCGCGGGCGCATCGCCCGCTTCGATCCCGTCGAGGATGCGGCTGTGGCCGCCGATCACGTCCTTGTTGTTCAGAATGCGGCCCGCCTCATCAATATCGTCCAGATGCAGGCGGCGCAGACGTTCCAGATGGCCCGCATGGCTGCGCATGATACGCTGGCTTTGCACATGGCCCGCCGCCACGAAGAGGGTCTGGTGAAACACCTCGTCCAACTCCTGAAAGGTCGGCACATCGCCGGGCTGGTCCGAAATGCTGCTTTGCAAGGCGACGATGCTGCGCAGACGGGTGAGGGCTTCGGGCGCGATCTCATCGGCCAAACGGCGCACGACTTCGGTCTCAAGCGCGATGCGCATGAACTGCGCCTCGCGGATCGCCGACATATCGATCGGCGTGACCAGCGTGCGCGATTGCGGGTAGATCTTGACCAGCCCCTCTTTGGCCAGCTGTTGCAGCGCATCGCGCAGCGGCGTCAAGCTGACGCCATGGGTCTCGGCCAGTTCGGCACGCAACAGCGGTGTGCCGGGCGGCAGGTCGAGCCTTACGATCTGATCGCGCAGGGTGGCGTAAACCCCGCGTCCCGTGGGCCCGCCCTCGAACAGTCCCAAGTCGGCCCCACCGCCAAGGATGCTTTTGGCAAGGGTCTGTGCGCTCTGCGCGGCGGGTTTCTTCGATGCGGTCATGCGGGCTCTTCCATAGCTGTTAAATCTAATATATCAGTTAATGACATCTTACCGAAGCGGTTTTTTCGACACCCGAGGGAGGGGAGCATCCGATGGACAGCCAGACCATGCAAGAGGACAGACGCGCAAAGGTAATGCTGCTGTCACCGACGGATAACGTGGTCGTGGCAACCGCGGCGGTTCCCCGTGGCGCGGTATTGCCGCAAGACGGGCTGCGTGCCAACCATGATACGCCCCAAGGTCACAAGATCGCGATCCGCCCGATCCAGCGCGGCGCGCCGATCCTGAAATTCGACACGGTGATCGGCTATGCGGCAGAAGAGATCGCCGCAGGCGATTGGTTGCACAGCCATAACATCAAGTTCGACGCGGTTGACAAAGACTATGCCTTTGCCCGCGATTATACCCCGACCAAGCTGCTGCCACCGCAAAAGCGCGCCCAGTTCATGGGCATCCGCCGCGCCAATGGCCGGGTCGGCACGCGCAACTACATCGGGCTTTTCGTCACCGTGAATTGCTCGGCCACCGTGGCGCGCAAGATCGCCAATTACTTCGACGAAGAGCGGATGGAGGCATGGGAGAACGTCGACGGGGTGATCCCCTTCATCCACGAATCCGGCTGCGGAATGGAGCTTACGGGCGAGCCGATGGACCTGCTGCGCCGCACGCTCTCGGGCTATATCCGCCACCCCAATCTGGCCGGTGCCGTGGTCCTGTCGCTGGGTTGTGAGCGCAACAACCTCGCCCAATTCTTTGAAGAGGAGGGGTTGGCCGAGGGCAAGATGCTGCGCTGCGTCACCATGCAACATGTCGGCGGCACGGCCCGCGCGATTGCCGAAGGCAAAGAGGCGGTGCGCGAAATGCTGGATCAGGCCAATGCCGTCCGGCGTGAGCCCTGTTCGGCGGAACATATCACCATCGGGATGCAATGCGGCGGGTCGGACGGGCTTTCGGGGCTCTCGGCCAACCCCGGTCTGGGGGCGGCGGCTGATATCCTCGTGCGCAACGGCGGCACGGCGATCCTTTCGGAAACGCCCGAGATTTTCGGCGTCGAACACCTGCTGACCCGGCGTGCCCGCAGTGAAGAGGTGGGGCGCAAGCTGGTCGAACGCATGGATTGGTGGCTGGACTATACCAAGGGCCGCGACACGCAGATCAACGGCGTGGTCAGCCCCGGCAATCAGGCAGGCGGGCTGGCAAATGTGCTCGAAAAATCGCTCGGCGGGGCCAAGAAAAGCGGCAGCACGGGGCTGATGGAGGTCTACCGCTATGCCGAACCGGTGACGCAAAAGGGGCTGGTCTTCATGGATACGCCCGGCTTCGATCCCGTCTCGGCCACCGGGCAGATCGCGGGGGGCGCGAACCTGATCTGCTTCACCACCGGGCGCGGGTCGTGCTTTGGCTCCTACCCCTCACCGACGATCAAACTCGCTTCCAACACGCCGATGTTCACCAAGATGCAGGACGATATGGACATCAACTGCGGCACGGTCATCGACGGCGACCAAAGCCTAGAGGAATTGGGCCAAAGGATCTTCGAGCGCATCCTTGCCATCGCCTCGGGCGAGCAAAGCAAATCCGAAGCGCTCGGCGTGGGCGAGGAAGAATTCGCGCCTTGGCCGATTGGGGTCACGGGGTAACAGATGTCGAAGGGGACAGCGCAGATGAAACCGAACTATGTGAAACTGGTCGAGGATACGCCGCTGCCGCGCATGGCGCTTTGCCGTCAGACCTTTGCCGCAACCCAGATCGACGACCCGCGCGCCGCCGTGGCAGAGGCGATGCAGGCCGATTGCGCGGGCAAGATCAAGCCGGGCATGTCCATCGCCATCACCGCAGGCAGCCGCGGGCTGGCGAAGCTGCCGGAACTGCTGGCCGCCATCGTGGCCGAGGTCCGCGCGCGCGGGGCGCATCCCTTTGTTGTGCCTGCCATGGGCAGCCATGGTGGGGCAACGGCAGAGGGGCAAACGGCGCTTTTGGCTAAACTGGGCGCCACCGAGGAAAGCCTCGGTTGCGAAATCCGCTCTTCGATGGAAACCGATGAGATCGGCGTCCTCGACAACGGCATGTCGGTGCGGATGGACCGCCATGCCAATGCCGCCGATGGGATTATCCTGTTCAACCGGATCAAGCCGCATACTTCTTTCCGCGCGCCGAACGAAAGCGGGCTGGCCAAGATGCTTTCGATCGGGTTGGGCAAGCAATCGGGGGCCGAAACCTGCCATTCGCGGGGCATCGATAACGTCGGCATCTTCGTGGCCAAGATGGCGCGGATGAAGTTGGAGCGTTGCAAGGTGCTTTTCGGCATCGGCACGATTGAGAATGCCTATGACGGGCTGGCGCAGGTCGTGGCGCTTGACAGCGACGGGATGCTGGAGGCCGAAGCGCCCTATCTGCAAGAGGCGATGCGCAACATGCCCCGCCTGCCGCTGGGGCCGCTGGATGCGCCTTCGGCCTCGGGCGATCTGGACGTGCTGGTGGTGGATGAGATCGGCAAAGAGTTCTCTGGCACCGGGATGGACCCCAATATCACCCATCGGTTTTCGAGCGAGAAGATGCAGGTCCATCTGCATATCTCCCGGCTGGTGGCGCTTGGCCTTTCGCCGCGCAGCAACGGCAACGGCAATGGCGCGGCGCGGGCGGATGTGATCACGCAGCGGTTGGAGCAGGATTTTGACCGCGAGGCGGTCTATGCCAATGCCATCACCTCGCAGGTGCTAAAACAGTCGAAAATCCCGATGGTCATGCCCTGCGACCGCACCGCGATCCAGACGGCGGTCAAGACCTGCGGGGCCGAGGATATCACCAAGGTCCGGCTGCTGCGCATCCCCAACACGTTGAAGCTTGAGTATCTCTATGCCTCCGAGGCGATGCTGCCGGAACTGCGCGACCGCCCGGGGCTTGAGGTGGTGGGCGATCTGCAAGAGATGCAGTTTGACGCAGGTCTGCTGCGCAACCCATGGCCGGAGGGGCATTGATGCGGGGCCAAGGGCTGCACCTACACCTCGACCCCGTTGGCGGAGCGGCGGGGGATATGTTCATCGCAGCGATGCTGCATGCCTTCCCCGATCTGGCCGAGCGCGCAATGGCCGATGTCGCCGCCGTGCTCCCCGCTGAGGTGGGATATGCAGAACTGAGCGAACATGTCGCCTCGGGCATCACGTCGCGACGGTTTGAGCTGGTGCTGACAGCGCCCGACGCCGGCAGGCGGCACGGTGCCGAGACGACCTATCGCGCCATGCGCAACTTGCTAGAGAACGCAGCGCTGTCCGAGGGCACGGCGGAGGCCGCCTGCGCGATCCTTCACCGGATTGCCGAGGCCGAAGCGCAGGTGCATGATATCCCCATCGACCGGGTGCATTTTCACGAGATCGCGGATTGGGACGCGCTGATGGATGTCACCGCCGCGGGCAGCATCTGCGCCGCGCTGGCGGGGGCGACCGTCTCGCTCGCGCCGCTGCCTCTTGGCGGGGGGCTGGTCGAGACGGCGCATGGCAAACTGCCGGTGCCCGCGCCCGCCACGGCGCTGATCTTGCAGGGCTATGATTGGCATGACGACGGGGTGCCGGGCGAGCGGGTGACACCCACCGGGGCCGCGATCCTTGCCCATCTCACCGGCGGCAGCCCCATTGCCAGCCGTCCACCCGGGCGGCTGCGCTGTACCGGATCGGGCGCGGGGATGCGGGTGATGAAAGGCCTGCCGAATATCCTGCGGGTCAGCGTTTTTGACACCGCCACGGCGGGCATCGCGCAGGACAGTCTTGTGCAATTCGCCTGCGATATCGACGACATGACGGGCGAAGAACTGGGCGCGGCGGTGGATCGGTTGCGCGAGATGGAGGGCGTGGTCGATCTCATGATGTTCAGCGGGCAGGGCAAGAAATCCCGCCCCGTCACGCGGCTTGAGTTGCTGGTGCAGCCGCAAGAGGCTGAGGCGGTCGCCGCGCGGGTCTTCGATCTGACTTCGACCCTCGGCCTCCGCCGCAGTCTTGTCGACCGGCTGATCCTCCCACGGGAAAGCGATGACAGCGGCCCGCTTCGGCGCAAGCGTGCACGGCGCCCCGGTGGGCATGAGACCATTAAGGTCGAAAGCGACGATCTGGCTGAGGCCGAGACCCTGCACGCCCGCCGCAGCCGCGCCCGCGCGGCGGAGGTGTAGGGGCCAGTGATCTAACTTGCTTATCACCGGCCCGCGTGTGAAAACCCTTTGACGTCAGTTCAGGGGGCCGCATGGAAACGCCACTCACCGCCACGTTGCGCCAGTATGAGGTCTTCGTCGCCATCGCGGAAACGCTGCATTTCGGTCAAGCGGCTGCCGCGCTCGGCGTGGCGCAACCGGCGCTGACGCAGCAGCTGAAACATCTCGAAACCGCCTTTGGCGGTGAGCTTCTCTTTGACCGCAACCGCCGCCGGGTGATGCTGACCGACTTCGGCAAGTCGCTGCTGCCCGAGGCCCGCGCGCTGCTGCAACAGGCCCGGCGGGTCGAGGCATTGGCCGAAGCGGCGCGCAGCGGTCAGCGCGGGCGGATCGAATTGGCCTATGTCGGCTCGGCCTCCTACGCGGGAATCCTCGGACGGCTCCTGCGCGAGTTGCGCGCGGGCGCGGCAGAGGTGGATCTGATCCTGCGCGAGTTGGACATGGACCTGCAAATCGCCGAGATCGTGGCGGGCAGGCTCGACGCGGGTTTCGTGCGCCTGCCGCTTTCCGGCGTGCCAGAGGATTTGGCCACCCGCACGGTTCATACCGAGGATATCTTGCTGGCTGTGCCGCCCGATCACCGCCTTGCCGAGGTGCCTTCCGTTGCCATGGCGGCGCTGCGCGAGGAGAGTTTCATCTTCAGCCACCTTGGCCCCGACATGGGCTTTGCCGCCTGCGCCTATCAACTCTGCGCCGATGCCGGTTTCGCCCCCAGCGTGGCCCATCGCGCGCCGCAGTTCACCGCCATCGTAAACTTCGTCTCGGCGGGTCTCGGGGTGGCTTTCGTCCCCGCCTCTGCCGCGCGGATGAAGGATGCAGGCGTGTCCTTCCTGCCGATCCGCGACGCCAAGGTGCAAAGCCGGATCGGGCTGGCCTATCTGCGCAATGCGCGCAATCCGGTTCTGCGCCGGCTGCTTGAGGCCCTAGAACCCGAAGGCTGATTACCCGACCGCCGTGCCACCACAGACAAAGACCGTCTGCCCAGTGATAAAGCCACTGCGCGGATCGGCAAAGAAGGACACCGCCTGCGCCACGTCTTCAGGTGTTCCCATCCGGCCCATCGGCACCGCATCGACAATGGCGCGGGTTTCCGGCGCGTCTTCCGGGTTGTTCTCCCAAAAGGCGGTGGTGGCGATGGGGCCGGGGGCGACGCAGTTCACGGTGATCCCGTCGCGCGCCAGTTCCAGCGCCCAAGTCCGCGCCATCGACTGGATCGCACCCTTGCTTGCGGAATAGAGCGTGCGGTCGATCTTGCCCTTGGTCACGCGGCTGGTGTTCATCACGATCCGCCCAGCCCCCGCCGCGCGCATTCCCGGCACGACCAGTTTCGCCGCCAGAATGCTGGGGCGCAGGTTCAGATGCATGATGGGGTCGAAATCGTCGAGGTCGACGGTGTCGAAGGATGCGGGCTTCACGATACCGACGTTATTGACCAGACAGGTCACCGGCCCCTGCGCGAGGATGCGTTGGAGGGCAGCCGTGGTCGCCGCGATGTCCGTCAGATCCACCCGCTGCGCATCCGCCCGAAGCGCGGGGTCTTCGGGGGCTTCGATATCCAGCACGAAGACACGCCAGCCGTCCTCACGCAGCCTGCGCGCGATGCCGAGGCCGATGTTGCGCGCCCCGCCGGTGACGAGCGCATGGCGCGGAGAGGGGTCTTGGGTCACGGGGCGGCATCCTTTTTCCTATTTGCTATTTACTTATCACTACGCTCTGGTGATAAGTAAACAACTGATATCCGGGAGGGGGATCACATGGCCAAAGGCATCATCATCGTGGGGGCGGGCACGATGGGCCAATCCATCGGCAGGCTCTTTGCCCAGCACGGCTGGAGGGTTCAAGCGGTCGACCCGACCGAGGCCGCGCGGGAGGCATTTTTGGCCACGGTGCCGGGGGCGACCGCCTACGCTGCCTTGGAGGAGGCAGGGCATGCCGATCTCGCGCTGGAATGCGTGCCGGAAGACCTCGCGCTGAAACGCCGTGTGCTCGCTGCTTTGGAGGGGGCCGTGCCGGAGGGCGCGCCGATCTTGTCCAACACCTCTGGCCTGAGATTGGAAGAGATGACGGCGGATATGGCTCGGCCCGAACGCGCCGTGATCACGCATTTCTTCAACCCCGGCGATGTGATCCCCGCCGTCGAAGTCGTCGCAGCTGAAGACGCGCCCGAAGGGCTTTGTGCCGAGGTCATGACCCTGCTGCGCGGGTTGGAGCGGCGTCCCGTGCGGCTGGATCACGCGCCGCCCGGTTTCGTGGCCAATCGCATTCAGCATGCCATCATGCGCGAATGCCTGCATTTGGTGGACCAAGGGGTCGCCAGCCCGGCGGAGATCGACGAGATCGTGCAATGGTCGGTGGGCGTGCGCATGGCGCTTTCCGGCCCGTTCCGCCAGCGCGATCTGAACGGGCTGGGCACCCATCTGAGCATCGCCGAATACCTCTACCCGGACCTTTGCGACCGGCACGACCCTTCGCCCAGCCTCACCGCATTGGTCGAGCGGGGGCAGCTTGGCAAGCGCAGCGGCAAGGGGTTCTACGACTGGCCCGAGGGGGAGAGCTCAGGCCCGACGGAGGAAGCCCTCCGCCGTGTCATCGCCCTCGCCCGCGACAGCGCCGATTGATTTTCCAGAAAGCCGAGGACACCCATGACCGATACTCCTGCCATCATCTGCGTGGCCATCACCGGATCGCTGCCGACCAAGGCCGACAACCCGGCGGTGCCGATCGACATTAGCGAGCAGATCGAAAGCACCCATGCCGCCTTTGAGGCCGGGGCGACGATCTGCCATGCCCATGTGCGCACCGCCGATGGCACCCCCACGGCGGACCCCGACCGTTTTGCGCGGTTGCAAGAGGGGCTGCGGGAACATTGCCCCGGCATGATCGTGCAATTCTCGACCGGTGGGCGTTCGGGCGCGGGCAAGAACCGGGGCGGGATGCTGCCGCTGCGGCCCGACATGGCCTCGCTTTCGGTGGGGTCGAACAACTTTCCCAACCGCGTCTATGAGAACCCGCCCGAGCTTGTCGACTGGCTGGCGGAAGAGATGATGACCTATAGCGTGCTGCCCGAGATCGAAGTCTTTGACCTCAGCCACATCCTACAGGCCAAGGCGATGGCGAAGGCGGGCAAGATCCCGGCCCGGCCCTATATCCAATTCGTCATGGGCGTGAAAAACGCCATGCCAGCGGATCGGGAGGTTTTTGATTTCTATATCAAAACCGTCAAACGGCTCTTCGGCGATATCCCGTGGTGCGCCGCCGGGATCGGGCGGCATCAGGCCGAGTTGAACGCATGGTGCGCCGCCGCGGGGGGCCATCTGCGCACGGGGCTGGAGGACAACATCCGGCTGGACAAACAGACCCTCGCCCCCTCCAATGCCGCCCTCGTGACCCGCGCGGCCGAGATCTGCGCAGAGGCCGGTCGCCCCGTCGCCACCGCGCAGCAGGCGCGTGAGATTCTGGGGCTGGCCTGAGGCCGCCCGGTCCACCGTGATAGATCAAGGAGATTGAGATGAAGAAACTGACATTCGCCCTCGCCACCTTTGCCGCACCGTTGGCGGCGCATGAGGGCGCGCATGTGCATCCCCATGGCAACGATCCCTTCTGGGCGGTGGCGATGCTGTCGCTGGCGATCGTGATCCTTGCCGCAGCGGTGCTGCGCCGCAAGTAGGGCGTCAGCGCCGATCAGCCACCAAAGCCGCGCGATCCGCCCGCCCGGCCAAAGCCGCCGCGCGATGCGGCGGTGGCGCGGGTCATCGGGGTTTTGCCGATGGTGGTGCTGGGCCGGGTGAATTGCGAGGTGCTGAGCTTGGCCGCGCCGCGATTGGTCGAATAGGTGCTTGAGCGTGCCGCGTTGGTAAAGCGGCCATCCTTCGTCTTGTACAGTGGCTGCGCCGCCGCCATGCCCGCGCGGTTGCTCATCATATTGCCGATCAGATAGCCCGCCAGCAGGGGCATGAATATGCCGCCCGATCCGCCTTGGGTCGCTGCCTCTTCCGAGCCGCAGGCGCCTTCGCCATGCTGCTCTTCGCAGACCTCAAGGCTGTCGTAGCGCGGGGCGGATTCCACATGGAGGGTTTGCGCCGCGTCAAAGGCGGTTTCGCATTCCTGTTCGCTGTACATCCCGCCACGTTCGGCATCGGCAAGACAGCTTTGCAGGTCGGGAAAGGCGGCGGCGTCGACCTTTTCCTCCTCACAGCCAGCAAGGGTGAAGGCGGCGGCGCCGACAATGGCGATGGAAACCCGTTTCGAGCGTTTGGTCATAATGGTCGTCTTTCTGCCAAGGGGCGGCGGAGCGGTGGGCTATGCCACAATGTAGTGCGGTTTGAAGCGTGACAAATCCTGCGTGATGCGCGAGCGATCTTCGCGGATGCCGATGCCGGCGCAACTCTCGCCCACGATCCACGAGCCGATCACCGGGCGGAAACCGTCGAATGTGGGCAGCGGGGCATAGGCCTGCAGGATGCGCGGATGCTCGGCGTAATCAGAGTTTTGCGACTGTTCGATCACCTTACCGGACTGGTGGATCGTGACCGAGGCCCCCTCGCGCGAAAGGATCGGCTTGCGGACATGCGCCTCGGCCAGTTCCGCCGCGGCACGGTCAAAGGCGTCGGCGCAGGCGGGGGCGGCGGGGCCGCGCCCGGCGAGCGCATCGGCCACATCAGCCTCGAAAAACGCGGGCAGCAGATTGGGGTGGCCTTCGAACATCTGCCACAGCACCGGCAGAAGGCCCTTGTTGGACAAAAGCGCTTTCCACGCAGGCTCCAGAAACAGACAGCCCGAGCCTTGGATATGGGCGGCGTAGTCGTCGCGCAGCAGGTCTTCCCATGGGTAGAGTTTGAACAGGACGGCAATGCGGCGGTCTTGATCATCAAGGAAATGGCCATCGTCGCTTAGCCCGATCTTGTCGAGATCGCAGTAATGCGCGCCCAGCCCCGCTTCGCGTGCGGCCCAGCCCATGGCTTCGACGGTGCCGTAGTCTTCGGGGTTGTCGGCCACGGCGGTGAAATGCAGATCGCTGTCCTGCTCGAAGACATCGCCAAAGCGGGCGACCAGCGCCTCATGAATGCCGTTGAACTGATCCGTGCCCTCGGGCAATGCGCCCGCTTTCAAGTGGTCCTCAAGCCACTGCCACTGAAAGGCCGCGCTTTCGTAAAGCGAGGTCGGTGTATCTGCGTTATATTCCAACAGTTTCGCCGGGTTTGTGCCGTCATAGGCCAGATCGAAACGGCCATAGATCTCAGGATCGCCCCGGCGCCAGCTGTCGGCCACAAGGTCGCGGTGGGCATCTGGAATGGCGAGCCGGGTCATCAACTCTTCGCTGGCGATGATCTCGGCCACGGCCTCGCGGCACATGGCGTGAAGCTCGGTCGAAGGGTCTTCGATGTCATTCTCGATCTGGGTGAGGGTGAAGGCATAGGCCGAGGTTTCGTCCCAATAGGGTTCGCCATGCATATCGGCAAAGGTAAAGCCCACCTCTTGCGCATGGGCGCACCAGTCCGGTCTTTCGGGCAGTGTGATCTTTTGCAACGGTTCGCTCCCCCGGTTTCGCCCTCGCTTCTAATCGGCTTTGCGCCAAGCGGCCAGAGGGGGCGGCGGTTGGACGCGGCTGCGCAGTCAATGTAAACACCATTCAGAAATGTCACTGGGTTTGCAAAGCAGGAATGTCACTACTGGGCGCGACGGTAGCAAGGCTTTGCAGCCCGGAGACCCCACATATCGAAGGGCTGAAAAGCCTTGCGGGGATTGGCTTAGAGACCCAGCTTCCGTTGTTCGGTCTGATTGTAGAATGCTCTGATGCCGTCTTCGCGCACGATCTTTTCAAAGGCACGCCACGCAAGGACATCACCAAAGAAGGGCGGATTGTCTGAAATCGTCAACGTGCCGAATTGGTTCTCAACTGACAGGATCCAGCCGGGATCGATGCTGGTCTTGTAAATCTCGACGTCAAAGTGATGCCCGTCGATGGTGACGGTCTGGGTGTATTCGGAAAAGATGATCTCTGGCTCGTCCTCAGTCATACCGTCGATTTTGGCCTATTCCGCCGCCTGCGCAATCTTCTTGGCTTTCGATCCTGAGGGCCTGCCAGGACGCCGCCCATTCGGTTTATAACCCATCTTCTCGGAATTTGTCCGCACCTTCGGCTTTGGCGGCGCGGCGTCCTGCATCTCCTTGATGTGTTCCAGAACTGCGCTCAGGTTTTTGTTGCTAGTGATTGCCGCATGGGTGACGCGCTGATCCATGTCGAAGACTGTGTAGGGCAGGGAGCGGCCTTTGGAGCGCACCTCG
>ENA-OWNT01001032-OWNT01001032.1-seawater-metagenome-genome-assembly--contig:-NODE-1032-length-42178-cov-12.623904_pt1 | contig 42178 bp, 32 predicted proteins | sample MGYA00238136_ERZ651165 | MGnify/ENA primary metagenome ERZ651165 (study PRJEB26861, sample SAMN08777766) | seawater metagenome | isolation source: coastal seawater | place: USA: Florida | collected...
GGCGCCGATGGTACTGCCGGGGAGACCCGGTGGGAGAGTAGGTTACCGCCGGCCACCCCATCCCCACTTTGTGGGACACCCCCCGTTGAGCTCTGCTCCGGGGGGTGTTTTGGTTCTTGTGCTCCGCTGCACTGTCAAGTCGCCTCTGTGTCGATCGGAGAGACACCTTCTGATCGCGGTTTCGGCTCGATGACATGCGCTGAACCCACCGTGTCTGATACGCTGCGCGAGGAATCGTGCGGGCCTTCGGTCCGCCTGTCACGACGGACTGAATGGTGCGGGGTCGACCCGCCGACGGACATTCTCGGTGAGTCGATGAACCTGCTGCCCGCTTCGGGGTGAGCGGGAGGAGCGGGAGCCCATGGACAGCATTGCGGGGTACGCCACCACCGGCCGACGGCTCAAAGGGCCAGCGTCCGACATCGTGGAGCTCACGGGCGACCGTGGCCAGATGCTCTCTGCCGTCGTGTTCCACCCGGAGTTTCGCGGGCATCGCGGCATCAACGAAGCGCTCGAGGTGGTGGTTCGCTTCCTCGAAGACCCGATGGTCCCCGACCTCGTGGAGATGGTGGGGCGCGACCCCGAGCTGGGCGCGTTCGTCTACCCCACCGGTCAAGTGTGGGCGGTGGCCGATGTCATTCGCATCCTCGCGGATCTCGGGGAGACAGCAGGGATTCGCGCCGGCCTGGAGCTGATGCTTCGTGCGGGTCAGGTTCTCACGGAGGCTGCCGACTTCGGGGCGTCGGAAAATGTGTACTCCCACGGCGGCCTCACACCTTGGCGCCTGGTGATGCGGCAAGATGGGCGGGTGATGGTGCTGGGCCATGCCCTGCCCCAGGTCGAGATCCTGATGTTCCATGAGGACCACACAGTCCTCCCGTCTTCCGACTCCTTCCGCTACTGCCCGCCCGAGCGCATCCACGGGGAAGAAGAAGACCTCTCGAGCGATCTCTTCAGCCTCTGCCTCATCGCGTTCGAGTTCATGACCGGCAAGCCCGTCTACGACGGCCTGGTCAACGACATCCGTCAGAAGGCTGCCCGAGGTGAGGCCAGTCGGGTGCTGTTCCGCGCACGCGACAGCCTTCCGGCTTCAGTGCGCGACATCCTCGGCAACGCCATGCGCTTGGAGATGCACGACCGGCACGAGAGCGGTTCCGACTTCCTCGACGCCGTCACCAACGCGCTCTCCAGCGGGGATGCGCGCGGCCCGTCTCTGGCCGACATCATGCGGAAGGTCAGCTCCCAGATGCAGCGCCGAGGTGTGGTGCCCGACTCGGCGTCCACCGTGATGGGAACACCCGACGAAATCCGCGCCATGCTCGACGACGACGACGACGAAGTGGTGGCAGAGCCCGCGCGAGAGAAGTGGCAGCCGCCGTCCCGTGGGCGCTCGCCTGGTCGTGCACGTCAGCCCGAAGCATCCCCCGAGCCTGCTCCACAACCCACCCCCGACCCCCAGCAAGAATCCGGTGGTCGCTGGTCGGCTTCGGTACGACGTTCGGGGGCGCGCCGGCGCGTTCGACGGACTGCACCTGCTGCCGAAGCGAATGAGGCTCTGCCGCCGAGCGCTCCCATCGCGGAGGCGCCCGCCGCCGTCGAGCAGCCCGCTGAAAATGGCGGACGTTGGGGAAGAGTCTCCGGTGTCCGGCGGGGCGTGCGTCGTCGTGGTGGTGCCGAGCCCGCACCCACACCCACCCCGGAAGCGCCGGCGGAAGTCGAGGCAGACAAGCCGCTCGACATCCAGAAGGTGCTCCGGTCGTCGCGCGTACGGCGGCCCCGTCGGTCGCGGGTTGCACGGTCGCCCGAGCCTTCGGTGGAAGCGGTCCCCCCACCCCCCCAACCAGAGGCGGTCGAGCAGCTTGCGTCACCCGTCGAGGAAGCCGCACCTGCATCCACTGCTGATCTCCTCGCGCGGATTCGCCAGTCAGCCACCCGCAGTCGGCGTTCCTCTGTGGACCGCCCATCCGCCGCGAGCGACATCATCCGCGGGCTTGTCCGCAGCTCCGGCCGGACCAGAAAGCCCGACACCGGGACGCCATCCGAAGCGCTGGAAGCTCCGGCGGTGCCCGAGCCCGAGGCCAGGCCCGAGTCCGGTCGTGCACGCCGTGTGCGCCGTGTGCGTCGCCGGGGGAACACCGAACAGGCCGAGGCGCCCGCCGAAGCCCCCAAGCCAATTGCTGCTCCCAAGGCTCCCGAGCCCGCGCCGCCAGCCGAGCCTGCGCCGCCGCCGGTCACCCCGCCGCCCGAGCCGCCGCCCGCCGAGCCCGAAGCACGACCCGAGCCTCCGGCGCCCAAGCCCGAGGTCCCTGCGACCGAAAAGGTGGCGGTCGCCCCGCCTGTCGAGCCCGCCTCCGAACCCGGGGCGCCCGCTTTGCCGTCTGATCTCACCCGCGCGCCAGCCCCGATTCCCACCGGAGCCCGGTCAGGTGGCGCACAGGCTTTTGTGGTCCGTCGAGGTCCTGGTGGCAAGGGCACGCGGATGCGCCTGCCCAAGGAAGCCACGGCTGCGGAAGCCATCGGCTGGTTGGTTGGCAACCTGGTCCCGGTTCGCACCGACCTCTCCGGCCGCCTCAGTGGGTGGTATCGAATCTCGTCGGGCAGCACCCCGGTTCCGCCCCACCAGAAGCTCCGCGAGCTCGATCCCGAACAGCCACTGGTGCTGCATACCGTGCCCAACCTCACGCGGATGGTCGACCTCCGGGTAGACGGCCCCACTCCGGCGCGCTTCATGGCGCCGATGGGAACTGCTGTTCCGGTCGTCACCCTGGTCGACCACATCACGGCCTGGCTGGGGCTTCCGCAAGGCGCCTATGAGCTGGTCGGTCCCGACGGACCACTCGGGGCCCACGCCATCCTCGCCGACCTTGGCGATGGTCCGGATAAGCTGTCACTTGTCATCCGAGCAGTCGTGACCGAGGAGTCCACGTGAGTCAGGAGCGTTGGGACGTCAAGCTGCAGTTTCTCAACGGGCCGCTCCGGTTCCAGGACCTACCCCCTGCCCGCGGCCCGGTGGTCCGACTCGGAGCCAACCCCGGACCGGGCGGCGTCCGCCTCACCGGGTATCGCGGTGTCGACGACCGCCAGGCCGTCATCACCGTGTACGACGGCGCCCACATCAGCATCGCGCCAGTGGGCGTAAACCAGGTCCGGGTTGCGACGCACCAGAACGTGAACTGGAGCGAGCTGCTTCCCATCCAGAAGCGCGCCGACCTCGCGCCGGGAAGCGTGGTCCACCTCGGGCCCCCAAACCGCGGCTGCACCTTCATGTTTGTCGAGGCCCGTCGCCTCGGTGACTGGCAGAAGCAGCAGATCGTCACGCTCGATGAACAGGCGCAGGCGCTGGCAGCCGGCGCCGGCACCATCGATGCCACCGGCGGCCGGCCCTGGTGGTTCCTGCCATCATTGCTGGCCATCACGCTGCTCACCACCGTCGGGGTCATCGTCAGTCAGCTCGGCATCCTCAAGCCCAAGGCCCCCCCCTTGGGCCCCGAAGCAGACGGCGAAGAGCGATACCAACGCTTCACCTACGCGGAGATGAAGAAGGCCAACCTCGAAGGGCTCAGCGGCGAAGGCATCGACCAGGCCTTCGATGCATGGGTGATGCGGCCCAACGTCGACGCCTCTGGGCACGAGCAGCTGTCTTTGCCTCAGAACTGGGACCCCGTCTTCCTGCAGTGGACCACCGCCGCAGTGGCCTGGCACGCCCGTGCGTGGCGCTTCTGGGGGCGCTTGGAAGGCGCCGAGTCCGAGTACCGCACCGTTGTGCGGATGCTCCGAGATGCTGGCCTGCCCGAGGTCTTCGCAGCGATTCCGTACCAGGAGTCGGGCTACACCGCGAGCGCCAACTCGCCGGTCTGCGCATTGGGGTGGTGGCAGTTCATGCCCGAAGTCGCACTCCGCGCCAAGATGAAGGTCTCGAGCTGCCACTTCCGCGACAAGACCGTGTGGTCGCCCAAGGGCGTCATCCCCGTGAAGGGTGTTCTGAAGAACGCGCCGTACGTCCAGCGCACCCCCGACTCGGTGCGCTGCAAGATTACACGCTGTGACGTCGACCAACGCACCGACCTTGACCTCTCCACCCAAGGCGCCATCGAGCTGCTCTCCGAAGCGTGGAACGACCCCGAGCTCCGCCAGTCCGGAGCCGCCGTCCAGGCCACCATCCTCAGCCACAACGCCGGCTACGACGACGCCCGCTTCTCCGAGAAGAAGGGTGAGCGCCGTCCCATGAACATCCTGCCGGCGTACAGGCGGCACCTCGCCAAAGAAAAAGTGGAGTTCGACCCCCACTTCTACGGGAAGAACATCACGTGCATCGGCGACGAAGTGCACGACATCATGCAGACGAACAACCGCTGCGACGGTGTTCTCGCCAACCAGACCCAACACTACGCCTACTCCATCGTGGCCCAGCACATCCTGGCTGCGTGCTACTACGGCAAGAACTACGGCAGTGAGAAGGTCTGGTCGGACTACCGCTCGCTCACCATCGGCGATGGCTACTGCACCACGCTCACGGTGCCCACATCGGCCGAAGTGAAGAAGCGCACCGGCAACCGCGGCGGAGGCTGACGATGATTCCCTGGCGGCCCATCCTCTCGCTCATCGCAGCCGTGGCGGCCATCTTTGTGGCGGTCTTCCTGGCGTACTCGCTCGAGTTTCGCGGTGGACCCAACGGACAGATGAACATCCCGCCCGACGAACAGCGGTCGGGCACACGCAGCGTGGTCCAAGACCAGCTCATCGGGCTGGTCTACACCAAAGAAGACCGGAAGAAGAACCTCAAAGCGTTCGGCATGAACCAGGATCTCATCGACCGCACCGAGAAGCTGATCCTCAACTACGAACGCAACCACATCGACCGCATCGACGCCATGATCGCCGATGCCCCCGACACCGATCAGGTGTACCGAGCCTTCTGTGGTCGAACCAACAGCAAGCGCCCGCGGTACGAGGCCCTGCGCTTCCTGGTCGACGAGGAATCGGGCAGTCGCGCCGCCATCGACATCGACCGTGCAGATGCCCTGAACTACTTCGAGTGGGCCAACCGCGCGCGCATCAGCGGTGTGTACAAGGCCGTTGAGCTGGTCGACGACGGCCAACGCAAAGACGACGCCACGCTCATGGGGGTCACTGCGATCCTCCTGTCCCAAGAGGACTTCGCGATCGAAGGCGACGAACCGTGGGGACGCGGCTCGCACAAGTGGTCGTGGGACGACGTCGAGAAGAAATTCGGATTCGCGGATGACCGTGCTGTTCGGTATTTCGCACTGTTCCACATCTTTGCGGAGCGGATGTACGCCGAGGGCGGGCTCTGCGACGAGTAGGCCAGCGTGTGGCGGGCCGTCTTCTCCACCGGACGGCACCACATGTCTTGACGGGGTAAGGGTGGTGGCCGCAGTCCGGTCCGAGGGGGCTCTGCGGTGTCGATGGGCGCCTCGGCGTTCCACGGGTCCGGGCGGATGGGCCCAACCGTCCTGGCGGCGGCCCTCCTGCTTGCATCGCCCGCCCGCGGTATAGTCTCAGCCCACAATTCTCTTCGGAGCGGATTCAGCTCATGCAGCCACGACGGCGCTTCCGGTTCATCAAGGAGCTCTCCGAAGGGGCGTTCGGCAAGGTGTACCTCGCGGAGATGATCACGGGGGACAACTTCAAGAGTGTCGTCGCGATCAAGCTCCTGCACGGAAAGTGGACCACCCACCAAGAAATCGTGCAGCGCTCTCGCGACGAAGCACGCGTGCTCGGCCTGTTGCACCACCGCAACATCATCCGGGTTGAGGATCTCACGTCCATCCAGGGCCAGTGCGCCATCGTCATGGAGTACCTGGACGGCGTCGACCTCAAGTCGCTGGTGAACGATGCCCGCGACCGAAACGACCGAATCCCCCTGAAGGTCATCTTCGAGGTCGGCTCTCAGATCGCGAGCGCGCTCGACGCCGCGTACAACAAGCAGCCCCTGCAAGGTGGCGAGCCCCTGCGGCTCATCCACCGCGACATCAAGCCCTCGAACGTCATGCTGACGGTCGCGGGTGACGTGAAGGTGCTCGACTTCGGCACGGCACAGGCCCGCTTCGACGACCGCGAAGCCCACACCCAGGCCCTTGCGTTTGGCTCCGCAGCCTACATGGCGCCCGAACGCCTGCTGGGCGACCCCGACAACCCGTCGGGCGACATCTTCTCGCTGGGCATCACGCTGTACGAGCTGCTCGCGCTCGACGGCTTCGGCAAGATTCACATCCGTGAGGAGCGCTACGAGACCAAGCTCGAGAAGCGCCTCGCCGCACTCGACCTGGGCCACCTCGACGACGAACGGGCAGAGCAGGTTCGCATGACCATGCGCCTGATGCTCTCGTACGACCCCGAGCAGCGCCCATCGTCGGGCGACGTCACCGAGCTCCTCGAAGCACTCGCCGACGAATTCCACGACGGCAGCATCCGTCGCTTCTGTCGCGAAGTGGTCCGGCCCATCCGCGAAAACATGCGGCCGAAGCAAGACCCGAGCGACCCCTACACGGGCACCACCGTCGCCGAGGACCGCTCCGGCTTCACCGAGCTGGGCGCGGCCGCCGACGAAGAGTCCGAGTCCACGGGTGGCGTGGCCGACCCCGGCGACTCCAACGCCTTTTCGGCTGGCGCCGCGCAGACCACCCTCCCGCCGCCGCCTGCCGAGTCCCCCGCTGCACCGCCCGCTCCGTTGGGTGGAGGCTCGCTGCCACCGCCCCCGCCGCAGGGTGTGGCCACGGCGGCGCCTGCTGGCGGCGGCATCGAGATCGCGCCTGTGGTCCCCGACCCCAGTGGCTTCGATCCCGGAGCAGCCGCTCCCCGTGGGCCTGCGCCGATGCCCGACCTGTTCACTGCGCCCACGGTGCAGCTGCAAGGCGCGGGCAGCATTCCGGCCGATCTGGCTGCAGCGATTCCTGGCGCCACCTCCGCACCCAGGGCCCGTCCCGTGGCCTCGACCGGTCCTGCCCTGCGACCCGGTCACTTCCCGCGCGGTGGCGTCCCTGATCCCACCGCCTCGGGCCCGATGCAGCGTGGTGCCACTCCCAGCACCACCTCTGGTGCACAGCCCCGCACCACCAGCGGCGCGGTGCCCCGTCAGCGTCCCACCGCCCGCCCCACCACCGGGCCGGCAGCCACCGGGCCGAAGAAGCCCACTGCCAAGCCCACGCCTCGTCAGAAGCCGCCTCCCCCACAACCCCAAGGGGGCGGGTCGAGCGCGGTGCGCATCGCGGTGGCGGTCATTGGCTTGGTGGTCGTGCTGGGTGGAGCCGCAGGTGCGGCCATTGGCCTCGGTCTCATTGGTGGCGATGAAGCCGCGCAGACCACCGGTGGTGGCAACGGACCCGCTCCCAAGGTTGCGGGTCGGGCTGGCGGACGGGTCGAGGTCGGGCCGGTGGAAGCCGGTCGCGGAACCGTGGTGTTGCGTGTGCGTCCCCCGGGCAAGTCCGTGGTGCGCATCACCGCCATCGGTGGCGACTTCAAGGAAGAGTGGAACAGCTCCGGAGCCCTCGAGCTCGTCGGCTTGCCGGTGGGCAAGTACAAGACCAAGCTCACGCCTGCGGGCGGCGGAAGCTCCAAGCGCGCCACGTTCGTCGTGAAGGACGGCGAGGCCTGCGAGCTCACCTTCGACGCCAGCGGCGGTGACTGGGAACCCGGGAAGTGTGGTCCGGCGAAGTAGTCGCCCGGGCTTGCCTCACCCCTCCAGCGCCTCCCGACTTTCGGGGGGCGCTGCTGCTCTGGCTACCGCGCTTGGGCGTTGGCCGGCGCGAGGTCGACCAGCAGGGGAGCCCGCGAGTGGCCTTGTGCCGACAGCCGCCAGGTGGACAGCGGTCGCCATGCACCACCGGTCCACACTCTGTCCAGGGCGTGGAGGCCGGCGGTGGGGCCTGGCCACGATGCCGGAACGTTCACTTCTGTGAGGCCTGCTCCGAGCAAGGGTGCGGCGAGCTCGCGGAAGGTGCGCGGTGCATGGAAGTCGCCGGCCACCACGACACGGCGGGGGTCGAGGGTGTGGCTGAGGGCGCCGATGGTCTGGGCGCTGTCGACCAGGCGGCTCGACCAGCCCGACCAGCTGCCCGGTGCGCCCGGCTGGGGCATCTGGACGGCCACAAATGGCACCACCCCGGCGTCTTGGATCTCGGGGAAGGTGAGCACCGCTCGGCCGCGTTCGCCTTCACCCACTGGGAGGGGGATGTCCCAGGAGTCTTCCTTCCCGGCGCAGTATTGGAATGCGCCACGCACCACCAAGGCCATGCTCTCGCTCGTGGCGGTGGCGGGGAGGAACAGGGCTTCGCCGCGGATGTCGTCTGCCCACTGTTCGGCGAGCCGGGGCGACTCGAGGCCGACCAGGATGGCGAGGTCGACGTGGCGTTCGCGGAAGTCGGCCAGCGTGGCTGTGGAGTCGTCCATCGTCCAGGTGAGCACCCGGATGGGCTGGCGGACGGGGTCGGGGAGCTTGGTGCAGCCGCGGAGTCGCTCGGCCCACGGGGGTTCCGCGGCCACGGGCGAGCTCCCCACGGGCGGCACGCGGAGGATGGCACCCCCCGCGACGCCACCCAGGATCAACGCGAGCGCGGGCAGGGGGCGTCGGTCCCACAACAGCCAGCCCAGGGTGTACAGAGCGCCGAACAGAAGCAGGGGCTCGGCCCACAGCACCAAGGCCGCCAGCGGGGAACGGTCGCCTGACCACGCCGTGAGCGCGCCCAGCAAGGCCGGTCCGAGCAGCAGCACGATGGCCAGCTGGAAGGACGATCGCGTCGGGCGGTGGGGGAGCATGCGCCGATGGTAGCCTGCGGCCATGGCGCGTGGAACACGAGGAACAGATCGAGCGGCCAAGGCTGCACGCACGGCGACCCGACGCGAGCGGGAAGCGGAGCGCAGGGCCGCGCGCGGAGACGATGCGGGGGCCCGGCAGGCCTGGCGGTCTGCGGCCGAGACCTGGCGGAGCTGCGACCGACCCGTTCGCGCGGCCCGCGCTCTTTCCAACGCATTGTCGGGGGGGCCTCCAGATGCCACGGGGTCCGCACTCCTGGCCGGGGTGCTGCAGGATGTCGGGGAGCTGATGGCGGCCCGGTCGGCGGCGGCGGATGCGGTGGACGCCGCTACCGAACTTCCCGCCCGGGTGCTCGCCCTCGATGTGTCGATCGGCGTGCACCTGCTGCTTGGGGAGGTGGACCAGGCGCGAACCCTGCTCGGCGTCTTGAAGGCGCTTGGTCTTCCGGCCGCACAGGTGGCGGCGGCCTTCCGGGGGGCTCGACTGCAACGTCTCGACGGCCTGCTGGACGCCGGGATTGGAGTGTTGGAGGGTGTGGTCGATGGGCTTCCCGCTGCCGACCGTCGCTTCGCTGCTCCCCGGGCTGCAGCCCTCCAGGAGATTGCCGAGTACCAGCTCCTCGCCGGTCGCATCGACTCGGCCCGGGCAGCCCACGGAGCGGCCACTGCCACCTGGGCCCGCAGCGGTCGTCGGCCAGGTGGGTTTGCAGCCGAAGGTCTCGGCGTGCGCATCCGGCTGGCCTGCGCTGAGCCGGTCCTGCCATCGCTGCTCGACAACGGCATCGCCTTTGCCACCGACCGCGGCCTCCCCCTCCTCGGGGCGGAGCTGCGCATTGCCCGCGGTCGCGCTCGGGTGGCGGCGGATGTCCCGGGCGCATCAGAGGACTTCGACGCTGCGGTCCAGGCGGGCATCACATCGGGTGCGCCGCTGCTCGAAGGACGCGCCCGGTTGTGGCGCAGAGTTGCGGGTTGCCCTGCTGCAGACGGCGACCTCGCCACCACCCGGCTGCGGCTGGCCCCCGACCGGATTCTGAGCCGCCACACGGCGCTTTGGCCGGACTCGCGCAATTCGTAGCAAGGGCTGTCTCAAGTCGTGAGACTTGTTCGGAATGCCCTTCAGCAGGCTTTATTCGGAAGTGATCACCCCGCCGTCCCACGCCGCCCCTTCGCCCAAATGTGGCCCGGGTGGTTCAGTGCGTCGGGCCGATTGTCGATCCCCGGTGTGCGAGGACGCCCCCATGGCGTTGTCGTCGACCAGGGAGTCATCATGCGTGCGTTCCGTTCTGTCCCCTTTGGGCTCCTCGTCCCATCGGCACTCCTCGCAGCAAGCGGCTGCGCCGAGCTTCCGACATCGTCGAGCGACCCCGGCCCCTCTCTCTACACCCCCACCGTCGCGCCCTCGGCCCTCATCCTCTCGCCCGAAGGTGGCGAGTCGCTGGCCTCCGGTGAGTCCTGGTCCTTCGTCGGCCGGGTCTCCGACGCCGATGGCGAACCCTCCGAGCTGACCGCCACCTGGTCGTACGCCGGCGAAGTCATCTGCGAAGACGTCACGCCCGACGCCGACGGCATCGTCACCTGCGAGACCGATGCACCCGCCGGTGCTGCCGAGGTCGAGCTCTCGGTGGTCGACCTGGACGGGCTCTCCGCCAGCACCACTGTCGAGGTCTCGGTCGAGGCCGGGCCTGCCCCCACCATCGACATCCTGCCGCCGGATGCCCAGAAGAACTACAGCGATGTGGCGGTCACGTTCACCGGCACCATCGACGGCTCCGGAGACCTCTCGGTGTTCATCGAGAGCCACGAAGACGGCGCCGCCCCCTTCGACATCGAGGTCGAAGACGACGGCTCGTTCACGGCTTCGGCCATCCTCTCGCCGGGCGACCACGTCATCACCGCATCGGTGACCGACGGCGAGGGCAACTCGGGCTTCGCGGGCACCACGGTGTTCGTCGACGGCCCCAACTCGGCGCCCGACTGTGTCGTCCTCACCCCCGACTCCGATGACAAGACCACGGTGGGCGACCCCACCACCATCACCGGTCATGTCGACGATGCCGATGTGGGCCCCGCACCCCTCCGGGTGGTGTGGTCGTCCGACCTCGACGGCTACCTGGGCGAAGGCGACTTCGACACCATCACCGGCCAGCTCGAGATGGACGCCATCCTCAGCGAAGGCACCCACGCCATCACGCTCACCGCGGTGGACGAAGTGGGGGCACGGTGCCAGGACACCATCGAGCACGTGGTCGGCAACGCGCCCTCCATCACCGTGGAAGGCCCCACCTCGATGGTCGACGAAGGTGACGCGGTCGAGCTCACCGCCACCATCGAAGACGCGGCCTACATGACGGCAGGGCTGGTCGTCCAGTGGTCCGTGGGCGGCGAGCTCCTCGACATCACCACTGTCGACGAGACCGGCATCACCACCCTCACCACCACCGCGCTGCCCCACGGCAACGGCACCGTCCTCGCACAGGTGACCGACGCCGACGGCTGGTCGGTCGCGGGGGCCACGGACGTGCTCGTCAACGGTCGACCCTCCCCGCCCGTCCTCTCCGGTGGCGGCCGCACGACCGCCGACCAGGCCCTCGAAGCGTCGATGGTCTCGCTCTCCAAGGACCCCGAGGACAACGCCATCTCGTACCGGTACGAGTGGGCGGTGAACGGCTCGGCCACGACGGTCTCGACCTCGATGACCTTCCCCGCCGGTGTGGCAGCGCGCGGAGACGAAGTCACGCTGTACGCCTACGCCAACGACGGCCGCATCGACAGCATCCCGGCCATGGTGTCGTTCGTCATCGACAACGCGGCGCCCGAGGTCACCAGTGTCTCGATGGTGCCCTCCGCTCCGGCGTCCTCCGACATCGTCCGCTGTAGCGCTGGCACCTACGATGCCGACGGCGACGCTGTGTCCATGCAGTACGCCTGGTTCGCCGACGGTCGGCAGGTGGCCACTGGCGAGACCCTCCCCGCTGGCATCGTCTCGGGTGGTGCACAGCTCGAGTGCCGTGCGCAGGCCATCGACGGCATGGATGGCGGCTTCGCGGTCTCCAGCCCGGTCACGATGCTCCACTCGGCGCCGTCGCTCATGGGCTTGTCGTTCGCCTCGCCGGAAGCCTTCACCGACAGCGTGCTCACCGCCGGCTTTGTCCTCGAAGACCTCGACAAGGGCGAGCCGTGGGCCGAGTACGCCTGGACGGTCAACGGGGCCCCTGCGGGCAACGACGAAGCGCTCCGCGGTGCCGACTGGTTCGACATGGGCGACGTGGTCGAGCTCACCGTCACGCCCGTCGACGAGAACCACCGCGGCACGCCCGCCTCGGTCACCATCACCATCGGTGACGCCCCGTTGGTCGAAGCCGAGGTGTCCTTCGCCTCCACCAAGACCCGCGAAGGCGAGGACCTGGTCTGTGTCATCGACGCGCCCGCCTACGACCCCGACGGCGACGCGGTCTCGCACACCATCGCCTGGTACGTGGACGAGTCCCCCTGGGCTGGCGCCACCTACGATGGCGACGAGACCGGCGACACCATCGACGGCGCCGACATGACCGAAGGGGAGAACTGGACCTGTGTGGTCACGGCGACCTCCACCGGCGGCGACGATGCCATCAGCGCAGCCGAGCGAGTCGTGAAGGCGCCCGCCATGGTCACCGAGCACGAAGCGCTCATGTCTGAAGTCCTGGGTGCCGCGGACACCTGCACCGGCGACGAGGCCGTGGTCGATGGCTCGCTCTCCGAACCCACGATGGGCTGGTCGTACATCGCCGTGCCCTTCGGCGACGAGCGCTACACCGACCTCACCGAGGTGAGCATCACGCTCGAAGCGGCGGCCTGCAACACGGGTGCCCCGGCCACCGGCACGCTCATGTGGGCCATCGTGGGCCCCGACCTGACCGCGCCCATCGCATCGGGCGAAGCGGCCATCACCGTCGACGGCGGCTGCACCTGCCCCGACTCCGGTGAAGTCCTCGAGCTCACCGCTCCGGTCGATGGCGAGTTCGACGCCGACACCCACCAGCTGGTCTTCACGGTCGACGCCGACGCCTTCGGCATCATCGACGACGGCGCCGGCAACGCGGCCGACGTGACCTTCACCCACTGAGGGGTCGGTCCTGCTGCCCCCGGATGCCCTGTGTGGTGTCCGGGGGCGCGTGCGTTCGGGTGACCGCTATTCGCTCGGCCAGCGCACGGTGCCGTCGGGGTCGATGCGCACGCCCGTCTCGGGGAAGTCTGCGGCGGAGAGCTCGTTGAGCTGTGAGATGGCGCGGCCTTCGGGATCTGGCCGGGGGGCGCCTTCGCTGTTCAAGGCGGCTGGGTGCACCTTGGCATCCATCAGCACGCCGTTTTCGGCCAGCCCCACCTCGAGCACGAGCGAGGTGCCGCCGAGACCGCCACGGGTGCCGAACTGGCGGAAGCCGCAGAAGTTGCCGAGCGAGTATGCGATGAGTCGACCGCGGTAGACCTCCATGGCCCGGAGAACGTGGGGGCCATGCCCGAAGACGACGTCAGCGCCGGCATCGACCGCGGCTCGGGCCAGCGCCTTCACGTCGCCGCGGCGCTCACCCCACGCAATCTCGGTGCGACCGGGAACGTGCCGGTGCTTGCCCCCCTCGGCGCCCCCATGGAAGCTGAAGACCACGATGTCGGCCTTGGCGTCGACTTCAGCGACCAGCTTGCTGACTTCGGCCGGCCGGTTGACGTTGGGGCAGCAGCCGCCGGAGTGGGCGGACACCAGGCCGATGCGCACGCCTGCCCGCTCGATGATGGCGTAGTCGCCGTACCGTCCGGCGTGGCCGATGCCCGCGGCGTCGAGGGTGGCGATGGAGCTGGTCATGCCGGCGTCGCCGAGGTCCATGGCGTGGTTGTTGGCCAGGCTGGCGAGGTCGAGCTCGAGGTCGGTGAGGGCGGCCACGTAGCGGGTGGGGGTGCGGAAGCTGTAGCAGCTGGTGCTGTTCGGGCCGCACTTCTTGTTGGGGAGGCCGTCGGCGAGGGGGCCTTCGAGGTTGAGGAACGCGACGTCGGCGCTGCGGAACAGGGGCTCGAGGCCGTCGAAGAGCCCCACACCGTCTCCCGGAGCCAGACCCCGCGGGCCCTTGCGGAGGTCGCTGCCCATCATGGTGTCGCCAGCGGCCGCGAAGGACACGCGCTTGCCCTCTGGTTGGGTGGGGACGTCGCCGCGGATGGGGGGACCATCGTTGAGGGACGCGCGGGCCTGGGCCTTGGTGAGCCACTCGGAGACGTCGGGCCAGCTGGCATCGTGCTTCTCGACGGTGCGCCAGGCCTCCACGGCCGACGAGAAGTCGTCTTGTGCCCAGTGTGCCCAGCCCAGCTCCCACCATGCGCGGAGGTCGGTGGCATCGTTGGAGACAGCCTGTTTCAGGAGCTTCTCGGCGTCTTCGGGCCGGCCGTCCTGGAGGGCTGCGATGCCGGCCTCGCGTGGGGGAAGGGGCTCGGCGGGGGCGTCTTGGGCCAGCGCGTGGGAGCACACGAGGGCGGTGGCCAGGAGGAGCGACGACAGGGCCACTCGCGGGGAGGGGGTCATGGGGACTCCGGGGCGGGCTCGACGGCGAACACCCGGTATCCGGGCGTGCGACCGACTGGACGTAGACCGGCTTGTGTGGCGGTGTCAGAGGACTGGAGGAGCGGGGTGAGGCCGGGGTAGGTGGCGTGGACCCGACCGACGTCGACGACCACCAGCACGTCACCCCGGGCACGTGCGAAGTCGGCGATGCGGCGGGCGTCGAGGGTGCGGGGGTCGCCGCCGGCTTCGCGCATGGGGGTGCCCGACTCGAGGCGTGCGCCGTTCCTTCGGTGCACCCAGGGGTCGGTGGTGAGGAAGTGGCCGGTGCGCAGCGGACCGTCCAGCGATGCGAGCAGGTCGACGACTTCGGTGAGGCGCACTTCGCCGGTCGACCGAGACCAGGCGGGGGGGAGGGTCCAGAGGCCGACCGCGACCGACAGACCGAGGAGGATGCGCGGACGGCTGCGGAGGAGGACGGCGAGCCCGAGGGCCCAGGCCAGGCGGGTGGGGAGCACCAGGCGGGTATTGGCGAAAGCGACGGCCACGAGGGTGACGTGGATGAGTCCCCACGCCCCGAGTCGGAGCGGTGCGTCGGTGGAGGTGCGCGCGCGAGCGGACAAGATTGCGGCGATGACCAGCGCGAGGAGGCCCAAGCCCACGCCCGGACCGGAGAACACGAACGGCACGGCCGATGCCAGCCCGGATGGAAGGCGGGCCAGGCTGTCGACGCCGAGTCCGTGCACCACGGCGTTCGCGCCGATGGCGAAGTTGCTGGATTGGTCGGGGAGGACGGGGGCGCCGGTGACGAGGGCCACGCCCCAGTGGGGGAGGGTGGTGGCGATGAAGGCCCCGAGCGCCATGCCGAAGGTGCGCTTGCGGTGGGTGTCCTCGGCGTGCGGCCACAAGACCACGGGCAAGAGGGCCGCGCTGGTGTAGCGGGTGAGGGCGGCCAGTCCGAGGGCGGCTCCGGCGAGGGCGGGTCGCTTCGACGACCGGAGCGCGAGGGCGGTGAGGCCGAGGGCGAAGGCGGGGAGGTCGGTGCCCTCGGACGCGCCGTAGGTGAGGAACACGGGCTGGACGAGCAACCACACACCGGCCGCGGGCCCGAGCCACCGGGAGACCACGCCGACCGCCAGCGCGGCTGCGCCGATGGACAGCACACGCCCCGCCGTGATGGGGTCGAAGGGGCCGGCCTGCAGCAGCCCGAGGAGCGCCGGGTAGCCGGAGGGGTAGAGCGGGTGGACGAGGTCTTCCCCGGAGAGCAGCCGGTGGCCGCGGGCGGAGAACCCCAGGAAGTCGACCAGCCGCAGGCCGGGATGGCGCCAGGACAGGGTGGTCAGGACCGCGACGGCCAAGGCGACCGGTGCGAGCACAGCGGGCCAGCCCGGGGTGTGGTCATCGGGGGCCGTCAAGATGACCTCATCGGGCACGTGCCGGCCTCAGAGGGCGGGGTCGACCAGCACCAGGCGCTCGGCAAAGGTGAGGTTGTCGGAGGAGTCGTCGGTGAGGTAGCCCGAGTTGTCGATGGCCTGGAAGTCGCCGATGACCACGATGTCGCCGCCGGTGGCCGGGCGCTGGGCGGCGGCCACCACGTAGTCGATGTGGTTGACCACCCGCGAGCCCCCCGTTGAGTTGACCCAGCAGGGCTCCTTGAAGATGACCTTGGAGAGGCCGTCGGTGAGCTGGTGGGCGCCGAGGTCGGTGGCGTCGACGCGGGAGCTCAAGCCGGCGGCTTCGCCCGTGTAGCCCATGGTGGCGCCGAGCTGGGAGAGGGCGTCGGCCATCACAGTCGACCCGCAGCTCTCGCGGTCGGCGAAGAACACGATGCGCGTGCCGTTGGCCAGAGCGGTGCGGAGGCCTTCGATCTGTGGGGCGGTGAGGTTCTCGTCGCCGTTGTGACCGAGCGCCACGAGGCCCACCATGCGGTATGCGGCGAGGTCTTCGGTCCAGTCCTCGCGGTGGTCGGTGTTCCAGCCGAAGGTGTCTTTGATGTGGGTGTCGAAGTCTTCGAAGTTGCCCTTGTCGGACTCGGGGCCGTAGCCGCCGTGCCCGTAGTACAGCAGCGCGCGGTCCATGGCGTCGGTGGGGTACACCGCTTCGATGGTGTCGTCGGTGGTGCCGGTGCTGCCGGAGTCGTTGGTGGTGCCGGTCTTTCCGCCCGACGAGTCTTCGCTCTTGCCGCTGCACGCGACGGAAAGTGCCACGAAGGCAACGAGGGGAAGGTGGGTCGTCCGCTTCATGGGAAGGTCTCCGGAAGTGGGTGGTGGCCGGATGGGGACGGGCCGTCCTGGAGCACCAGGGAGCGCCAGGCGTGGGTGTGACCAGCAGACATGGCGGCTGCGGCGGTGCGGAGCTCGCCCAGCGAGGCGGCCACGGTGGCGTCGGGGCCGTGGAACCGCACCTGGACGTGGGGACCATCGAGCTGCCAGCCGGCGAGGATGTAGCCCTGGTCTTCCAGGACGTCGGCCAGCTGGAGCAAAGCGGCGGCATCGCCCGACCCCGGATGGGTCGACAGCAGGGACTCGAGGAGTGAGCGGTTGCGTCTGCCGGAGTCGGGGGGCGTCACGCGGAGTCCGGGTGCGAGGGGATAGCGGCCCGCGGGTCGGTCGCGGCCGATACTGTACCGCAGCTGCCAGGGGTCTGTTCGACCGTTCCCGCTGGCTTCGGAGCCCCCCATGCCTGCCCAGCCTTCCGGCCGCGCGGACCTCCTCGTCCACCACGCCGATGTCCTGCTCACCTGCGCACCTGGCCTGCCCGACCTCGGCCGCATCCCCGACGGTGCGGTGGCGTTTTCTGAAGGGGAGGTGGTGTACGCAGGCCCCTCCAGCCACGCCCCGTCCGCAGACGAAGTCATCGACGCCACGGGGCTTGTGGCGTTGCCCGGCCTGGTCGACCCCCACACCCACGCCGTATTTGCCGGCTCTCGCTCCGACGAATTCTCCCGCCGGCTCACCGGCGTGTCGTACACCGACATCCTCGAAGCGGGCGGGGGCATCCTGTCCACCGTCCGCCACACCCGGGCGGCCGACCGCGACACCCTCGCTGCCTCGGCCCGTGCGCGGCTCGACGGCCTCCTTCGCCGGGGCGTCACCACCGTCGAGGTCAAGAGCGGCTACGGCCTCGATGTCCCCACCGAGCTGCGCATGCTCGAGGCCGCCTGGGAGTGCCGCGACACCGTCCAGGTCGTCCCCACCTTCCTGGGCGCCCACACCATCCCGGCCGACTTCCGCCACCGGCGGGATGCGTACGTGCGGCAGATCATCGAGGAGCAACTTCCTGCCGTGGTGGAGGCCGACCTCGCCGTGGCCTGCGATGTGTACTGCGACCGCGGTGCCTTCACCGTCGACGAGGCCGTGGCCATCCTCACCGCAGCCCGCGACCTGGGCCTGGGCCTCCGGGTGCACGCCGAACAGGTCGCCCACACCGGCATCGCCGCCGCCGCCGCTGCGCTCGGGGCCACCAGCGCCGACCACCTCGAACAGATCGACGACGCCGGCATCGTCGCCATGGCTCAGCACGGCACCGTCGCGGTCCTGCTCCCCGGTGCACAGCTCTACCTGCGCGACCCCGCCCCACCCGTGGCCGCCCTCCGCGACGCCGGCGTGCCGCTCGCCCTCGGCACCGACCTCAACCCCGGCTCGTCACCCGTCCACGACCCCTGGACCATCATGACCCTCGCGTGCGTGCTGCAGGGCTTCACCGTCGACGAAGCCATCCTCGGCTTCACCCGCAACGCTGGCCGTGCGCTGGGCCGTCCCGACCTCGGCTGGCTGGGCACCGACTCCGCTGCCGACCTCATCCTCGTGGCCCCGCCCCCCGGAGAGCCCGCCGCAGTGCCCTCTCTGGTGCAGCACATGGGGGGCAGCCGCGTGGTGGCGGTGGTGCGTGACGGCATCCGGGTGGTGTGACCATGACCACCGATGCCCTCGTCGCGATTCGCTGGGAAGCCCCGGTCCTGCAGCTGCTCGACCAACGGGTGCTGCCCCACCAGCGCGCCATCGTCACCTGCACCACCTGGCAGGACTGCGCCGATGCCATCCGCCTGATGGTCGTTCGGGGCGCACCCGCCATCGCCATCACTGCGGCCTACGGCATGGCCCTCGCCGTCCGACACGGTGCCGACCGCTCCGAAGCCGCGGCGGGCTTGCTCGCGGCCCGACCCACCGCCGTCAACCTGCGCTGGGCCCTCGAGCGCCTCGCCCCGCTCCCCGACAGCGCGCTCGAAGCCGAAGCGGTCGAGGTGCACGCCGAAGACATCCGCATCAACCAGGCCCTCGGAGCCCACGGCGGACCCCTGCTGTCCGGTGGCGTGCTCACCATCTGCAACACCGGCACCCTGGCCACCGGGGGCTATGGCACGGCGCTGGGCATGATCCGACACGCCCACGCACGCCAAGATGGCCTGCACGTGTTCGCCCTCGAAACCCGCCCCTACCTCCAGGGCGCGCGTCTCACGGCCTACGAATGTGTCACCGAAGGCATCCCCTGCACCCTGCTCACCGACGGCATGGCGGCCGCAGCGATGGCGGCCGGCAAGGTGACCGCTGTGGTGGTGGGCTGCGACCGGGTGGCGGCGAATGGCGACACGGCCAACAAGATCGGAACCCTCCAGACAGCCGTGCTGGCCAAGCACTTCGGCATTCCGTTCTATGTGGCGATGCCGAGCTCCACCCTCGACCGGCGCTGCCCCACCGGCGCCCACATCGTGATCGAGACCCGCGGCCCCGAAGAGGTTCGGTGTGTGCAGGGCCAACCGGTGGCGCCCGCGACCGTGGATGTGTGGAACCCCGCCTTCGACGTGACGCCTTCCGCATTGGTCACGGCTTGGGTGACTGAACACGGAATCTGGCGGCCCCCCTTCCCGACAGAGTAGGGTATGGACACGGCAGCCGGCGTGTTCCGGTTGCGATGGCCTGCCCCGGCCGCAATCACCGCACTACTCGGGGCGCAGAGGTGACGCATGTTTGCGGGTATGTTTGGTCTCAGCGGCCCCTGGGAATTGGGCATCATCCTGGTGATCGTCCTGATTTTCTTCGGCGTGGGCAAGCTGCCGAAGGTCCTTGGCCAGATGGGCAAGGGTGTTCGGGCCTTCAAGGATGGCATGAAGGACGAAGACGAAGCCAAGATGGCGCGTGCACTCGACGCCGCCGAGGCGGAAGAGATGGGCGCGCGCGTGGCCGAGGCTGAAGAAGTCCACGCCTGAGGGCTCACACCCCCAGCTCGTCGTCGTCCAAGTCCACACGCACCTGCCGCGGTGTCGGCTCCCTCGGTTCTGGAGGGGGCTGCGCCGGGGCGGGTGCGTTGGCTTTCTTGAGACGGCCCCCCTGCTGGGTGGACGCACGGTCGGTGTCGGCGTCGCGGCCGCGCAGCATGCGGCGGACCTCGGGCACCAGCTCGTCGGGCAACACACCGGCTTCGAGCGCGTGCCGCAGGTCTTGGCGCATCAGCGTGGGGAGGAGCCGGCGCGCGATGGGGGCGGGGGTGGCCGGGTTGCAGGCGAGGGCCTTGCGCACCCGGTAGCGAGACGACCACCGGGTGTGCCGGGCCACCACTTCCAGCACCTCGGGACGGGTGGGGCGCATGGCGGCGATTCGGATGGCGTCGCGCTCGGTGATGCGGGGGTTGTCCAGCAGCACCTTGATGACGCGGTGGTCGCGGTCGTGGAGCAGGCGGTCGAGCTTGTAGCGGTCGGCTCCGCGGGCGGCAGAGCGGCGGGTGCCCAGCGGCAGGTCGAGGTGGCGGTTGCCCACGAAGCGGTCGGTGGCGTCTTCCGGCGGCTTCAGCGCAGCACTCAGGAAGAAGCGGGCCACCCCGTCGAGCTCGACCGAGCGGGCGGCAGCGTAGGCGGCTTCGACGCGGGCATAGGGCATCTCGCGAAACACGGTGGGTTCGAGGGCGAGCTGCTGGAGCACTGCCCGTGCCCGCCCCGCGCCCGACCGAGCCCGTGCCATCAACAGCACCAGCAGCGCGACCAGGTCGTTGGCGTCGAGGTCGCGCACCGCTTCCACCACCACCGCGCGGCGCATCCCCGGCTCGCGCAGGCTTGCCACCTTGCGCTCCAGGCGCCGCAAGCGCGTGGCCAGGCGGCTGGCGTTGTGGGGAGACACGAGCCGGAGCACGGCGTCGGGCAGGGTCTCGGGATCGGGATCTGTCGTGCGCATGGGCCTCGCTAACCTCGCCGACGGGCGTGGCCCTGGTATGCTGGGGTCTCGGAGGTACCGATGTCTCGCGGTCTGAAGATGGCTCTGGGCCTCGTGCTGGTGGTGGGCGCGGGTGGTGGTGCGTGGTGGGTGCTGCAGCCCGAGCCTCCCCCACCCGAACCCGAGGTGGCCGACGCCGACGCAGCCGACCCCTCCCGCGAAGAGACCGAAGACCTCATGCGGAAGATTGGCTACGTTCAGTGAGCTTTGGGAACCGGGCGAGGATGCCGGGCGCGCCATCGGTTAGGCGGCTCGCCGCGGTCATGTAGGTGACCAGAATTCCCGCCCCGTCGAGCCAATGACCGCAGAGCCCGCTCCGCCCGAAGCCGCAGACACCCACGTCCCGCTGCACGACCGCCCCTGGACCCTGGCCGCCATCCTGTTCGGGCTGGCCCTGGTGGTGCGCCTCATCATCATCGCGCTCTACCCCGACCAATGGCAGTTCGACGCCTACCAGCGCTGGGGCGCGCGCGACCACCTGTGGGTGCAGGTGTGGCTACCCGCCACGCAGGTGGTGGTCTGGACGGTGGCGAAGCTCGGCGGTGGCATCGACGCCCTGCGCTACGTCATGGCCGTCATCGCCGCAGCCACCGTGGCCATGGGCGGACTGCTCGCCCGGCGCCTGGGCGGACCCCGCGGCGCCTGGGGCTACCTCCCGATGGCACTGTTCGGTCCATACTTGATGTGGTCCACGGTGCCGTACCAAGAGTCCACGCTGCTGTTCGCTCTGTTCGGCGGGCTCCTCCTCACCGAACGCAAGCCGGTCCTCGGCGCCCTGCTCATCGGTGCTCTGGCGTTCTGCCGCTACGAGGGCTGGCCGCTGCTACTGGTGTACATCGCGGTCCAGCGGCGGTGGTCGTCCCTGGTGTGCTTGTGGGGCGTCGCGCTGTACTTCGGCATCGACGCGCTCGGCCTCAACGAGCCCTACGCCGCGTCGCCAGACAGCTTCCAGGACTGGGAGGGCCTCGAAGACAAGCTGAAGTGGCGCAATGCCAAGCGCCTCTTCATGGCGTTGTGGTTCGAAGGCGGCCGGGCAGGGCTCCAGTGGCTGCTCATCGGCGCGGTGTTGTCGGTGCGCAGCTTTCCGTGGAAGCGTGAGCAGTGGGTGCTCACCTTCGCATTCCTCGGACAGTTCGCCGCCACCATCGGCTGGATGTTCTCGCTGGGCGTGGTGTTCAGCCGCATGGCCGTGCTCCCCGGCATGGTGCTGGGCGTGCTGGCGGCTGCCGAGGTGGGCAAGCGCTGGCCCCGCATCCCGCGCTGGGGTCAGTGGTTCATCGGCCTGTTCACCACCGCGCTCATCTCCTGGTCGGTCATCTTCACCGCCCCCGACGTCGACCGGATGTTCCGCACGATGCGCTACGACGTGGAGCTGGTGCGGGTCATCGAGACTTGTCCCGAAGAGACCTGGAGCGTCGTCCCCCGCAAACACCCGGGCCCCCGGCGCCGCCACGATGGCTGCGAGGTCATCCAGGGCCTCACCAACCTGCGCGCCGGCATCGAGTTCGTGTGTGAGCCCTGGGAGTGGGGTGGTCCGGAGCCCACCCTCCGCGCGGTCTGGACCCGTAAGGAAGGCGCCTACATCGTCGAGCGGGTGGCAGGCGAGCCCACCGAGGGCTGCGAATACTGAAACACCCCCGAGACTGCCCTGGTGTGGGGCGTTCTCGAGGGTGTGGGCGATGGGCCCGGCCGAGGGGGCCTACAGGTAGTCGACGTTGAAGTCCATCATGGGCGCCTTGCCCACTTCGGCCAGCTTCGCGTAGAGGTCGGCTTCCGGCAGGATCATCTTGAAGAAGTACCGGGCGGTCTGGAACTTGGCTTCCTGCACGGCACCACCGATGGTGAGGGCGTGCTGGAGCTGGCGGCACCAGATGTACGACAGCGTGGTGAGCGCGAAGAGGTTCAGGTAGTTGCTGGCAGCGGCGCCGGCTTCTTCCTGGTCGGACATGCCGCGCCCGGCGAGCGACATCGTCACCTGCTGGAGCTGCTTGCTGCGGTTCTTCAGCTCAGACACGAACTCGGCGAGCTCGGGGGTGTCCTTGGACGACCGGATGAGCGCGGTGACCTCACCCATGAAGGTCTGCAGCAGGCGACCGCCGTGGCGGGGGAGCTTGCGGCCGACGAGGTCGAGGGCCTGGATGTGGTTGGTGCCCTCGTAGATGAGCGCGATGCGGATGTCGCGGAGGTACTGCTCGACCGGCCAGTCCTGGGTGAAGCCGGCGCCGCCCATGACCTGCATGCACTCGGACACGTTCTCGAAGCCGCGCTCGGTGCAGTAGGACTTCACGATGGGGGTGAGCAGAGCGACGATGTCGTCGGCCTTCTGACGCTCGGCCTCATCGGCGTGGTGGTGGCTGCGGTCGATGTTGATGGCGATGTACGTGATGAGACCGCGCATCGCTTCGTTGGTGGACTTCACGTTGAGCAGCATCCGGCGCACATCGGGGTGCACGAGGATGTTGTCGGCGGCGTGGTCGGGGTCGCGCTTGGCGGGGTCGAGGCTGCGGCTCTGGCGGCGGTCCTTCGCGAAGGCCAGGGCGTGCTGGTAGGCGGCGTCGGAGAGCGACAGGCCTTCCACACCCACGTTCAGGCGGGCGTTGTTCATCATGGTGAACATGGCGCGCATGCCCTTGTGGGGCACACCCACGAGGTAGCCGACCGAGTTCTCCATGTTGATGACACAGGTGGGCGAGGCGTGGATGCCCATCTTGTGCTCGAGACCACCGCAGGTGACGCCGTTCATCGAGCCGTCGTCGAGAATCTTCGGCACGAGGAAGACCGAGATGCCCTTGATTCCCGGAGGGGCGTCGGGGAGGCGCGCGAGCACGAGGTGCACGATGTTCTGGGAGAGGTTGTGCTCGCCGAAGGTGATCCAGATCTTGGAGCCGGTGAGGCGGTAGTGGTCGCCTTCGGGGATGGCCTTGGTGGTGAGCAGGCCGAGGTCGGTGCCGCACTGGGGCTCGGTGAGGCACATGGTGCCGGTCCACTCGCCCGTGATCATCTTCTCGAGGAAGCGTTCCTTGAGCTCATCGGAGCCGTGGGCTTCGAGGGCTTCGATGAGGCCGGTGGTGAGGCCGGGGCACATCGAGAAGCTCTTGTTGGTGGCGATGAGCACTTCGCTGGCCACGCACGACAGCGTGAGGGGAGCGCCGGTGCCGCCGTACTCGGGCGAGAAGGACAGGCCACCGAAGCCGGCTTCGCAGTAGGCGTCGTAGGCTTCCTTGAAGCCGTCGGGGAGCGTGACGGAGAGGTCGTCGGAGTTGAACTTCAGGCCCTGACGGTCGCCCTTTTCGTTGAGGGGAAGCAGCTCGCCCTCGCAGAAGCGGGAGTGCTCTTCGAGCAGCGACATCGCCATGTCGAGGTCGAAGTCGGCGAACTCCTCGATGGATGCGACCTGGCCCTCGTAGTCGAAGGCTTCGAGGTTGAACTTGATGTCGGCGTTGGGCGACTTGTAGATCTGCATGACCGCTCCGAGTGGGAGACCGGGGGAGTCGCACGGGGGGCGTGCGGGTAGACTGAATGAAGATTCATTCATAATCGGACGGGGTCTCGCCGCACTGAATCCAGGTCAAAAAAGCGACGTGGCCCCCGTCGGGAATGACGGAGGCCAGGGAGGGGACACACGCGGGATCAGAACAGGACGCAGCTGCCTTCGGTGAGGAAGTTCGCGGCGGTGTCGATGGAGTAGCCTTCGCCCACCACGTTGCCGCTGCTGGCGAAGTAGAAGGTGGCCGTGCCGCCCGAGGCCCGCACGCCGTACGTGACGGTGTAGTTCTCGCTGCCTTCGTACAGGCCTTCGGGGCAGTCGGTGCCCGCTTCGTTCAGGCTGGCGCTCACCTCGAGGCCATAGGTGCAGGCGGCACAGGCGCCGGTGTCTTCGGTGTAGGTGGCCACGGCGTTCCACTGCACCACGCAGTCGCTGTTTCCGAGGGCCTCCCAGGTGGGGTTGGCCGTGATGATCCACTCTTCGATGCCGCGCCACTCGTCGCCCACCTGGCCGTATGTGCCGTAGAAGTACGAGGTGCCGCCGGGCACATCCATGCCCGAGTAGGTGTCGCAGTCGGTGTCGTGCACGGCCGCCGACCGGGGGTCGGTGAGGTCGGCGTCGGTGTCGGCATCGGTGTCTGCGTCGGTGTCGGCATCGGTGTCTGCGTCGGTGTCGGCATCGGTGTCTGCGTCGGTGTCGGCATCCGTGTCGGCGTCGGCTTCTTCGGCAGCGGAGTCGTCGGAGCCGGCCTTGTCGCTACACGCCGCGAGAGACAGCATGGTCAGCAGGAAGAGGGGGGCGCGAGCCATGGGGACCTCGGGTCAGTCGGTGATGCAGCAGCCGTAGGCCAGGGTGGACGTCTCGACGGTGCCGTCGCGGGTGACGTCGATGGTGAGCTGCCAGTCGCCGGGCATGTGGAAGAGCATGCCCTCGGTGGTGTACCAGCCTTCGCTGTCGTAGTCGGTGGTGGGGGTGGTGTTCATGCCGTGGCCGTGGGAGGGCATCGTGGCATTGACCACCACGGTGGCGTCTTCGACCCATTGGCCGTTGGGTTCGGTGACCCGCGTGCGCATGGTGAAGGGCTCGCTCAGCGGGATGGGGCTGGGGTCGGTCTCGTACTCGACCATGTAGCTGCCGCCGTCGGTGGCGCCGGAGGACGGTCCGCCGAGAACATCGTCTTCACCGGCAGAGTCGCCGTCTTTGCCACAACCTGCGAGGAGGACGAGGGCGACGACGGGGGGGAACCACTTCATAGACTGCTCCTGCGAGGGAGGCGCAGCATAGCCGCTATCGCGGACGGTGGGCGACGAGGGCGTAGAGGCGGGTGATGACCGGTGCGGCGCCATCTTCGGTGATGGGGACGTCGGTGAGGCCGACCACGGGGGTGGGGGTGGGCACGGTGGCGGCGGTCCAGGCTCTGGCTTCGAGGTGACCCCCGTCTGCATGGTGCAGAGCGCGGAGGCCTTCCATGCTGGCGCGGGACAGCCACTTCTGGTGCAGGTCGACCTGGAGGAGGTCGTGGACGGGCTCCAAGCGGGCCTCCAGGCCACATCCTCGGGCGACGTGGGCGAGGTGGCCGAAGTGGATGCTGACCTCGGGGTGGTCGAGGTGACGGGTCTCGGTGGGGCGCTCGTCGACGGCGCCGAATTCGGTGAGGACCATGGCTCCGCCGGGCTTCAGGACCTTCGCGGCGGACTCGACCAGCTGCCACGCGCCGAGGTTGTAGGGGCCGCTGCCGGGCAGGATGTGGAGGCCGTAGCGGTCGATGCGTTCGCCCACGGGACCGGCCTGTCCGGGCGACCAGGGAACCGCGGAGAGGTCGGCGAGCACTTCGTTCGAGAGCACCAGGTCGACCGAGGCGGGCGGGAAGGGGAGGTCGGTGGCGTCGCCTTGGATGCCTTCGGACTCGGGCACGCGGGCGTTCTGGGCGGCGAGGAGGACGGGCGAGCGGTCGAGGCGGATGTAGCGCCGGATGTGGGGCTGGGCCTGGTCGGCGTCGAGGAGGTGGCGGGCGAGCTGGCCGGTGCCGGGACCCACTTCGAGGACGGTGGCATGGGGCTTGAGCAAGCCTCGTTGCACCAGCTGTTGGTGGAGCCGGGCGCCGTAGCGCATGCCCTTCAGCGCGGGATGGGGCTCGGCGAAGGCGTGGGCGAAGGTGGTCTCGACGTTGTCGAAGTGGGTGCGGGCGTCGGTGATGCCGTCTTCGTGCCACGCGCCGAGGGTGGTGGCGCCCCGGGCGTCGTGTTGGTCGGGGCGTCGGGGACCGTCGGGACGCGGAGGGCGCACGAGGTGGTGGAGGCTGCGGTCGCGCGGATGGGGGGCCTTCCGACGGAGCTGGATGGCCTGGTGGTGGGGCGTCTGGAAGGGGGCGAGCAGCGTGAGGACCGTGTCTGTGGGGAGGCCGAGCATGCGGGCCAGCTGGGAGACGGTGCGGTGTTGGTCGACGGCGGCGAGCAGCCGGGTGGTGTCTGCAGACAGGGGAGTGGAGCGCCAAGATGCGCCACCAGCGGTCCATCGCGAGGGGTCGGCGTGCCACAGCTGCTGTCGCTCGGGGAGGACGAGGGCCCAGGCCGACCGGCACACCACGCGCGTGGAGAGGTCGGTGTGGGGGGGCCCGAGGTCGTCGAGGCGGTCGTGCAGGACCGGCGGCAGGGACTCGGGATGCGCGAGGCGCGGCAGGAGGGCCGGACCGACGGGGAGGTGTCGGCCCGTGCGCAGCGACCAGATGGCCTGGCGACCATCGGGGAGGTCGAGCCAGGTCCAGCCGGCGGGGAGGGGAGGGGTCATCAAGGGGCTCAGATGGGCAAGATGCCCTGTACACGCTCGAGCATCCGCACCCGCCGCTTGGTGGTGGGGTGGTCGCCGTCGAGGAGGTGGCGGGTCTGTTCGAGGACGTCGGCGAAGCGGAACAGCGTGACGTAGGGGTCTTTGGTGATGATGCCGCCGCCGTGTTCGGGCTTCCAGCCGCACATCACGCCGAACTGTTTGTCGATGGCGGCCCGCACGCCGGCGTGGGCGAGGCGTCCGGCGAGCATGCGGTCGCGGAAGCTGGGGTGGCCGCCGCGGACCAGGTGGCCGAGCACAATCACGCGCAGCGCAACGCCCGGGGCGTCTTCTTCGAGGGTCTCGCCCAGGCGGGTGCCCAGCTGTTCGGTGGAGACCTCCACGCCTTCGGCCTTCACGATGAGCACCCGGCGCTTGCCACGGGAGGCGGCGAACGAGCGGCGGATGATGTGGCGGAGCTCGTCGACCAGCTGCTCGACGTGCTTGCCTTGCTCGCGGAAGATGACGGCGTCGGCGGCGGATGCGATGGCGGCGTTCATGGCCAGGTAGCCACACTCGCGGCCCATGACCTCGATGATGAACACCCGGCGGTGGCTGCGGGCGGTGTCGGAGATGCGGTCGCAGGCTTCGACGATGGTGTTGAGCGCGGTGTCGACGCCGATGGCCGTGCTGGTGCAGGCGATGTCGTTGTCGATGCTGGCGGGGATGCCGATGACCGGGGCGCCGGTCTCTTCGTGCAGAGCGTGGGCCCCGGCGAGGGAGCCGTTGCCGCCGATGACCAGCAGTCCGTCGACGCCCACGAGGTTGCGGGCGGCTTGCTGGCGGCCTTCGGGGGTGAGGAAGCGGTCGGAGCGGGCGCTGCCGAGGAAGGTGCCGCCGTGGGTCCAGTGGTCGTCGACGCGGCTGGGGCGCAGGTGGCGGAAGCGGCCGTCGATGAGGCCGTCGTAGCCATTTTCGACGCCCAGGACCGACCAGCCCTCGGACACGGCCACCTTGGTGGCGGCGGCGATGGCGGTGTTCATGCCGGGGGCGTCGCCACCGGATGTGAGGATGGCGAGGGTCTTCATGCCAGCTCCGGACAGGGCGGGGAGCGGACTCTACCAGCCCGGAAGGGGTGTGGGGTATGGTCCGGCTGGTGCGTGGCACGGCGGTGCCCGGAGGTGGTCGATGGTGCGGAAGCTCTGGTGGACTCTGACCGTGTCGACGGTGTTCTCGATGGCCGGTTGCGACGGGGTTCGCGCCGTGTTGGTGGAGAACTACCCCAATGCCTGGGACGACGAGGTGGGCACTGCGCAGGCCGCTCCCCCACCGGCCGGCGCGCTCCAGGGCACCTTCGACGGCCTGGATGCGGGGCGGGACCAGCTGCCGGTGGCTCTGGCGCCGGTCATCACGGGCTTGGCGCAGCCCACCGACCTCCAGTTCCCGCCCGGGCATCCCGGTGTGGCGGTCGTGGCCGAGAAAGAGGGCAAGGTACGGGTGTTTTCGCTCGCGGATGGGGCGACGGGGGCACTGGGCGACCTCCTCCACCTCGACCCACCCACCGAGTCCGAGCAGGGGGTGCTGGGCCTGGCCTTTCATCCCACCTTCGGCGCGTCGGGCGGACGGCTGTATGTGCACCATTCCGTGGCCACGCCCGATGGCAATGTGGGACGGGTGAGCCTGTCCACCGTGACGGTCACCGACGGCACCTGGTCGGCCGGTCCGCTCTCCACCGTCCTCCAGCTGTCCCAGCCCTACGCCAACCACAACGGCGGTCAGCTGCAGTTCGGTCCCGACGGCCACCTGTACATCGGCTTCGGCGACGGAGGCTGGCGCGACGACCCCCATGGCCACGGCCAGAACGCCACCACCTGGCTGGGCAGCATGCTCCGCATCGACGTGGACGCCACCCCCGAAGATGGCCGCGCCTACGCCATTCCCAAGGACAACCCGTTCCTCGGCAAGGCCGGCGTTCCCCCCGAGACCTGGGCCATCGGCCTACGCAACCCGTGGCGCTTCTCCTTTGCACCGGACGGCCGGCTGGTGGTGGCCGACGTGGGCCAGAACAAGTGGGAGGAGGTGGCCATCGTGGCGGCCGGCGACAACCACGGCTGGAAGGTGCGAGAGGGCGACCAGTGCTTCGAGCCCAAGCGCAACTGTCCCACCGACGGCCTGGTGGACCCCGTGTACGTCTACGGTCACGAACAGGACGGCCAGTCCATCACCGGCGGCTATGTCTACACGGGGACAGCGTTGCCGGAGCTGAAGGGCAAGTACGTGTTTGGCGACTTTGTCTCGGGTCGGATCTGGGCGCTGGACCTGCCCGCGGCTGTGCCGGGCAAGGCCAAGGTGAGCGCGCTCGGACGCTTCAAGGCGATGCTGGTGACCTTCGGACGCGACGCTGCGGGCGAGGTGTACGCGGTCGACTTTGCCGGTGGCACGGTGTTCCGCCTGGTGTCTGCGAAGCGGTAGGCAGGCGGGTGGTTCTCGCTCGATGAGAGAACGTGGAGAGATGGCGACGGCGGTTGTGGCGGCGATGACAGGGAGGTCCTCGGACCCACCGTCCACCGCCCCTCGGAGTCGACATGACCCTGCGTTCGCTGCTGCTTCCCTCGATGGTTCTCGCCCTGTCCGCCTGTGGAGACGACAAGTCCTCTGGCGACGACGGCACGAGCGGGACGACCCCCTCGGTCGATGACACCGCAGAACCCGATGACACGGGCGACTCGGGCGACACGGGTGAGACCGACGACTCGGGCGACCCCGACCCGGTCGACATGGACGGCGACGGCTACGACACCACCTCGGACTGCGACGACAGCCGCAGCGACGTGCATCCGGGCGCGACCGAGTGGGTGGATGGCCTGAACAACGACTGCGACGAAGCCACCTCGGAAGCCGGCCGGGCCACCTGGTGGGGCGCGGACGGACCGGTCGATGTGACCGACACGCTCGGCACCGAGTGGGTGTCTGAGGGAGATGGGCGCCTGGCCCTGGGGGACGGCGACTGGCCGGTGACCTTTGTGGTGGGTGCGGAACACGACGTGACCATCGAAGGCTTCGGCGATGTCCGCATCGAGACGCCAGACCTTCGGGCGGTGTATGTGCAGGGGGAGGCCACACTGACCAACCTCACGGTGGAGGCCTACTCCATCGACGTGCACCTGGACGCAACCCTGGTGGCCACCGACCTCACTCTGGTGAACGGAACGCTCTGGATGTACCAAGGGGCGTCGGCCGACCTCACCCGGCTGACCATCGATGGCGGGTGGCTGTCGGCCATCACAGCGGGGGGGATGGACCCGGCTCCGCGCACCGCTGTGCTGCGGGAATCGACCATCACCAGCCCTTCTTGGGGCATTGTGGGCATCGACGACCTCACCCTCGAGAGCTCCACCGTGGCGGCCGACGGCATCGCGCTCGCCAACGTGCTGCATGCGGTGGTGGACGGGTCCACGCTGACGTCGTTGAGCACGGCTGTCAGCCTTGGAACCAGCGCGGGTGACCTGGCAGCCGAGATGGTCATGCGCGACAGCATCGTGTCTGGCTACGGCGGCATCACCCAGTACCCGGGCACCACGCTGGAGGTGGTGGACTCCGGGGTGGAGGTGGAGCGCGTGGCCTACACGGGAACGGCCGCGACGGCGACGTTCACGCGGTCGATGGTGGCCTCTACGACGGTCAACCCGGTGTCGGTCTCTGGCTCGACGGGTCGGGCGGAGCTCACCATCCGAGAGGTGGTCTTCGGGACGGTGTCGAGTCGGCACATCAACACCTCGGGTGAGGTGGAGCTGGTGCTCGAAGACAGTGTGCTGGAGGGTGCCGCGGACAATGCGCTCCGGCTGGATGCCGCGGTGGGGAGCACGTTTGCGGTGCGTCGGTGCACGTTCCGCAACAACCACAACACGGGCTCGGGCTCGGGCTGGCGAGGCTACGGCGGCGCGGTGTGGTTCAACGGGGCGGGCTCGACTCTTGTGTTGGAGGACAACACGTTCGAGGACAACTCGGTGAGCCTCGACGGTGGGGCGCTGTTCGCGACGGACGGCACGGTGACGATGTCGGGCAACACCTTCTCTGGCAACGCGGCGCGCCATGGGGGAGCCTTGTACCTGCTGTCGAGTGCCACGGTGTCGTCGTCGGGGGACACCTTTACGGGCAACGTGGCGTCGGGGTCGGGTGGAGTGGTGTCGTACTCGGGCGACCTTTCGTTCGAGGACACGGTGATGACGGAGAACGACGCGATCTATGGGGGGGCGGTGAGCACCTCGGGGATGCTGACCCTCACGGGCACCTGGGACCTGGGGGAGGGGAGCACGGACAACACGCCGGATGACTACTACTGGGCGAACGGTTCGTTCGAGTCGACGTCCATCGGGTCGGGCTCGGGGACGCTGGTGTGTGGGGATGGGACCGCGGAGTGTGTGGCGGTGCCGTGATGCTGTCGGTCTACGAGGGCCCCATCCGACGGCTTCGCCGCCACCTTCCCCTGAAGGGGAAGGACAGGCGACCGGTGGCACAGTCCTTCCCCTTCAGGGGAAGGTGCCCGAAGGGCGGATGGGGCCCGCTACCTCGACGATACCGAGTCCCCATCCGACGGCTTCGCCGCCACCTTCCCCTGAAGGGGAAGGACAAGCGACCGGTGGCACAGTCCTTCCCCTTCAGGGGAAGGTGCCCGAAGGGCGGATGGGGCCCGCGACCTCGACGATACCGAGTCGTTCCGACCACCTTCCGCCGAAGGGCCTACCCCTCCCAATGCGCCGGCCGCTCGACATCCGTGGACAGGCGGGTCTTCCGGTCTCCCTTGGTGCGCTCCAGCTGACCCGGCGTGAGGAACAACACGTCGCGGAGGTCGGCGGCTCGAAGGTCGGCGCCGCGCATGTCGGTGCCCCGGAGGTCGGCGTGGCGGAGGTCGGCGCCGCGGAGGTCGGTGCCCACCAGGCAGGCTGCAAAGAACGATGACCGGGCGAAGGCGCCCCCGCGCATCGACCGGCCCAGCAGCATCTGGCGGGCGTGGCTGGGACCGATGACGCCGTGGTGGGCGCGAATCTCGAGGCTGGCGTCGATGAGCAGCTCGCTCACCCGGGTGCGCAGCTCCGTGGGGTCGCCGGGGTGTGAGATGGCCTCCTGGACGTCGTTCAGAGCGGTCTCGAGGCGGGCGCGGAGCGCGGGGGGGAGCTCGTCTCGGGCCAGCGCGGCGTCGAGGTGCCAGCCCAGCTCACACACGCCGTGCAGGGTGTAGAAAGCCTCGAAGATCTGGGGTCGAGCCTTGGGGTGGGCCCGCCAGTCGGCGTTGTCGTCTCGCTGGGCCGCCAGGCGCTGTCCCGCTCCGTAGCAGTCGAACGATGCACAACCGGGGTAGCCACGGGCGTGGAGGTGGTCGTGGATGCCGCAGCGGTTCTGCTCGGACAGGTGTGGACACGGGGTGCCCGCTGGCTTGTCTCGGGCGAAGTCGGCCGACTTGAAGAATGGGCTGGCGATGCAACACAAGCCTGGGCACTGGCTGCAGTCGGCACGAAAGGTGGAGCTCATGTGCGTGCAGAGTCCTGGCGCACGCCGATGGCGAAGCAGCCCACCAGCTTGAGCAGGTAGAGGCCGGCCAGCCACTCGGGACCGGCGGCATCGGCGCTGAAGAGCACGGCACCGAGGCCCACGACCAGCATCGCCAGAGGACCGGCAGCGGAGCGGGTGGGCCACAGCCATACCAGCGCCCCGCCCAGGAGCGCCATCAGCCACAGGCCGGCGCCCCATGCACCGCTGCCACCGTGAACAGCCACCAGCGCGAGGGGATGGATGATGTGGATGCCGAAGAAGCCGGCCACCCACGCAGGGCCCTGGCCACGCCACCAGGCGCGGGTGGAGGGGCTCGACATGGTGACCACCCCACCCACGATGTCGGCCACCACGAGGGCGGTCACGATGCGCGCCACCAGCGACGGGGAGGGGAGGTCGAGACCGAGCAGGAAGCCTCCGGCGCAGGCGGCTGCCACGAAGAAGGCCACGGCGCCGCCCGGGTTGGCGCCGAGGGCGAAGCGCATGAACGGGGGGATGGGGCCGTCGATGCCCACCCAGCGGAAGCCATCGGCCAGCACTTCGGTGCCGTTGGTCTCGAGCCGTACTCCCTTGAGGGGGAGAACGCGGGTGGGGCGGGCCTTCATGGCCCAACGCACGGTGTCGACCAGCGACCGCCGCTGGCCGAAGAAATGCAGCTGCATGGGCAGCGGTGTGTGGGCCACGCGTGGGGTGTCGCCCGAGATGCGGGCCATCGCACGGACCGGACCGGGGACCTGGCCGGGGCTGCGGGTCTCGATCATCCGACCCACGATGAGGGCGCCGGTGGGCACGTGGAGGACCATCACCTCTTCGAGCCCATTGCCCCGTGCGACGTTGACTTCGAGGATGCCGCCCCAGGCATCGGGCCGACCGTTGAACGGCGGTGTGGTGGGCGGAATCTTCAGCCGTTGCTTCAGGGCTTCGGCAACCACGGACGCGGGTGCCCAGCAGGTGGCGTCGGGGTGGTGGTCGAGCCAGCCGAGCAGGTGCGTGGTGTGTTCGGCCGTGACGGCAACCAGATGCGCGACGGGCCCGAGGTCCTTGAGGGCTTCGTCGAGGGCGGGGGTCCATTCCGGGGGAGCGTAGACCCACACCGTGCCGTCGGGGAGGCGGACGAGAGTGGTGCGGTCGGCCGTGCGCCGGGGCTCGTGGACGAACAGACCCGGTGCGATGGGCGCGACTGTCACGGGATTCGACACCATTCGGGCATCTCCGAGGGAAGGCCGCCAGACCATGGCGTGGGCTGGTCCTTCACATGTGCAGACAGGAAGGTCCACACGAGCTCGGTGGCATTCGGGGGGAGGTTGTGTCCTCGATCATGCACACACTCGACCACGAAGTGTCCGTCGTTCTGGAGGTTCTCCGAGAAGTGCATGCTCGTCTCTTCGAAGTTGAGCTCGCCTCGGTAGGTGTCGGTGGGGCCGCCCCAGGTGACCATCACGGGCAGCGTGTCGTCGGGGGTGGCGTAGGTGCCGGGCAACGTGCCGCCGGACAAGGGGGCGGAAGCGGCCAGCCACTCGGACTCGTGCATGGTGAGGAAGGTGGTCCACAGGCCGCCTGCGCTCATGCCCATGGTCCAGATGCGGGTGAGGTCGACGTTGTATTGGGTGTGCAGACACGCCAGCATGTCGCGGAACAAGGCGAGGTCGGGGTTGGTCTCGGCCGGGGTGAGGAATTCCCACTCGTAGGCGCTGCCCGCTGAGTTGGGGGCGACCACGATGACGCCCTCGTCGGCCGCGAGCGCTTCCAGATCCATGTAGGAGACGATGTCGCGGGCGCTTCCGCCGAGCCAGTGCCAGGCGAAGAGGACGGGGGCGCCGGTGGGCTCGGGGGGCAGGACCAGGCGCACGTCGTGGGTGCCGAACTCGTGCGGGAAGTCCTGGACCATGCCGTCTTCGAAGGTGGGGCAGGCGCCTTGTGAGTAGACCGGAGGCTCGCGTTCGGCGGTGCCGGTGTCGCCGGTGTCGGCTGTGTCGTGGGTGGTGCCGCCCTCGCTGTCGTCGGTGGTGCCGTCGGTGGTGGCGGACTTGTCGCCGTCGTCGCCAGAGCTGGACGTGCAGGCGGCGAGAAGGAGCAGGGCGGGCAGCAAGCGCATCGGTCACCTCGGGGTCGTCCCGACCGCATACCCGCTTTCATGCTCACCCGCGCTTCTCTGGCGGACTGTGACGTGCCTACCTGCGTCGGCGCCCTTCCAGCTCGCTGCGCTCGGGGCGCTCGCCCAGCTTCACGGCCAGGTCGACCGTCTCCCCGCTGCGAAGGACCGTGAGCTCCACTTTCTCGCCGGGTGCCCGCGCGCCCACGGAACGCACGAGGGTGGCACTGCCGTCGACCGGTCGACCGTCGATGCCCACGATGACATCGCCCACTTCGAGGCCGGCGTCCGCGGCGGGGGTGCCGGGGTAGACCTGTCCCACCACCGAGCCTTCCAGGTTGGGGTCGCCCAGGTGCTTGGCCAGGACGGGGTCGACTTCCTGGAGCCCCACGCCCATCCAGCCGCGCGAGACCTTGCCGTCGTCCTTGAGGTCGTCGACCAGAGGGCGCACCATGTCGATGGGCACGCTGAAGCCGATGCCCTGGCCGCGGGGGTTGATGGCGGTGTTGATGCCGATGACCTCGCCGCGGAGGTTGAAGAGCGGCCCGCCGGAGTTGCCGGGGTTGATGCTGGCGTCGGTCTGGAGGAAGTCGTCGTAGGGACCGGCGCCGATGACGCGACCCTTGGCGGACACGATGCCTTCGGTGACGGTGTGGGACAGGCCGAAGGGGTTGCCGATGGCCACGACCCGGTCGCCCACGCGGGCGTCGTCGGAGCTGCCGAGCTGGACGAAGGGGAGGTCGGCGTTGGTGTCGACCTTCACGAGGGCGATGTCGGTGTTGGGGTCGGTGCCCACCACTCGGGCGGGGAGGGTGCGCTCGTCGAGCAGGGTGACGGTGACTTCGTCGGCGCCGGCGACCACGTGGTTGTTGGTGAGCAGGTAGCCGTCGGCCGAGATGAAGAAGCCGGTGCCCTCGCCCTGGCGCATGCGGTACTGCTCGAGCTGCTCGGGGTCGATGAAGGGGCGCATGTGGCGGGGAATGTCGGACTGGTCGACGGTCTGGGCGACCTTGATGTGGACCACGGCCGGCCCGAGCTCGTCGACGAGCGGCGCGAGGCTCACCGACGGGTTGTAGGTGGTGGGCGCCAACGGACCGCGGGCGGCCGTCCGAGACCGCGTGACTGTGCGGGTCTTGGTGGACGCAGTGTCGGTGTGGGATGGGGTGGTCGCCGCTTCACACTCGGACTGCCAGCCACCGGGAATCGAGCCCACGGCTGCGGCACCGAGGGCAGCGCCGACCACGAGAACAAGCAAGGAACGGGACGTTGGCATCGGACTCGGGCCTCCGTGGCAGCACTCGGTTGGGCCGGCAGTCGGGGGCGCTGCCGGTATGTGCTCAACCCTCCACGGAGACGGGACGTCCGCTCTGGCGGGGATTGCACGGCCGTTGCACGGTCAGTCCGCGTTGTAGACCTCGCACCAGTCGGCGTCGCTGCCGAGGTCGCCGTCGGACCAGGGGCTGGGCTCGCCGAAGGTGTGCTCGGTGAGCCAGTCGATGCTCAGGTAGTAGCCCTGCGTGGTGATGGTGTGGCCGGCGTCGTGCCAGCAGCGCACCACCAGGTGACCGTCGCTGGTGAGCTGTTCTTCGAGGGTGTTGGTGGCGTCCTCGAAGTCGACCACCTTGAAGCTGGGCGAGGGCCAGGCGTCGTTGCTGCCGCCCGACATGAGCAGGGCGGGCATCGTGTAGTCGGGGGTGCTGTAGGCCGCCGCTGGCTCCGACCAGATGGGGACGTCGATGTCGCTGCCGCCGGATGCTTCGACGATGGCGGCGAAGGCATCTCCACGGTGCGAGGCCATCACGGTGGTCCACAGAGCGCCGCCCGAGAATCCCCAGGCGGTGGTGCGGGCGAGGTCGACGTCGAGCTGGTCGGCCACACAGCTGCGGAGGTCGTCGAAGAGCACGAGGTCGGCGTCGCTCTCGAGGGAGATGTCCCACAGGAACACGTTGAAGCCGAACAGGTTGAGCAGCGGTGCCTCGGGGAGCACGATGACTGCGTTGTAGGTGTCGGCGAGCGCCTGGAGGCCGAGTCCTTCGACCATGTACTCGGTGGGCTCGGGCGTGCTGCCGGGGTCCATCAAGCCGTGGAAGAAGAAGATGACCGAGTTGGACGTGGTGGAGCCACTCGGAACCACGATGGACGCGTTGCGTTCGATGCCGGCCGACTCGAAGGAGACGTAGCCGGAGGTGGAGAGGTCGGGACAGGCGCCGCTGGGTTCGGCGAGGGGGCGCAGGCCTGCGACGCCTTCACCCTCTCCTTCGCCTTCTCCCTCACCTTCGCCTTCCCCTTCACCCTCACCTTCGGAGGGGTCGGCGGTGTCGACCGGGCCTTCGTCGGACTTGTCGACCGTACCAGCCGCACAGCCGGCGAACAGAAGGACAAGGAACAGCGTGCGCACGGGGTTTCCAGACACGGGGCCTCCACGGGTTGGGGCGCACCATACAACGTGTTCTCGTTCCACGGCAGCGCAATTGGCAGCGGCCGATGCGGGGGGGGCCGCGGCCGATTAGCGGGTGGGCGGGGCGGTCAACGTCCCCGGGGATGCCGCGTTCAGGCCGTTTCCCGGTCCACTGCCAAGCCTGCGAGAGCCCGTGCCTGCTCCTGCCGACCGCAAGCACTACTGCAGCCGCTGTCTCACCACGTTTGCCGAAGACCTCGACCAGTGCCCCAACCTGTCGTGTCGTCGCAAGCGCTCGAGCCGGGGCTGGGGCGTCATCTTCTCCGAAGGCGACCTCTTCGACCGCACCTACCGCATCCACAAGATGCTCGCGGTCGGCGGCGCCGGCGTCACGTACGTGGGCCGTGAGCTCGACGGCAACGACGAAGAGGTGGGGCCGCGCATCGCCATCAAGGTGCTGCTCGCCGCCCGCGACCAGGGCCCGTATGTGCGCCGGCTGGCCACCGAAGCCCAGATCATCCAGGAGCTCGACCACCCCAACATCGTCCAGTACCTGGGCTTTGTGCACCGGGCCGGCCACTCGCCGTACCTGCTCACGCGCTTCGAGTCCGGGGGCTCGCTGCTCGACCACATGCGTCGGGTGGGCACCCTCACGGTGAAGCAGGCGGCGCTGGTGGGGCGTCAGATCTGCTGGGCGCTGGAGAAGGCCCACGAGCGCGACATCGTCCACCGCGACCTCAAGCCCGAGAACGTGCTCCTGACACGCGTGGTGGGCCCCGACGAAGATCCCGTGGTGCGGGTGGCCGACTTCGGCATCGCCAAGGTGCAAGGCAGCCTGGGCACCAACCTCACGCGGGTGGGCGCGTTCGTGGGCACGCCGCACTACGCCGCGCCCGAGCAGTTCGTGGGTGGCGCGGTCACCGAAGCCGCCGACGTGTACGCCGTGGGCGCGCTGCTCTACTTCACCATGACCGCCAAGCACGTGGTGCGCTTCGCCGACCGCATCGACCCCGAAGACGGCTTCCAGCTACTGTGCGACAACCTCCCGCCCAAGCTGGAACGCCCCGCCGAGTCGCCCGACGCCGTCCGTCGGATGCAAGAAGTGCTGGCCGCCGCGATGGAGGTCGACCCCCTCGCCCGCTGCACCGTGGTCGAGCTCGACGAGATGCTCCAGGCCGTGGCCGCCGACCAAGACCCGGTCCGGCCGGTGCGCACTCCCGATGATGCGCCGATGGTGGGGCCTTCGGGCGCAAGTGTGCTCGGGATGGCGGGCGTTGCAGCGTCCGAGCCGCCGCCCCCCGTGGGCCTGGCCGACCGCGCGAACCACATTCGAGATGGGCAGGCGCCGAGCACCGACGGCCCCGTCCCGCCGCCCAGCCTCTCCGAGACCGCCCCCACCGAGTCCTTCGGGCGTCCGGTGGTCACCGAGTCCGCCGAAGCCCCCACGGTCGAGGACGTCAAGCCTCAGCCCACCCCCATCCCCGACCACATCTTCGAAGACGACGAACCCGAGAAGGGCGGTCGGTCCTGGGGCCTCATCTTCTTCGTGTTGTTCGTGGTGGTGGGCGGCGGCGTGGTCCTCCTCGGCGGCGGCAGCGTCGCGCTGTTGGCCTGGGCCAAGCCCGACCTCATCGGCGACGTTTCATTCCTCGACTCCGACAAGCCGTCCACCGACCCCCAGCCCCTCCCCGATGCGCCCGAGCTGGTCCCCGACTCCAAGGCGAGCGAACGCGACCTCCACGTGGTGCGCAAGTCGCTCGAAGACCACAAGCGGTCCGTCAAGAAGGCCTGTGGTGCCAAGGGCGGAGACAAGGCGGCGGTCACGGTGGTGGTCGACGGCTCTGGTGCCATCCTGGGGGCCGAAGGCAAGGGCGAGCTCGGCACCTGTGCGGCCAGCGCGCTCACCGGCAAGTCGCTCGAGCGCACCGAAGACCGCACGGTCCGCGTCTCCTACAGCTTCGTGTGGTGAGCGGGGTGATGCGGGCTGCGCTCGCGGCTGTGCTGCTCGTGGGCTGTGGCCTCGGCACCCCCGACCCCTGTCCCGCCGACATGGTCTTCATCCCCGGCGGTCTCACCACCATCGGCTTCCCCATGCCGCTGCAGCAGTGGATGGAGCCGGCCCGTCGGGTCAACCTCTCGCCCTACTGCATCGACCGCTACGAGTGGCCCAACAAGAAGGGCGAGCTGCCCCATGGGTGGCTCACCTGGGACGAAGCGGTCGCGGCGTGTGAGAGCGTGGGCAAGCGCCTGTGCAGCAGCTCCGAGTGGGAACGGGCGTGTCGCGGGGCATCTGGGAACCGCTACAGCTACGGCAAGCAGCGCGACCCCAAGGCGTGCAACACGCCCATCGATGGCTCGGGCCCCGGACGCGGACCCGTGCCGATTGCACCGTCGGGTGCCTACACTGGCTGTCAGTCCGAAGAAGGCGTGTTCGACCTCAACGGCAGCCTCTCCGAATGGACCCGCGACGGCTGGAACGGGCGCCCCGAGCCCTTCAACCCGCAGGCCACGGTCGACGGCGACTGGTACACGCTGCGGGGGGGCACCATGTGGAACCGCACCTTCTATGGCCAGGACTGCTCCAGTCGGCATGGCCACCACCGCGGCTTCGAGAACATGGATGACGGCGCGCGGTGCTGCAAAGCGGCGGTTGTGACGGAGTAGCGCTTCGCCCTCGCGGAATCGGCTCGCGGATGCGATGCTGGCGGAACCACCCCCCCCGGAGGTCCCCCATGCGTCTGTCCCTGCTCCTCGTGCCCGTCATCGCTCTGGCGTGTCGCACCACCACCGACCCCAAGTCCGACGACGATGGCTTGTCCGACGGGAACGGTTCCTTCGAAGATGGCGACGGGGACGGTGTTCCCGCGGATGAGGACTGCGACGACACCAACGCCGCAGTCGGTCCAGACGCCACCGAGATCTGCAATGGCATCGACGACAACTGCGATGGCTCGGTCGACGAAGGTGTGCTGATGGAGTTCTGGGCCGACGCCGACGGGGATGGCTTTGGCGACCCGGGCGCTGTGACGGCCGGCTGCGAGGTGCCCACCGACCACGTGGAGCCCGGAGAGTCTGACTGCGACGACACCGACAGCGCGGTCTTCCCGGGGGCGTCCGAGACCTGCAACGGCATCGACGACGACTGCGACATCGAGGTGGACGAGGGGCTGGGCGACGTGTTCCTGCCCGACCTCGACAACGACGGCTGGGGCGACGCCGACGGCGCCGAGCTGCACTGTGAGGCCCCGGACGGCTTTGTGCCCGAGTCGGCCGCGGGTGACTGCGACGACGAAGACGCCGACGTGAACCCCGATGCCACCGAGGTGTGCAACGAGGTGGACGACGACTGCAACGAGCTGGTCGACGAAGGCGTGACCGACGTCTTCTACATCGACCTCGACAGCGACGGCTGGGGCGCGCCCGACACCACCATCGACGCCTGCGCCGAGCCCGAGGGCTACGCCACCAACGTGGGCGACTGCGATGATGCCGACCCCCTCGTGAACCCCGACGCCTCGGAGATCTGCAACGGCCTCGACGACGACTGCGACTCGCTGGTCGACGACGCCGACCCCACCCTCGACACCAGCTCCGCCTCCACCTTCTACGCCGACACCGACAGCGACGGGTTTGGCGACGCCGCGTCGACCACTGTGGCTTGTGCGGCGCCTTCCGGCTTCTCGGCCGATGCCACCGACTGCGACGACACCGATGGAGCGGTGTTTCCCGGCGCGACCGAGGTGTGCAACGCGGTGGACGACGACTGCGACTCTCTGGTGGACGACGCCGACCCGGGCCTGGACACCTCGACGGCTTCCACCTGGTACGACGACAGCGATGGCGATGGCTTCGGCAATGCGTCGGCCACCACGCTGTCTTGCGACGCCCCCTCCGACGCGGTCACCGACGCCACCGACTGCGACGACACCGACAGCGCGGTGTTCCCGGGCGCCACGGAAGTGTGCAACTCGGTGGACGACGACTGCGACTCCCTGGTGGACGACGACGACCCCGGCCTCGACCTGTCGACGGCCTCCTCCTGGTACGACGACGACGACGGCGATGGCTACGGCGATGCCGCGCATGGGGCGGTGGCCTGCGATGCCCCCACGGGCACGGTCTCCGACGACTCGGACTGCGACGACGCCGACGCCGCGGTCTACCCCGGGGCGCCGCTGGCCTGCGATGGTACAGACGCCGACTGTGACGGTGCCATCGACAACGACAACGACGGCGACGGCTACGCGGCCAGCACGTGCGGCGGCTCGGACTGCGACGACACAGACGCGTCCATCGTGCCCGAGTCCGACGGCTCCTGTGCCGAAGGCTCCGACTGCCTCGACCTCCTGAGCCGCGGCTACACGTCGTCGGGCACCTACACCATCGACCCCGACGGCTACGGCACGGGTGAGTCGCCCTTCGATGTCACCTGCGACATGACCACCGACGGCGGCGGCTGGACCCTCGCCATGCACCTGCACGACATGTCGGGCCTCGACGAAGACGACTTCATCAGCCTCTTCGGCCACAACCGCTTCACCGACGAGACCTGGAGCTACGACGCCTCCACGGGCATCATCTCCGACACCCTGCCGTCTGCCGGCATGGTGCAGCTGAACGGCCAGGGGATGTTGGGCGTCGACCTGATGGATGGGCTGTGGGACGACGTGCGCATGGCCTGCAGCGCGTCGGACGACGACCTCACGGAGACGGCCTACGCCCAGGTGGACGGCTACGCGACGACGAACGGGGGCTGGGACCTGCTGGGCGCGGCATCGAACGGCACGTCGTACTCGGTGACCAGCAGCCTGCAGAGCACGGGCCAGTCCACCATCTGGCACGACAACGAGCTGAACACACACAACTCGAACCACTACTTGTGCGACATCTACAACGTGACGTACAGCTCGGCGGGCGGCGCGCCGCAGTTCGGCTTCTGCTACACCGACTTCCTCAACAACCCGAACAGCAGCGACCCGGGCGACAGCATCGTCACGATTGCGTTCGGCACGGTGGAAGGGGCGGACGGCTGGTCGACGGGCTTCACGGCGGAGTGCGGGAACATGGGCTGGAGTGCGCTGCAGAACCAGGGCACGTTCTCGATCTGGTTGCGGTAGTGGGGGGCTGAGGCGTTTCCTCTTGTTGGGGTGGGCGGAGCCGAGAGCATGAAGTCCTCCCCCTTCAGGGGGAGGTGCCGAGCTCCGCGAGGCGGAGGGGGCCCAGAGTCTTGGCCTTCGGGGGCCCCCTCCGTCGCCTTCGGCGCCACCTCCCCCTGAGAGGGGGAGGACCCGAGAGCACGGAGCCTTGCGATTTTTGGGCCCCCTTGTACGTTGAGAACGCTCCTCCCCGACTACTCCCAAGCCCCCTCTTCGCCGACCCGTATTGAGCATGT
>ENA-OWNT01001033-OWNT01001033.1-seawater-metagenome-genome-assembly--contig:-NODE-1033-length-42174-cov-5.623536_pt1 | contig 42174 bp, 28 predicted proteins | sample MGYA00238136_ERZ651165 | MGnify/ENA primary metagenome ERZ651165 (study PRJEB26861, sample SAMN08777766) | seawater metagenome | isolation source: coastal seawater | place: USA: Florida | collected...
TGTCCGGCGCGCACATGGCCCATGCCGCCGGCAATCATGATGGGCTTGTGGAAGCCGCGCTGCTCGGTGCCGGTGGCCCCCTCCACGGTCTGGGTGAAGGTGCGGAAGTAGCCGGTGAGGTTGGGACGGCCGAACTCGTTGTTGTAGGCCGCGCCGCCGATTGGCCCTTCCAGCATGATCTGCAGAGGCGTGGCCATCCGCGGCGACCCCCCGATGTCGACCTCCCACGGCCGTGCAAAGCCGGGGATGTGCAGATCGGAGACATGGAAGCCCGTGAGGCCGGCCCGGGGCTTTCCGCCGCGTCCGACCGCGCCCTCGTCGCGAATCTCGCCGCCGTTGCCTGTGGCGGCGCCGGGGCTGGGGGAGATGCCGGTGGGGTGGTTGTGGGTCTCCACCTTCATGAGCAGGTGGGTGGGCTCGGTGGACTGGCGGTAGATCCGGTCGGACACGGTGGGGAGCAGCCGGGCGGCCGGGCCGCCTTCGATGACGGCGGCATTGTCGGAGTAGGCCGACAAGGTGCCCTGGGGACGCTGGGCGTGGGTGTGGCGAATCATCGAGAACAACGACTGGTCCATCGTCTTGCCGTCGATGCTCCAGGAGGCGTTGAAGATCTTGTGCCGGCAGTGCTCCGAGTTCGCCTGGGCGAACATCATGAGCTCCACGTCGGTGGGGTCGCGTTCCAGGCGGCGGTAGGCGGTGACGAGGTAATCGAGCTCCTCGTCGGACAGGGCCAGGCCGAGGCGCTGGTCGGCTTCTTCGAGGGCCCCGCGGCCGTGCGTGGACACCGGCACGCTCTGGTGGGTGGGCGGCGTCTGCACGGCCCGGTCGAACAGCCGTCCACACCCCTGTAGTCCCGGACCGCCGAGAATGGCCTCGGTCATGCGGTCGTGGAGCAGCGGCAGGATGGCGGCGCGCTCGGAGGCCGTCCACACGCCCGCGGCATGCCACACCACCACACGCTCGAGGCGGCTGATGCCGTCGATGCCGCAGATGCGGGCGATGTCGGTGGCCTTGCTCGACCAGGGCGACACGGTGCCAGGGCGAGGCGCCACCACCGCGAAGATGTCGGGGATCTCGCCGCCAGCATCGACCAACAGCTCGCCGAGGCGGGCGAGATCGGTCTGTCCGAGGGGGGCGTCGTGGTGGGCCAAGCACACCGACAAGGCGTCGAGGTGCAGCACTCCCGAGGCCACTCCACGCACCTTTTCGGTGAGGCGGGCCAGGGCGCCCGTCGCGACGGCGGGCCCGGCGACCCATGCGGTCAGCGTCGGGGACACGGAGATCATCGAAGACATCAGACGCTCCCAGAGCGGTTGCGCGCACCCGAGGGCGACCAGGCCCCCAGGGCCGGCGCTCAGTGCTTGAAGTGGCGGGTGCCGGTCATCACCATCGCGAGGCCCAGGCGGTCGGCGGCCTCGATGACGACGCTGTCGCGGATGCTGCCACCGGGCTGGATGACGGCGGTGACGCCGGCTTCGGCGGCGGCCTCCACCCCATCGGGGAAGGGGAAGAAGGCGTCGGAGGCCATCACCGCTCCCTGGGACTTGTCGCCCGCACGCCAGGCGGCGAGGCGAACGCTGTCGATGCGGCTCATCTGACCGGCGCCGATGCCAACAGTGGCGGTGCCCTGGCCAAACACGATGGCGTTGCTCCGGGTGTGCTTCGCGGCCAGCCAGGCGAAGGCGAGGGCGTCGGCCTCTTCGGCAGTGGGCTGGCGCTTGCTGGCCACGGTCCAGGTGCTGCGGTCCACGCCCTTGCGGTCGTTGGTCTGCACCAGCACGCCGTCATCGAGGTGGCGCACCCGCCAGCTCTGCTCGGCCCCGGCGTGGCGCACCATGAGGCGACAGTTCTTCTTGCGGCGGCCCAGGATCTCGCGGGCCTCGTCCGTGAAGGCGGGCGCGGCCAGCACCTCCACGAACAGCTTGCCCAGGTTGCGCACAAACGCACCGTCCACGGGCCGGTTCACCGCGATGACCGAGCCGAAGGCCGAGATGGGGTCGCTGGCCAGGGCCTTGTCGAAGGCGCCGATGAGGGTGTCGCTGGTCGCCAGGCCGCAGGGGTTGTTGTGCTTGATGATGGCGACGCAGGGCTCGGTGAACTCGCGGGGCATGGCCCAGGCGGCGTCGAGGTCCACCAGATTGTTGTACGAAAGCGCCTTGCCCTGGAGCTGCTCGAACTTGGGTCGGCTGCCGGGGGCCCGGTACAGAGCGGCCACCTGGTGAGGGTTTTCACCGTAGCGCAGGGTCATTGCGCGCTCGCCGACGAGCGACAGGGTGGCCGGGAGGGCGTCGCCGTCCCCGGCGAGGCCCGCCATCCAGCCCGAGATGGCGGTGTCATAGGCGGCGGTGCGGGTGAAGGCCTTGAGGGCGAGCTTGCGGCGGAGGTCGCCGTCGACGGTGTCGTTGTCGAGGTGCGCCACCAGCCCGTCGTAGTCGGCGGGGTCGCACACGATGAGCACGCGCTCGAAGTTCTTGGCCGCGGCCCGCAGCAGGGTGACGCCGCCGATGTCGATCTCCTCCACGGCCTCCATCACCGTCACACCGTCCTTCGCGACGGTGTTCTCGAAGGGGTAGAGGTTGCACACCACGAGGTCGATGGCGCCGATGCCGTGGTCGGCGAGCTCGGCCATGTGGGCGTCGGTGCCGCGGGCGAGCAGGCCGCCGTGGATGGCGGGGTGGAGGGTCTTCACGCGACCGCCGAGAATCTCGGGGTGGCCGGTGACGTCGTTGACGGCGGTGACGGGAAGGTCGGCCTCACGGAGGTTTCGGGCGGTCCCTCCCGACGCGACCAGCTCGAAGCCGTGGCGGTGGAGGTGACGGGCGAAGTCGACGAGACCGGACTTGTCCCAGCAGGACAGCAGCGCGCGGCGGGTCATGGTGAAGCTCCCGGGGGGCAGAAGGGGGCAGGATTCATGCGATGCGGGTCGGCGGAGTCGGGGAAGGCCGGCTCAGGCGACCTGCGGTGGGTTGAGGACGAGGTCGACGGCCTGCACGAGGAGCGTGTGCTCGACGGCGTGCATGCGTGCGGTGAGTGCCTCGAGGTCGTCGTCGGCGTGGATGGGCACCTCGGCGGTGGCCACCACCGGGCCGGCGTCGATCTCGGGAATGACGTGGTGGACCATCACACCGGTGTGCGTGAGCTTGCCCGCCCGGGCCGCTTCGAAGGCGCGCGCGATGGCACCGGTGCCGGGAAAGGCGCCGGGGAGAGCCGGGTGCAGGTTGAGCACAGGGCAGGGGACGGCGTCGAGGAAGTCGGCCGACAGGATGTGCATCCAGCCCGCGAGCACGATGAGGTCGGGGGACAGGGCCGCGACCCGCTCTGCGAGCGCCACGTCGTAGGCCGCACGGTCGGTGCCGGGGTGGGCCTTGCGGAAGGGACCGAGCGGGAAGTAGACCTGCTCCACGCCGGCCTTTTCTGCGCGGACCAGCCCATAGGCCTTGCGGCGATTGCTCACCACGCCCACCACCCGGGCATTGGCGATGGTCCCATCCGCGCAGGCGTCGAGGATGGCTTGCAGGTTGCTGCCGTTGCCCGAGATGAGCACGGCGACCCGGGACCCGGTGCGGTCGGTCATCCCAGCAGCTCCACCTTGGCGCCTGCGTCGTCGACCATTCGTCCGATGTGCCAGGCGGTGGCGAGGGCAGCAGGTGATAGGGCGGACAAGGCGGCGTCGAGCTGCTCGGCTGGCACGATGACCACCATGCCCACCCCCATGTTGAACGCCCGGAAGGCCTCTGGACGGGCCACGCTGCCGGCATCGACCAGCCAGTCGAAGATGGGCGGTGCGTCGGCGGCGAAGGTGAGGGTGTCGATGCGGGCGCGCAGGCCGTCGGGGAGCACCCGGGGCAGGTTCTCGGGAAGTCCTCCGCCGGTGATGTGGGCGAGTGCGCGGATGTCGATGCCAGCGGCCTGGAGCGCCTCCACTTCGGCCACGTAGGCGCGGTGGGGCTGCAACAGCGCGTCGGCGAGGGAGCCTCCGAGCGACGGGCGGTGCCGGGTGAGGTCGAGGCCGTGGATGATGCGGCGGGCCAGTGAGAAGCCATTGGTGTGCAGGCCAGAGGAGCGCAGCCCGATGAGCACGTCGCCGGCCACCACCCGCTCGCCGTCGATGACGTCGGCGCGGTCCACCATGCCCACGATGGTGCCCACGACATCGAGCTCGCCGGGCATGTATACGCCCGGCATCTCGGCGGTCTCCCCCCCGAGCAGCGCGCAGCCCGCCGCCTTGCAGGCCTCCGCGCAGCCGATGACGAAGTCGACCACCTGCTCGGGCTCCAGGCGGCTCGAGGCCACGTAGTCGAGGAAGAACATGGGCCGAGCGCCCTGCACCAGGATGTCGTTGATGCAGTGGTTGACGAGGTCGTGGCCAAGTCCGGAGACCCGGTCCACCTGCGTGGCGATGCGCGTCTTCGTGCCCACGCCGTCGGTGGACGCCACCAGAATCGGGGCGTCCATCTTCTTCAGCGCCATCGCCGAGTACATGCCGCCGAAGGAGCCCACGCCGGCGAGCACCTCGGGACCGTGGGTGGCCCGCACCGACGCGCCGATGTCCTTCACGACCTTGGCGCCGGCCTCGAGAGACACGCCGGCGGCTGCGTAGGTGAGGCTGGACAGCGCCCGGTGGCCGATGTCCCGGCGCACCTGCATGCCGTCGAAGTGGATGCCCTCGAGGCGACCATAGGCCTGGTTGCGGGCGGCGCGAAGGTCGTCGCCGATGCCGGTGACGGCCAGCACCCGGCCACCTGCAGTCTCCACGCGGTCGTCCACCTCGCGGGTGCCAGCGTGGAAGACGTGGGTGTGGTGGTCGTCGGCGCCGAGGCCGGAGATGGGCAGTCCCTTGGTGGAGGTGAGGGGGTAGCCCGGGCTGGCCGCCACCACGGTGAGGGCGGCGCCCGACTTCCAGTCCACCGACACCTGGTCGAGGGTGCCCGTCACGCACGCCAGCATCACCTCGAGCAGGTCGCTGTCGAGCAAAGGCAGCAGCACCTGGGTCTCGGGGTCGCCGAACCGGCAGTTGTACTCCAGCACCCGGGGGCCGTCCTGGGTGAGCATCATGCCGGCGTAGAGCACGCCCACGAAGGGCCTTCCCTCCGCGGCAAGGCCCGCCACGGCAGGCTTCAAGACGGTCTCTACGACGGCATTCACGTCGGTGAGGGCGGGGGCGGGAGCGTAGGCGCCCATGCCGCCGGTGTTGGGTCCGGCATCGCCCTCGCCGAGGCGCTTGTGGTCCTGGGCGGGGGGCATCACGGCGATGTGCGTGCCGTCGCAAAACGCCAGCACCGACACCTCTTCGCCGGTCAGTCGCTCCTCCACGAGCACCGACTCGCCGGCCTTGCCGAAGCGACCCCCGCAGATCTCGTCGATGGCCTGCAGCGTGTCGTCGATGGTCTCGGCGACGATGACGCCCTTGCCCGCGGCGAGTCCAGAAGCCTTCACGACCATCGGGCGGCCGAGGTCGAGCACCCAGCTGCGGGCTTCGGCCGCGTCGGTGAACACGCGGGCGCGGCCGGTGGGGATGCCATGCCGCTGCATGAAGGCCTTGGCGTAGGCTTTGGACGCTTCGATCTCGGCAGCTGCAGCGGAGGGACCGAAGCAGGGGAGGCCGGCTTCGGCGAAGCGGTCGGCGAGTCCGGCTGCGAGGGGAGCTTCTGGACCCACCACGGTGACGGCGGGGCCGAGCTCGACGGCGAGGGCCACCACGGCGTCGAGGTCGTGGGCCGACACCGCCACCGAGCGACAGGCGGCCCGTCCCTCGGTCGCCGGCCAGTCGGTGCCCCCATTGCCGGGCGCGACCACCACCTCCGAGACGCCGGGAGAGCGGGACAGTGCCCAGGCGAGGGCGTGCTCCCGTCCGCCGCCTCCCACGACGAGGACCGGGCGGGCTTCGGCTGTCAGGTCGGGACGGCTCATCTTGGGACGCTCACGAGTGCGGGGTGGAGACCGGCGCGGTGGACCGTTCAAACTGGTGCTTGGCCGCATCGAGGCTGGCCGAAGCGGGAATGCGGACGGGGTACTTGCCGTCGAAGCAGGCGGAGCAGTGGCCACAGTCGCCGGGAAGTCCCGAGCGCACGGCCGCCAACAGCCCGGGGACCGACAGGTAGGCGAGGGAGTCGGCCCCGACGTGGGCCGCGATGTCCTCGACCGGCATGCGATGCGCGATGAGCTGGTCGTAGTCGGACATGTCGACGCCCATGTAGCAGGGGTGTCGAATCGCAGGTGCGGCCACGCGGACGTGGACCTCGCGGGCACCGCCTTCTCGGAGAAGTCGAATCAGCGGCCCGATGGTCGTGCCCCGGACGATGGAGTCGTCGACCAGCACCACGCGGCGGCCCTCGAGGGTCTCGCGCAGGGTGCTGTACTTGAGGCGCACGCCATGGCGACGGAGGCGGGCGGTGGGCTGGATGAAGGTGCGGCCCACGTAGCGATTCTTGATGAGGCCCTCGGCGTAGGGCAGGCCGGTGGCGGCGGCATAGCCCATGGCGGCGGGCTTTCCGGAGTCGGGCACGTCGATGACGACGTCGGCTTGAGCGGGGGACTCCTGGCCGAGGCGAACCCCGAGCCTGCGCCGCACGATGTTGACCGAGCGTCCTTCGAGAACGGTGTCGGGACGGGCAAAGTAGACGTATTCGAAGACACACAGCGCAGGGGGCGGCGGGTCTTTGTGCACCGACACGGTCTCCACCCCATCGCGCGTGATGCGGATGATCTCGCCCGGTGCGATCTCCCGCACATTTCGCGCCCCCACGGTGTTCAGCGCGGTGGACTCACTCGCGACTGCCCAGCCGAGAACGTCGCCATCATCGAAGATCTCCCCCACACACAGCGGACGCAGGCCGTGGGGGTCGCGCAGGGCGTACAAGGTGTCCTGCACCATCACGCCCAGCGAATAGGCGCCCTCCGCCACGGCCATGAGGCCCTCGAGGCGCGCCACCCAGTCGGGAGGGCCTTCCAGCGACTCTCCCGCGGCCGGAGCGGTGAGGAACTGGGTGGCCACCTCGGTGTCGGTGGTCGACGAGAAGCCCACCCCGCGCTGCTGCAGGTCGCGCCGCATCTCGGCAGCGTTGGTGATGTTGCCGTTGTGGGCCACGGCAAGGTGTCCGTGCAGCGTGTCGACGAGGCAGGGCTGGGCGTTGCGCAGGTGGCTGCCGCCGGTGGTGGAGTAGCGGTTGTGCCCCAGGCCGATGGTGCCCTGGAGGCGGTCGAGCACCGCGTCGGAGAAGACCTTGGCCACGAGGCCCATGCCCCGGTGGACATCGGCGCCGTGGTCGGTCTGCACCGCGATGCCGGCGCTCTCCTGACCGCGGTGCTGCAGGGCATGCAGGCCGAAGTAGGCCAGCCGGGACACGTCGAGGGACTTGCCTCGGCGGGTGACGACGCCAAAGACGCCGCATTCCTCGCGGGGACGGTCGAGCAGCTCGCTCATGGCTGGGCTCCGGCGGACCAGGGCGCCAGTGCCCGGGCCAGGTGGTCGTGGACGGGCTGGGGGGCGGGCTCGAAGGTGCGCTGGGTGAGGCGCTCGTAGGCGTGGATGTAGCGAGCCGCGAGCTCGACTGCGAGAGCGTCGGGGATGGGCGGGTTCTCGCCGTCGCCGGTGTAGCCGACCGACTTGAGCCAGCTGCGCACATGCTCCTTGTCGAGGCTCCTGGGGGACCGGGTCTCGTCGTAGGTGTCGGCGAGCCAGTAGCGGCTGCTGTCGGGGGTGTGGACCTCGTCGATGAGGGCCAGCTTGCCGTCGATCACGCCGAATTCATACTTGGTGTCGACCAAGATGAGGCCGGCCCGTGCGGCCACCTCGGCCCCGCGTGTGTAGAGCGCCAGCGCCGTCTGGCGAACCTCCGTCCACAGTGCCGCATCGACCAGGCCCTCGGCCACGATGGCGGCCTCGGTGGTGGGGACGTCGTGCTCCCCCCGCGCGGCCTTGGTGGTGGGGGTGATGACCGGCTCGGGCAGGGGGTCGTTCTTGCGCAGGCCCTTCGGCAGGTCGAGGCCGTAGGGGCGCGTGACTCCCGCGCTGTACTGGGTCCACAGCGAGGTGGAGGTGACGCCGGTGATGTAGCCGCGGACGACCACCTCGACCGGCAGCGGCTCGGCCTCGCGACACACGGTGGCGTTGGGGTGGGGAACCGCCAGGACATGGTTGGCCACGATGTCCTCGGTGGTCTCGAACCAGAAGGCAGCGAGCTGGTTGAGCACCTGTCCCTTGAGCGGGATGGTGCCCAGCACGCGGTCGAAGGCGCTGATGCGGTCGCTGGCCACGAGCACGCGCACGTCGCCGGGCATGTAGATGTCGCGCACCTTGCCTCGGGTGACCGGGCCGAGGCCGGGCACGTCGGTGTTCAGGATGCGGGCGTCCAGCCGGCCGGTGATGGCGGCCTTGTGGTCCTGTTCGGGTCGACTCATCGCGGGGTCCTCCGGGCGGCGGCTGCCCGGTCCGCCCGGGCGGTCGCGCAGGCGGTTCAGGCGTCGAGGGTGATGAGCTGGTCGCGCTCGGGCCCGACCGACACGAAGCGGATGGGGGTGCCGGCGAGCTTCGACAGGTGCTGCAGGTAGTCCTGGGCGTTCTTCGGCAGGTCGTCCCAGGTGCGGGCCTCACGGGTGGACGTCATCCAGCCGGGATGGGTCTCCCAGATGGGCTCCACGCGGGCGAGGTCGGCGGTGTAGGGCAGCTCGTCGACCTCTTCGCCGTCGAGCTTGTAGCCGATGCACAGCGGGATCTCGTCGAATTCGTCGAGAATGTCGAGCTTGGTGATGGCCAGAGCCGTGAAACCGTTGAGCCAGGCGGCGTGGCGGATGCTCACCGCGTCGAACCAGCCGCAGCGCCGGGGCCGCCCGGTGGTCGCACCATATTCCTGGCCGATGTCGCGTAGCTTCTGGCCGAGCGGTCCGAGGTCCTCGGGCGGGAAGGGACCGCCACCAACCGCGGTGCTGTAGCACTTCACCACACCCACCACGTCGGTGATGTGGGCGGCGGGAATGCCGGCGCCGACGGCTGCGGCTGCGGCTGTGGGGTTGCTTGAGGTGACGTAGGGGTAGATGCCCCAGTCGAGGTCGCGCATCACCCCGAGCTGTCCCTCCAACAAGACCTGCTGGTCGGCCTTCACGGCATCGCGAACCAGCGGCAGCGTGTCGACGATGCGGTGTCCGATGACCTCGCGCCAGTGGGCGGCCAGCGTCATCAGCTCCTCGAGATCGACCTGCTCCACGTCGAAGTCGCGGAGGGTGCGGTTCTTCTTGGGCAGCAGCGACTCCAGCCGCTGGCGGAGGAAGTCGGGGCGAAGCAGGTCGCCCATCCGCAGGCCCCAGCGGGCGGACTTGTCGGCGTAGGTGGGACCGATGCCGCGCTTGGTCGTGCCGATCTTCGTGGCTTCGGAGCGCCCGGCCTCCTCCAGGCCGTCCTGGCGGGGGTGGTAGGGCATCACCACATGGGCCCGGTCGGACACCACGAGGTTGGAGGTGTCCACCCCGGCGGCCTCGAGCTCCCCCAGCTCCTTGATGAGCTGGTCGGGGTTCACCACCGTGCCTGTCCCCACGATGCAAAGCGTCTTCGGGTTGAAGATGCCCGACGGAAGGATGTGCAGGGCGAACTTCCCGTAGCTGTTCACCACGGTGTGGCCGGCGTTGTCGCCGCCCTGAAAGCGCACCACGACGTTGGCCTGTTGGGCGAGGAAGTCGACGATGCGACCCTTGCCTTCGTCGCCCCACTGGGCTCCGACAACCGCACTCACTGGCATCACGGCCTCCGCACCGGGAAGGTGACAGGGCGTGCGGACCGTCCCGGAGGCGGTCCACCGCTTGAGAGGCTGCCGACGGTAGCCCGGGCCCCGAGGCGGCCTCTGAAGACGGCGGGATTGCTCACTCCAACGTCACCTTGTTTCGAATTGTGTCTGTGGGCGGGAGGTCAAGACGCTGTGACAGTGGGCGATGACGCCCTGTGTGACCGGCCCGCTGCCAATGTCACGCGGCCGTCTTGCAATCGACACGGGGCAGTGACACACCCGCCTCAGGCCAGCCCGAGACCCGCATTAGGAACCGCATCCAACCGATCGAGGTGCGCCGTGGCCGACGTCTCCCCTCCCGAGCTGCCCCTGCCCATGTCCCACGACGCGCCCCTCGTGGGCGTCATCATGGGAAGCCGGAGCGACTGGCCCACGATGGTCCACGCCGTGGCGATTCTGCGCGAGCTGCAGATCCCCTTCGAGGCCCGCGTCGTGAGTGCCCACCGCACCCCCGACCGCCTGGTCCACTACGCCCGAACCGCGCGGCAGAGGGGCCTCAAGGTCATCATCGCCGGGGCTGGCGGCGCTGCGCACCTTCCGGGCATGACCGCCGCGATGACGCCCCTTCCGGTCTTCGGGGTGCCGGTGCGGTCCCGGGCCCTGTCGGGTCAGGACAGCCTGCTGTCCATCGTCCAGATGCCCGGTGGGGTGCCGGTGGGGACGCTGGCCATCGGTCGGTCGGGCGCCAAGAACGCCGCCTTGCTCTCCGCTTCCGTGCTGGCCTTGATGGACGACGCCCTCGCGGAGCGCCTGGATGCCTGGCGGGCGAGACAGTCGGCCTCGGTGGTGTCGGAGGTGGTCGATGGGGACGTGCTGGTCGCCTTGCCTGATGGCATCGAGCCATGAGCCCTGCCCTGCCCCGCGGAAGCGTCATCGGCTGCCTTGGGACGGGGCAGCTCGGCCGCATGCTCGCTCTGGCAGCTGCACCTCTCGGCTACCGGGTTCACGCCTATGGTCCGGAGCAGCGGGGACCGCTGCAGCAGGTGACCGACCAGTCCACCTGCGCCGACTACGACGATGAGGCGGCCCTCGCCGAGTTCGCCGCGGCGGTCGACGTCGTCACCTACGAATTCGAGAATGTGCCCGCCCACACCGCCGCCTTCCTGCAGGCCCGGGTGCCCGTGCGTCCGGGTCCTGCGGTGCTGGCCATCTCCCAGGACCGGCTGGTGGAGAAGCGCTTCATCCAGAGCTGCGGCGGACGCACGGCCGAGGTGCGGGCCGTCTACACCCGCCGGGATCTCGACCATGCAGTGCGCACGCTCGGGCTGCCAGCCGTCCTGAAGACCCGCCGCTTCGGCTATGACGGGAAGGGACAGGTGGTGCTCCGAGACGCCTACCCCGCCAACCTCGACCGGGCGTGGGAGCTGCTGCGCGGCGTGCCCTGCGTGCTCGAGGCCTTCGTGCCATTCGCCTTCGAGGCCAGCGTGGTCGTGGCCCGCGGGATGGACCGCGAGGCCCGCTGCTACCCGCTCGTGCAGAACGTCCACCGCAACCACATCCTCTGGCAGACCCACGCCCCTGCGCAGGTCGCTCCCGCGGTCGATGTCGCCGCCCGTGAGCTGGCCGTCCGCATGGCTCGCCGCGTCGAGCTCATCGGCGTGATGGCCGTGGAGTTCTTCGTGTTGGAGGACGGCGGTCTGGTGGTCAACGAGATTGCGCCCCGACCCCACAACTCGGGCCACTGGACCCAGGATGGCTGTGCGACGAGCCAGTTCGAACAGCAGACCCGCGCGGTCGTGGGCCTTCCGCTGGGTCCGCTCGAGCCGGTGCGCCCGACTGTGATGACCAACCTGCTTGGACACGAGATCGACGAGCTCGACGCCTACTTCGCTGATCCGAGCTGCCGGGTACACGTCTACGGCAAGACCGAGCCGCGGCCCGGTCGCAAGATGGGCCACGTCAACCGGCTGGGCTGAGGGCGCCGCAGCGGGTGTCCACCATGGCCTGCAGCTTGCGAATGTCCTCATCGGTCAGCGGCTTGTCGAGCACGAGGTCGGTGCCGGCCTGCTCGAAGCGCGCCACAGCCTCAGGGTCGTCGATGGCAGTCCAGCCCACGACGACGACCTGCGTTCCATGCCGGCTTCGGATGCGGCGGACGATGTCGGGCCCGGAGAGACCGGGCATCCAGTAGTCCACGAGAATGGCGTCTGGAAGGCTATTCTGGATGGCTGCCAGCAGCGAAAGCCCGTCCTCTTCCGAGCGCACCTCGGCGCCCACCAGCTCCAGCTGTCCGCAGGCCACGATGCGGTTGACCGCCACATCGTCGGCCACGACGACCGAAAAGGAGGACTCCCCGACCGTGCCCTGGCGGCTCGCGGGCAGGCGCACGCGGACGGTGGTGCCCTCGCCGAGGGTGCTCTCGATGTCGACCCGGCCACCTGCCCCCGAGACCAGCTCCTCTACGATGGCGAGGCCGAGCCCCACGCCGCCGGGGCTGTCCGAACGCCAGGCGTCCTTCACCGTCGACAGCCGGTCGGCTGCAATGCCCTCGCCGGTGTCTGTGACCACCACTTCGAGCTGGGCGCCGGAGACGGCCGCCGACAGGTGGATGCGACCCGAGCGGGTGTGGCGCGCCGAGTTGCCCAGGAGGTTGGCGAGCACCCGGGTGAGGGCAATGGGCGCGATGGGCGGGGACAGGCTGCGGATGCCCACCATCGAGGCGGACAGAGCAACGCCGGGATGCAGCAGGGGACGGGTCAGGGCCACGGCCCGGTCGACGACGGTGCCGAGGTCGACGGCGGCGGGCGGCGGGGCGTCGGCTTGCAGAAAGCCGTCGGCCAGCTCGGCGAGGTGGGTCGCGGTCGCGTGCAAGGCGGCCTGGGCTTCGGCATCCATGGTGCCGGCGGTGAGCAGGCCGATGCTGCGCAGTGGCCCGCGCAGGTCGTGGACCAGGCGGGCGAGTCGCTCCTCCCGGACCCGAGCGTCGGCCTGGCGTGCTGTGGCCGCGGAGGCAGCTCGCCGGGTGTCGAGGACGTGGGAGGCCTGGCGAGCAAGGCGCACCAGGATGTCGCGTTGGTGGGAGTCGAGCCGCCCGGGATGGGGACTGATGACGCACAGGGTGCCGAGCGGGAGGGCGTCCTGGCCGACGAGCGGCACACCGGCGTAGTGCCGGATTCGGGGGGCCCCGGTGACGAGCGGGTTGCCCTGGAAGCGGGGGTCGGCCCGGGCATCCTCCACCTCGAACACACCTTCTTCGAGGATGGCGTGGGCGCAGAACGCCTGCTCCCGGGGCGTGGACGCGGCCGACAAGCCGGTGCGGGCCACGAAGTATTGTCGGTCGAAGTCGACCAGGCTCACCACGCTGATGGGAGTGCCGCAGGCCTGTGAGGCGAGCACGGTGAGGTCGTCGAGGCGCGCGTCGGTGCCCGAGAGGAGCGGGTCGAGCTCGGCGACGGCATCGAGCCGCCTCGCCTCGCGGGGATGGTAGGGGGCTTCCTTCAGGTGATCCTCCGAGGGGCTGCCAGGGTCCGATTCCTCCTACAGAGCTGTAGCGGCTTTTCGGACCCCTTGGCAGCACCTCCAGGCGGGTCTGACGTCAACTCCGGGCGGAGTCCAGGCGGGCCACCAGCAGGGCGGTGAGCTGTTCGACCACCTCGACCCCCCCGGGTCCTTCTCCCCCGCCCTGGGCGATGGCCTCCATGTCCGCCAGCCGCCAGGCGAGGGCAGCCAGTGCGGCGAAGCCCTCCACGTCGGCGAGGTCGACGTCGGTGGCCCGACGGAGGCTGCGCTCGGCTGCGGCGCCTGGGTCCCGCTGGTGCATGTGCAGTGCATCCAGCAGTGGCTTGAGCTCGCCCTCGGTGCGCTCGATGCGTCTTCGGCGGGCGTGGGCGGCCTTGGCGGCCTCGGCGGCGGCCTGTTCCTTTCTCCGTTGCGCTTCCCATGCGTTGGCCGAGCGCACCGCGTCCGTCCATCCCAACACGTCGATCACGGCCTCGTTGAGGGTGTCTCTGCGCAGCAGGAGGTCGGCCTCCACAGCACCGGAACTGTCGTCCCACACCACCAGCCCATCGCGGCTGACGAGCCGACAGAGGTGGTCGATGGAGACGCGGGTGTCGCCGCGAGCCTGGAGCAGAGGCACGGTCAGCCACGGTCGCTGCCAGCTGCGCTTTCCGGGCAGCTTGCCCTTCTTCAGCTTGTGGTGGACGGAGTGAACCATCCGACACACCCTCTGGGTTCGGGCGGGACCGAGCGCGAGGTCGGTGCCCGCAGCCTCGATGAGGGCCGCGTAGGTGGCCTGCACGGCCTGAAGCAGGTTCTTGTCGGGCTCTGGCGTGGGGTCGAGGGGGTTGACCTTGCGGGGGTCCAGCTCCAGCACCACCATCATGCCGGGCGCCTCGATGGGCAGGCTTCCGGCCGGACGACCGTCGACGCGCACCTCGACCCGACCGCGCCATTCGGTGTCAGTGCGGAGCCCGGCCACCCACTTCGAGCGCCCGCGAGACCGCTCGACCCGGGCCAACCAGTCGGAGTCCTCGAGGGCAAACGGTCGGCGGGGGGACTTGCGGCGGTGGGCGGCGGCATGCTCCCGGGAGGCCTCGGCAGTGACGTCTGTACCCCCCAGCATGTCCACCAGGGCGTCGATGTGCGCTTCGGGAACCCGGACGAGGGGGCGCCTGGCGTCAAGTGATTCATACCCGTGGCTGCCGGAGTGGAGCCGGGGCCCGCTTGGGGTGTGGACGAGGTCGAGCAGGCTGCAGCGCTCCCCCGTGGTGCCCACCTGGAACAGGGGATGGCGTGCCAGTCGGGCCCGCACGCCTTTGGCGTTGTGCACCTCGGACTTGTGGGAGAAGCACCGCAGAACGGCGTCGTAGAGGATCTCCTCGGGCACGTCTGAGGTCCCGAGGAGCTGGTCGAGGAGCTGGTTGGCACAGGCGGTGAGGGCGTCGTCGAGCACCCGCTCGGTGCGTCGGTCGGCAATGCGCTCGAACCAGGGGTCGGCGGTGACGGCGGGGTCGTCGATCCACCCCACCAGCGGCAGCGGGGCACCCACCTGCACGGTGCACAGGGCCCGGCCGTCCACCCGCACCACGACCGCGTCGTGACGGCTCCAGACCACGAACAGTCGTCCGGCGCGTGGGGCGGGCACCTCGATGGAGGCCACCACTGCTGGCGGCACAGCGGGACGGTGCGGCGGCGCCTCCATGCGGGCCCAGGCCGCCTGTGCGCGGACGAGGCTGTCGGTGGCGTCGTCGACCGGCCCCCAGGCCTCCAGGGCCCGGCGCCGCGAAGGGTAGCCCACGAACACGGGGGGAGCGCCAGGGAGGGGCCGCCCACGGGTGCCCGGAGGCGCCACCCGTCGGAACGAAAGCGTCCGGAGGACCGAGATCCGGAGCGGGGGACCGTCGGTGACCTCGAGGAGGGGCGGGTCGGAGGTGAGCGGGCAGTCGCCGTGACGGTGTGCGGCGTGAATGCGCACGGCCAGGTCGATCAGCTCAGGGGGAGGACCTTGCATCAGGGCCGTGTCGAGCAATGCGTAGAGCGCCTCCATCGAGCGGGCACGCAGGTCCTGCACCATCGACCGGGGGCCCACCTCGTCGAAGGCCGCGTTGGCCTCGAGGGCTGGGTGTTCGACGGCGATGCGAACGCCGGGCAGCTCGGGAAGCTTGTCCCGACAGACGGCCTTCTGGTCGATTCGGAACTGGCGCTGCCCTGGCTGGCCGGGGGAAAGGCCCACCCAGATGTGGCCCCGACCGGACACCCCGGGCAGGCGGACCTCGGTGGTGCGCTGGCACACATGTCGGCCCACCTCGGCGAGCGGGGTGGGCGCCACAGACTCGCGGCGACGGTTGCCCTGGGCCTGCTGCATCGCCTGCGGGGTGGCGTCGAAGGGCCGGGACCCGAGCTCCTCCCGCAGCAGGGCGTCGGTGGCACGGGCCTGGAGAAGCCAGATGTGGCCCGCGGGGGGGCGCACCCCGCTGGGGAGCTTGCGAAGGGTGCCGAGGCGGCCTTCCGCGTGGGCGATGCGGAGCTGCGACAGGGTGTGCCGGCGTCCTTCGGCATCGACGAACAGGGCCGTCTGCTCGAACTTGTGGCGCAGGGTGCGGCTGCGGTCTGTGCCGAGCCAGCGCATCCTCCGCTTGAGCAGCTCGAGCAGCACATGCATGGCGAGGCGGAGGGTGGGCGCCTCCACGTCGGGACGGTCCACCTCGGCGGCAAGGCGCTCGAGGACGTTGGCGCGCAGCTCCCGGGCCACCTCCAGCACGCGGCGTACCATCGCGACGTCGGCGGTGGCGGAGTGGGCCGCGTTGGGCGCGATGAAGGGGCCACGGGCCACCACCTGCCAGGGGAGTGCGGCCTTGCGGTAGATGCGCTCCAGCTCGCGGCGGTCGTGGTGAACGGACACCGCGAAGCCGTCCCGGGCGCCCTGCCGACCATCCAGGCCCATCCGCAGTTCGAGGCCGTCGACCACCTTGACGGTGCCGGCCACGGTGCCCTCCGGCAGAGACCAGGCGACCGTCGGCTTGCGCTGGAAGGCCCGGTGTTTGCTCCGGTGTTCTTCGAGGAGGGGACGCCCGTCCTTGACATTGCGCTGGCCGTGCCACTTCTGAAGCACGAGCAGGTGGTCGGAGTCGCCGATGTGGAAGCGACGCCGCAGGTGGTGGGGGACGGTGGTGTCGGGCGGCAACAGGTGCAGCCCACCCCGAGCTCCCCGAAGGCGCTGCACCGGCTCGCCGAGGAGTCGATGGTCGCCGTCAGGTGTGGTGACGAAGGCCAGCCCCGACAGCTCCGCCGCAGCCTTCGGACCCCGCATCAACAGCGCCACCAACCAGTCGGGGAGTGGGCCCAGCAGGTGGGTGCGCTCGAGGGCCGCGGTGCGGGCGAGGTCGAGGAGGGTGGGCTCCAGCAGCTCGGCGAGGAACAAGGCTGCGCTGTCGGGATCGGCGAGTCCCGACCAGTCGGCGGTGGGCTCGGCGCCCCCCCAGTCGACCGCGAGGATGGCGCCGGGAAGGTTGACAGGCAGGTCGATCACGCCCAACACCACCCCCTCACGCACCACCGTGCAGGGACAGCCGATGGCGGCCGGGTCGGCCCGCAGACCTGCGATGCCGGACAGGGTGTGCTCGGGTTGGTCCAGCTCGATGGTCTCCAGACACTGCAGGTGTGGAGGCAGGACCGCTTCGGCACGGCCTTGTCGCCGCCGCTGACGGGCCGTCGCCTCGTTGGCCAGCCTCTTGCCTACATCGACGAGTCGGCCGCCGAAGAGGCGCTGCAGCAGGCTGATGTCGGGACCGTCGAGGTGCAAGACCCGCGCTTGTGCGTCGGGCGAGGGCTCGGTGGCGGGCACATACCAGATGAGTGGACGGCCCCGCTTGTCCAGCCGCCCGAGGGCCCGGGCGTCGCCTTCCACCGCATCGAGGCTCACGAATCCTTCCGAGCTGTGGGCGAACATGGGCAGCTCTCGGAGCTCTCGGGGGAGCGCGGAGGCCCCCTTCCGCTGGCGCTTGCGGGGCAGGGCCCAGCGGACGTGGCGCCGAAAGACCGCCCGCACATCGGGGTGGTGGGGGTGGGCTGCGGCGCCCTCCAGAGCCGCTTCGATGGCTGCGAGCCGCGCCTGCTCGAACAGCTCGGCCCGCACCGACTCGGGGCCCACCTTCGAAAAGGTGGGATCGGCCACCAGACGGCTGTCCTCCACCCGCACAAGCACGGGCCCGGGACCCTTCTCCTGGGCCGTCTGCACGGGCAGGCCGTCGACGCGGAATTCGATGCGGATGTCTTCCCAGTCGGCACCTTCGGGGGCCACACCCACCCGCATCCGATGAAAGTCGTTGGGGGCGCCGGAGGGGTGTCGGTCGGTCGACACGGTGTGGGGTGCGTCGATGGACAGGGGCACCGCCTGGGCCATCAGGGCAGCCCGTCGGTGTCGACCCCGGGCGCGGTCCCGCAGCTCCCGGGTGCCGTTGGTCACCCTGTGTTCGAACCAGCCGGACAGCCGGTGCAGGAGCTTCGTGTCGCCGTCGAGCTGGGGCAGGTCGAGGCTCTCGTCGTAGAGGTCGATGTGTTCGGTGACGAGGATGCGGGGAGCCCGGTCGAGCTCGGTCAGGCTCCACAGCCGCGCCCGTAGGTCGGCGAAGAGGGGGACTGGCGCCAACACATCGTCCGGGCCGTCCACCAGGGCCCGTGCGAGCAGCAGGTGGCGGCTCGGAGGCCGGTCCTCACAGGCGGACAGGAAGTCGGCGAGCAGGCGACGCACTGCGCCTTCGACGGCGGTCACCACGGCCTTCCAGGTGCGGTCTTCCACCACGGCCGTCTGAGAGGCATCGAGCTTGAGCGCGTCGCAGCGCACATGTCCCGCGACCCGCACGCCGTGGAGGTCGACCGGCTTGTGGTCCACCCGCACGCCGTCCCGAATCAACAGGATGGACTCCGCACCCGGCGCATCCGCGGCCAGCCACACCTCGCCTCTGCAGTGCGGACGGTCGAGCGCGACCTGCACCACTCCCTCTGCGGGACGGCCGAGGTGGCGATTCAGATCCAGGTCGAGCGGCCGACCATCCACCAGGATGGGCACCGGGCAGCCCACGGCGACGGTTCTCAGGCGGGTGAGCTCCTCTGGCTCGTTGAAAGGCTTGCGACCCCATTCCCACAACACATCGAGACCGAAGCGTTCGCGGACCTCGATGCGAACGCCCTGCGTGCGGTCGTTCTCGCTTGTCTTGGGTGCCTTGGGGTCGGTGAGGTCGAGGGTGAGGCCGGGCCGCATCAAGCGCACCCAGCGGGGGTCCATGCCCAGGGCGCCGAGCACTCCCTGGGCCAGGTGCTGGAGCATCCGTCCTCGGCGGTCGGTGCCGCGGTGGAAGATGGCATCGAAGAAGCCGTCGAGGTCGTCGAGCTCGGGGTGTGCCCCGTCCCACTCGAGCTCGAAGTCATCGGCGTCGTTGCGCACCCTGATCTCGGAGGCACCGGCACACACCGCGGCGGCCACCAGCTCTCGCACATAGTCGCGGGGGTCGGCGAGCTGGAAGTGGGCCAGCTTGTCGACTGCACGGCTGCGGTCGAGCTTGAAGGTGCCGGTGCCGATGAGGCGGGCATCGTCGGAGGCGCTCACAGGCCCTCTCCGGTGGAGTGCGCGGCCAGTGCACCCTGCAGGTGGGTCACTAGGTTGGCTTGCAGAGCGACCGGAGCGGGGTCTGCTGCACAGAGGGCGGCGCGAAGCAGCAGGGGGGCCGCCACGTCGACGGGCAGGAGGGCCAGCGTGCGAAGCAGTGGGTCATCGAGATGCACCAGCAGGGCGCCATCCTGGTCTCCCCATCCGTCGGAGGCCCCGCGAAGCTCCCCCGGCGCACGTTGTCGAAAGGCCAGGGTGCGCTCCGCTGGGGGCGGATGGAGCAGAACCCCGCGAACACCGGTGATCTCGGTGCCAGAGGTGCGGGCGAGGGCGTCGGTGGCGGCCAGCAGAGGGTCGCGGTCCACGGGCTCCGCCACCCGCCATCGGGCCGAAAGGGGCTCGGGCTCCAGCTCCAGGAAGCGCACCACGGCGTGCATCTCGGGCGTCGCCTCGTCGTCTTCCGAGCTGGGGCCGACGAGCACGGGCTTGCGCGAGGCCGAGGCCAACGGGCTGCCCGCCGGCGCGTGATGGATGGCGGAGCTGCCCGTGATTCGACCCAGAAAGCCGAGCCGGGGCGCCAGCTCGGCAAGGGACACCAGCCGTCCATCCGTGGTCTTGAGGCAGGCGAGCTCACGGGGGAGGGGACAGGCCAGCGGATGGGACACCGCCAGCAGCTCGGCTCGGCGGACGTCGTCGGCGTCTTCGCAGGCTTGTCGAAGGGCGGTCAGCCAGGCCGGACGCAGCTCCTCTCGTGCGATGCGCTTCAGACGATCGATGACGTCGCGATAGTGGGCATCTCGGAGCACATTGTCGCGGGTGAGGGTGTGCTCCAGCTTGCCGGCCTCCACCCGGAAGCCGACCCCGGGAATGACGGCTTCGTCGGCCTCCAGCAGGGTGAGCCCGCGGTTGTGGTAGGCGACGGGGCTGCGGTCGAGGCCGGTGGGCCCGAGCACCGCCCGAAAGCCGTCCTCCTCCACCCGCACGGTGAGGGGGGCTTCGATGTCGAAGTCGGCGCGCACCTGCCGAGGGTCCCATCCCCACACTGCATGGGTGGCCTCCGACCAGATGTCGGCCGTGGCGAAGCGGCACCAGTACGCGAGCGCCCGGTCGATTGCGATGGCCAGCTCGCGGGCGGTGTCGCCCTTCTCGCGGGTGTGGATGCGCACCCGGGTGCCCTCGAAGGGGCGGTCCAGTGCATAGAGTCGGTAGCTGCGGTCGCGTTGGAAACGCACCTGATGGGTGGTGCCGTCTCGGGCCGTGTCGACCACAACCTCGGTGGGGTCGAGCGCGAACAGCGACACGAAGCCCACCCCGAACTTGCCGATCTTGGTGAGGTCGCGCTCCTTCGACGAGCGAAACAGGGTGAGCAGGCAGGTCTCGATGATCTGCCGGTCCATGCCCTCGCCATCGTCGTAGACGTCCACCACGAGGCAGCCCGCTTCGTCGGTCTCGAGCAGCAGGTCGACCCGGCCGGCCCCGGCATCGAGGCTGTTCTGCACCAGCTCGCGGATGAAGGCGGACCGGTCGGAGAACTGGGCCACCAGGGCATCGAGGGCATCCTGGGCGACAGGACCGGCGACGTGTCCGAGGCTCATGGGCGGGCCCCCGGGAGACGGTAGGTGTAGTGGAGGTTGCGGGAGCCCCGTTCGGCCAGCCAGCCCTGCAATGTCGAGACGTCGGCGCGTGGAATGGCCCACTTGCGTTGGCGCGACAGGCGCTCGGGGCGGTCTGGACGCGGCAGCTCGACTTCCGACTCCAACGCATCGTCGACGAAGGTGCGGTCGAGTGCGGTGGACACCCGGGTGAGCACAGCCGACAGCCACGGTCCCTTCACCCCGTTGCGGGCGGGACCCACCTCGCCCACGGTCAGCGACTCCACGGCACCGGCGCCAGACAGCGCGACAAAGCCCCGGGCGGGGGCGCTGCCTGCTTCGAGAATGGTCTGCTGAAAGCCCTTTTCGATGGACAGTCGGTGGCCGTCCTCCTTGATGGGACCGGCCACCGGCGTGGCGATCCGCAGGGTGATTCGCCGAAAGGTGGGGACCGCGAAGATGTGCTGGTCGACAGTGATCTCGACCTTCACTCGACCCGGCTCATGCCCCACGAGCCGGGTCTGCCACACCGTTTCCCGGAGCGGACGACAGCTGGCGATGGCCTCGAAGTACACCACCCGGGCCTGGGCCTCGGCGTCGCCGGAGCGGGCGAGGGGACGCATCACCGGGAGCATCTCCTCGGCGAGGCCTGAATCGACTCGCACCCGCAGCCAGGCGTCGGGATGGGGCCAGGCGGTGCCGGGGAGCAGAGCGAGGGGCTGGCCGGGCACTTCGATCTGCAGGGCCTGGAGGTGGGCGTCGATGGCACGCCACGGGGGGAAGCTGCGGTTGAGACGCAGGGCGGGGAGGGCGGCACGCAGGGCAGCCAGGGCGTGGGTGGCGGCGGTGTCAGTCATCGCGGTCTCCGGGGCGCAGCCATCCCTCCACTTCCGCCTCGGCCTGCCGGCGCTGGCGGGCCTCCTCGTCGAGCTGTCGCATGCGCGCCTCCAAGGTGTCGACCCGGTGGTGCAGCTCGGCAGCTTGCTCGATGGCCTTGAGCACCACGCCCTGGAGCAGCTGTCGGCCACCGGCCCGGGGGCCCGCCATGTGCTGCTGGAGGGCCTGTCGAGACAGCGCATGCACGACGTGGTGGGCGGCGGCATGCAGCTCCACCAGGCCCGCATGTCGGGTGGACAGCACCTCGTGTTCGGCGGCCAGCAAGGTGATCCGGGCTTGCATCCGCTCCGCCAGCACAAGCCGGGTGGCCGCGTGGGCGGGGGCGGTCGGCAGGTGGAGGTCGGCGAGGGCGTGCTGGTCGCGAATGACCGCTGCGACAGCGCCTTCGAGGGCAAGCAGGTGGAAGCCCAGGCCTCGCACCGCCCGCACCATCGCTTCGTGACGCTCACCGAGCTCCCCCGCCATCGGCGTGGGCGGCGCAGACCAGCGGGCCCGAAGGCGCGCCCAGAACCCGACAGGTGCGGCCGCTTGACCGCGGTGCAGCTCCGCTCGCAGGCGCTCCTCGGCATCGCAGACCGACTGCAGGATGCGCATCCGCTCGTGGTGGCGGCCATCCAGGGCGTCGAGCGCCACGAGGACCTGGCGCATGGCGGCGATGGACGGGTCGGTGGCGGACACGGCGCAGGCTCCGGGCGGGCGAGTCTATCGTGACCACGCCCCCCAGCGGCTCCCCCCACCCATACCTGTTGAGCACGGCGTCAGGTGACTGTGGTTGCATTCACGCCCGGAGGGGCGGCGTGTTCGGGTGTGTTTGGGTGATGAGATGCAATATCTGCCGCTCCCGGTCTGGGTGGCAACGTGCGACAACGACGTGCAAATGGCTGTTTCGGTCGAATGGCAGCTCAACTGGGTGTGGTGTCGTTGTTCCTGGCACCTTTCTCAACAATCCGGCCAAAGAGCGCGTTGATGCAATAGTCAATACCTGGCACCGGGCTGGGGCAGCGCGCAGGCATGGCATTGCACGAAGGCCGTCTCTGCACGCTACGCTCGGGCTGAGTGCGTGGCGTTGGCGCGCGCCCCTGTCTGCACCTGATCCCGGAGGCATCCATGGCCGACCGTCCGACTCCCGACTCCGCAGCCGGCCCGGAGGTCGACCGCCGTACGGCGCTGAAGGGCCTCGGTGCCCTGTTCGCAGCCGGCTGCGCCACCGAGCCCGCAGACCGGTCCAAGACCCCCACAGATGGGTCCACCGACACCGGCACCCCCGACCTGCCCGACGAGTTCGGCTGGGAGCTGCTCCGCCACCGCATCGACACCGTGGTGGTCCTCATGATGGAGAATCGCAGCTTCGACCACTATCTTGGATCGATGTCCCTGGTCGAGGGTCACACCGACGTCGACGGCCTCACCGAGGATATGTCCAACCCGAACTCCTCGGGCACCCCCGTGCACGTCTTCCCGACTGGCATCTACTGCCTGTCCGACCCGCCGCACGGCTGGAACAGCTGCCACCGCCAGTTCAATGATGGCGCCAACGACGGCTTTGTCACGGAGTTCGAAGACCGTCACCCCGAGGTGGGCCACGAAGCCATGGGCTTCTGGGGTCGGGAGACGCTGTCGAGCATGTACACCCTCGCCGACCACTTCGTGGTGTGCGACCAGTGGTACTCGTCCATCATGTCCAGCACCTGGCCCAATCGATTCTACGCAAGCTGCGCCCAGAACGGCGGACGCCAGGGCAACGACTTCCCCGCGGAGGTCTTCCCCAGCATCTACACCAGCGTGGCCGAGTCGGGCAGGAGCTGGGGCTGCTACTTCAACAACGCGCCCTTCATGATTCTGCTCCCCGACCGCCGTCCCCAGGAGGAGCAATTCCAACCCGTCGAACAGTTCTTCGTGGATGCCGCGGCGGGTACGCTTCCCAATGTGGTCATCGTCGATCCAATCTTCGGCAAGAACGACGACCACCCCCCCGCCCACCCTGTCGCCGGTCAGATCTACATCTCCCAGATCTACGACGCGCTGCGAAAGTCACCCCAGTGGGAGCGCACCCTGTTCGTCATCACCTACGACGAGCACGGCGGCTTCTTCGACCACGCCCCGCCGCCGAAGATGGCGGATGCCCTCGCCGAGGAAGGCTTCGACCAGACCGGCTTTCGGGTGCCCACCCTGGTCGTCGGACCGTGGGTGAAGCCGGGCCATGTGAGCCACACCGTGCGCGACCACACCAGCATTCTCGCGTTCATCGAGCACCTGTTCGAGCTCGACCCTCTCACCGAGCGAGATGCCGCTGCCGACCCCATGCTCGACCTCTTCGACGCCGAGGCGGTGTTGTCGGGCACCCCCATCGTCGGACCCGCCCTGCCGGTCATCGAAGCCGACGAAGACGAGCTCTACGCCCCCGAGTGCCAGTACCCCATCGACTTCTTCACCCTCCGCGAGGGCTACGTCACCCTGCAGCCCGAGCTGGAGGACTGGCTCGACCTCAATGCCCGGGGCAGCCGCATCGACCGTCGCGAACAGACCCACGCCCTCTACGTCGCCATGCTGGAGCGCGCCGAGCAGGATGGCCTGTTGGTGCGGAAGAAGGCCCAGTCCCCAGAGGGGCTGTAGTCCCCCGGCTTGCCTGGCCACGGCCGGGAGCAGACAGGGCCCTTCAAAGCGCCAGAAAGTTGCGGATGAGGTGGCGTCCCCAGGGGGTGCCCACGCTCTCGGGATGAAACTGCACGCCGTGGTGGGGGCGGCTTTGGTGGACGATGCCCATCACGAGGCCGTCGGGCGTCTCTGCAGTGATGCGGAGGCAGTCGGGGAGGCTGTGCCGGTCGACGATGAGCGAGTGGTAGCGCATCGCGTCGAAAGGAGACGGCAGGTCTGTGAACACGCCGGTGCCATCGTGCAGAATCGGGCTTGTCTTGCCGTGCATCACCTTGGGGGCGTGCACCACTCGGGCGCCCAGCTGCCACGCCATGCCCTGGTGACCGAGGCACACCCCGAGGATGGGACAGTGGTGGAAGTGCTCGAGAATGGCCTTGCACACGCCAAAGTCGCTGTCTCGTTCCGGGCGGCCCGGGCCGGGGGACAGCACGATGTGCGTGGGCTGCAGCGCGATGGCTTGCGAGAGCGACAGCATGTCGTTTCGGTGGACTCGGACGTCTGCCCCGGTGCGCCCGAGATCGTGGGCGAGGTTCCAGGTGAAGGAGTCGTAGTTGTCCACCAGCAGCACACGGCAGGCGTGGAGGACAGGCGGCGATGGGGGAGGGACCTTCACGGTCGCCCCGCTATCCACCTGCTGCCGCCCGAGGCGACATGGACGGCGCCCAACACACCGGATACCGCCGCGCGGCTTGCGCCCGAGACCCGGGCCCGGCCCATCCCAGAGGACCGACATGAGCGACTCCGCCGATCTCGAAAAGAACCTGAGAGCACGCCTCACGGCGCTCCGGGGGCATCTTTGACGTTCCAGGCCTGACGGAACGAATCGAAGAGCTCACCAACCAGACCCACGACCCCGAGTTCTGGACCGACCAGGTCCGCTCCCAGAGGGTCCTCAAGGAAAAGGCCGCCATCGAGCGCACGCTGAAGAAGCTCGATGCGCTCGAAGAAGCCATCGACGACGCTGCCACGCTCGTGGAGATGGGCGAAGAAGAGGGCGACCAGGAGACGATGGACGAAGGGGCGGCGGCCTTGCGGGCCATCGCGCCGGACATGCGGCAGGCCGAGATCGAGCAGATGATGTCCGAGGAGATGGACGTCAACGACGCTGTGCTCGAGATCAACTCCGGTGCGGGCGGCATCGACGCCTGCGACTGGGCCGCCATGCTCAAGCGCATGTACCTGGGGTGGGCCCAGAAGGCCGGCTACAAGGTCAAGATCGTGGGTGAGCAGATCCACGAGGACGCCGGGATCAAGTCGGTTCAGATCGAGGTCGTGGGTCCGTATGCCTACGGCTACCTCAAGTCGGAAATCGGTGTGCACCGCCTCGTGCGCATCAGTCCCTTCGATGCCCAGGCCCGGCGCCACACCGCCTTCGCCAGCGTCGACGTCACCCCTGACATCGACGACAACATCGAGATCGAGGTGGCCGAGAGCGAGTGCCGCATCGACACCTACCGAGCGAGCGGTGCCGGCGGTCAGCACGTCAACACCACCGACTCCGCGGTCCGCATCACCCACCTCGCCACCGGCATCGTGGCCGCCTGCCAGGCCGAGCGCAGCCAGCACAAGAACCGGGCGAAGGCCTGGAAGATGCTGCGCGCCAAGCTGTACCAGCACGAGCTGGAGAAGCGGCAGGCCGAGATCGACGCGGTCAACTCCGAAAAGAAGAGCATCGAGTGGGGCAGTCAGATCCGCAGCTACGTGCTGCAGCCCTACCGCATGGTGAAGGACCTCCGCACCGGCCACGAGACGGGCAACACCGACAAGGTGCTGGCCGGCGAGCTGCAGACCTTCATGGAGGTGTGGCTCACCCAGCGCTCGGGCAACGATGGTGGTGCCTCCCCGGCGTCATGACCGCGTGAAAGGCGCGGTCCCGCAGGCAGCCAGAACCCTGCGCGTGAGGTAGTCTCGGCCGTGGAACGCCGGTCCCGAGGGGCTGGCCTGGAGGAGACATGCGCATCTCGCAGACGGTCCTGGCCCTCTCGCTCGCGGGCGTGGCCGTGGGCTGCACGGGCAAGACCGACATCGACAGTGGTGGCGAAGACGAGGTCAACCCATTCATCACGGGCACCGTGACCGCTTCTGGCGAGGCCTCGGCCGACATCGCCTTCTACAAGGCCTTCGCCTTCGACCAGGGCGGCAAGATGGTCGCCTACTTCTCGAGCAACCGCTTCGCGACCTGCAGCAACGTGGCCGAGTACCTTCGCGACACCGACGACCCCTACAACCCGTCGGAGATGTTCACGGGCGGCCACTGCAACATGAGCATCGTCATCGACGGTGACTACAATGGCAGCTTCGAGCACACGCGCCCCGCCGGCACCGATGAGCCCAACCTCGTGGCCGCCGGCACCAGCATGGAGTGTGCGATGGGCACCGGCGAGTTCGAGCTCACCCGCCTCACCGAAGACGACCGCGACCACTACTACTGGTCGGGCCGCTGGTGGCAGGGCCGTCCCAACGCCTTCGTGTGGTCCTTCGAAGGCGGCGAGGAGACGGGCTACACCATGACGATGGAGATGACCACCTACGACGGTGGCTTCATCCACGAGGAGCTCGACGACACCCCCGCCGAGGGCCGGGTCTCGGGCACCATCGAGGCCGAGTGGTGTACGGCTCTGGGCACCACCGCCATCTGGTAGGGCAGCCCAAGACCAGGCGCGGCCGCCCGGGAGGAGCTCCGGGGCGGCCGCTGTCGGTTTGGGGTGGGCTATCCGAGGTCACCCCAGGACTGGATGAAGCCAGGGGGAACGGCGTCGGTGAGCCACACCCCGTTGCCGGTGACGAAGAAGGTGTGGCCTGCCTCAGCCATGGCGAAGGCATCGACCTCCAGCAGCACCGGGCGCCCCCGTCGGGCCCCCACCTCGATGGCTGTGCGCCGGTCGGCGGACAGGTGGACGTGGTGGCGGTTGCGGGGGATGAGGCCCTCGTCGCGAATGCTTGCAAGCGCGTTCGGGAAGGTGCCGTGGAACAGACGGGGCGGGGGCTTGCTCGGGGCGTAGCCGAGGTCGACCTGGAAGGAGTGACCTTGTCGGGCCCGGATGCGGGCGCCGTCGTCGGCGAACTCGAAGCGCTGCTTGTTGTTGGTGGCCACACAGCGGTCGAGCTGTTGTCGGTCGACGGGACGGCCCCGTGCGCGGAGGCCGGCGAGCAGTTCCTCGACCCCCACCCAGCCCGCGGAATCGGCGGTGAGACCGATGGAGCCGGGGTTGTGGCGCAGGACGTAGGACAGGCGGCGGGAGAGGTTCTTGGCCATGACTGGCTCCTTGATTCGAGTGTAGGGCACGCTCTTGCTGCCCGCACCCACCGTCACCGCTCCACAACTATGTGTCGATTTGTTTATGTCGAGTATACTTCAGCAATCCTGATAGATTGGAGTGCGGATGTGGGGTGAGCTGGTGGACAGTGAGCGTCTGCGGGCCTTCGTGGCCTTTGCCGATGCCACGAGCTTCACGGGGGCCGCCGAGCGACTCGGACGCTCCCAGCCCGCGGTACACGCCCAGATCAAGAAGCTCGAGGAGGAGCTCGGGGTCGACCTCTACGCCCGACGAGGCCGAGGCGTGGCGCTCACCGACGAGGGACGGCGGCTGGCGGCCTTCGGTCGACGGATGATGGCGGACACCGGCCTGATGTTGGGACGGCTGCGTCGGCAGGCGGCGGCTCGGGTGCGCCTCGTGGCGGGCGGGGGTGTGGTGCGGGACCTGTTGGCGCCTGGTATCGCCGCTTTCACCCGAACCGGTGGCCGGGTGGATGTGGAGGTGTCCGACGGTCCCGGTGTGCTGCGGGCTGTCAGTGACGGTCACGCTGGCCTCGGCGCCACGGCCTTGGCGGCACCTCCGGTGGGTCTGTGGGCCCGTCCGCTGCGCACGGTCGGTCTCGCGTTGGCGGCTCCAGCAGGCTGGCGCAAAGGAAGCGACAGGTCGCTGCCCATCGATGTGTTGGTCGACCTGCCCCTGGTCCTCCCGCCAATTGGTGGACCGGTTCGCGCCGCCCTCGACGCCAGTCTGGAAGACGCTGTCCTCGACGTGGTGGTCACCTGCCGTGGGTGGGACGTCGCTCTGGCCCTGGTGGCGGCTGGGGTGGGCTTCGCGGTGGTGAACGAGACCTGCCGTGCGCCGGCCGGGGTGGAGATCTGGTCGCTCGAGCCGGGCGACCTGCCCACCACCCGCTACTGGTTGTTGGGGCGTCCCCGGGGGCCTCGTGGGGACGGCCTTCGGCTGGCCGAGCTGTTGTTGGCGGCATCCGCAGACCGATGAGTGGGACGATGCGGTCGGTGTCCCGGGTCGGTGGCTCCGGAGGTGTGCGGATGCGCGGCATGTGGGTCGGTGGACTTGTGGTGTGGACGGGCTGTTCACACTTCGCGACCGAGGCCGACGCCCGACGCCGCCAGTCGACCCCGGCCGACGCCCCGCTGCGGGAGCTGGCCGACGCCGCGGGCCTCACCATCGGTGCCGCAGTGGCCTGGGAGCCGCTCCGCACCGATCCCGGGTACGCCGCCCTCGCCGCCGAGCAGTTTCATGTGCTTACGCCCGAGAACGCCCTGAAGTGGGCACCCATCGAACACACCCAGGGAAGCCGTGACCTGTCCCGGGCCCACGATGTGTTGGGCTTTGCCGAGTCCAATGGACAAGCGGTGCGTGGCCATGCCCTTGTGTGGGACCTGGAGATTCCAAGCTGGGTGGACGTGGGGGACAAGGGGGCCCTCGTGGCAGCCCAGTCTGCTCACCTCGACGCCACTGTGCGCGAACACGCCGGTCGCATCGCAGTGTGGGACGTCGTCAACGAAGCACTCGACGAAGGCGGCCAGCTCAAGCTCACGCCACTGCTCCGCCATGTTGGCCCCGACCACATCGCCGACGCCTTTCGGGCCGCCCACCGCGCCGACCCGGCCGCACGCCTGTTCTACAACGACTACGCGGTGCTCTGGCCGGGCGACAAGGCCGCCGGGCTCGACCGCCTGGTGGACAGGCTGCTGTCGCAGGCCGTGCCGGTGCATGGCGTGGGGCTGCAGAGTCACCTGCACCTGCTGCCAGACGCGGGGCTGGACTGGGCGGGCATCGAAGCCCACATCCAGGCGCTGGGTGCGCGCGGGCTGGAGGTCCACCTCTCCGAGATCGACGTGCGGGTGGCCGATCTCGATGGGAGCCGGCAGGGGCGCTGGCTCGCTCAGGCCCAGGCCGTCCACCACCTCGTCGACATCTGCCGACGACAGCCGGCCTGCACGCAGGTCACCTTCTGGGGCATCACCGACCGCTACTCCTGGGTCGACCGGGTCATCGGTCCAGACGACCCTCTGCTGTGGGATGACGAGCTGCGTGAAAAGCCAGCACTCCAGGCCGTTCGAGAGGCTCTGGCGGGCAAGCCCTGGTCGGGATGCGCCCAGCAACGCCTGGAGCACGGCGACCTCGAAGCGGGCAGCCATCGCTTTGGCACCACCGGGGGGCAGGTCGCGCGGACACCCGCTGCGGCCCACGGTGGCGAACACGGCCTGCGGGTGAGCGAACGCAGCGAGGGCTGGCAGGGACCGGAGGTCGACCTCACCGAGGTGGTGAGCGAGGGGCTCGACTGGAAGCTGGGCGGCTGGGTGAGGGCCGCTGAAGGAGCTCAACTGAAGCTCACGCTGCGCATCGATGACGGTGCAGGCACCCGCTACGTGGCCTTGGCGGAGGCCCGGTCCACCGGAGCCTGGCAGGCACTGAGTGCCGTCCACCGCTTTTCCCTCACCGCACCTGTCCAGAGGGTGGCGATGTACGTCGAGGGGCCGCCAGCGGGCATCGACATCGACCTCGACGACGTGGCGGTGCAGGTGGTCTGCGTTGCCACGGCGTCCACTGGTTAGGGCTTCGGCGGACCGCCACCCCGGGTCAGACCGATGCCTTCAGAGCTGTCTCCCCACGTCGATGCCTTCATCGACGAGGTCTTCGGTGAGCGCGCCGCCGATCCCGACATCCGAGACAAGGCCCGCGCGTTGTGGGCCCGCGCCACGGGCTCCGAAAACGAACAGCCGCCGCCCGTGGAAGGTGCGGTGTCGGCGCTCACGGGTCGTGTGGGCCGCTACGCCTTTCTCGACCGCCTGGGACGGGGGGGGATGGGGCTCGTCATGCGGGTGCGCGACCACCGGCTCAACCGTCGCGTGGCCTTCAAGGTGCTGCGGCCCGACCGCCTGAGCCGCAAGGGGCTGCAGGCCCGCTTCGTGGAGGAGGCCCAGACCACCGCCCAGCTCGAACACCCCGGCGTGGTCCCCATCTACGACTTCGGCTGGCTGCCCGATGGCCGCGCCTTCTACACGATGCGCGAGGTCCGCGGCGACCACCTGGCGGACGCCATCGCAGAGCTCCATGGGGCCTCCCGGCCTGGAGTGTGGGCCGATGGGGGCAAGTGGTCGTTTCGCCGGCTCGTGGACGCCTTTCGCCTGGCCTGCGAGGCGGTGGCCTACGCCCACTCCCGCGGCGTGCTCCACCGAGACCTGAAGCCCGAGAACATCCTGCTGGGGCAGTTCGGCGAGGTGTACGTGGTGGACTGGGGGCTCGCACGGCTGCTCGGCGCGGCGGCGGCCGAGGAGCCCATCGCGGTCGATCCCACCGATGTGGGGGGCACGCACCTGCACCGCAACGAGACCCGCATCGGTGCGGCGGTGGGTACCCCCGGCTTCATGTCGCCGGAACAAAAGCGGGGTCTCCCCGACGAGATCGGTCCACCCGCCGATGTCTTCAGCCTCGGCGTGGTGCTCTTTCAGCTCCTCACCAACCGCCGCTGCGACCCGGTCGATCCCGCACGCACCCAACGCGCCCAGGCCATCGTGCTCGACCGTCCCGAACACCAGCGACGGGTGCCCGCCGCCCTGCGCCGCATCTGCCTGCAGGCGACCGCGACCGACCCCGCCCAGCGCTTCGAGGATGCCCATGCCCTCGCGCGGGCCGTGGAGCGGTGGCTGGAGGGCGCCGAGCGCCGAGAGCGTGCGCTTGCATTGGTGGAGAAGGCCGATGGCTTGCGTCCGCGCATCGCCCGTATGCGACACAAGCGAAGGGAGCTGTCCGAACGCGCCGCCCAGTGGCTCGACCGGGTGCCGCCCGAGCGACCGGTGGCCGAGAAGCGCCGGGCCTGGGCCTGGGAGGACGAAGCGGCGGGTGCGGCCGCCGAGATCGAGCGCACCGAGGTGCAGTACGTCGAGCTGCTCACCAGCGCCCTTCAGCAGGTGCCCGACCTCCCCGAAGCCTGCACCCGGCTCGCCCGCTTCTACCGAAATGCGCATGCCCGCGCTGAGGAGGCCAACGACCCCGCCACGGCCACCCGCATGGAGGCCCGTCTGCGCGCGGTCGACGACGGCACCCATGCCGAGTGGCTGGAAGGCCACGGGACCCTCACCCTCGTCACCGACCCCCCGGGCGCGAAGGCACTGCTGCACCGCTACGAGCTGAAGGACCGCCGTCTGGTGGCGGTGCCCATCGAGTCGTTGGGCACCACCCCAATCGTCGACCGTCCGCTGCCGATGGGCCGCTACCTCGTGCTCATCGAGCATACCGAGTGCGAGTCGGTGCGCTACCCGGTGTGGATTCCCCGCAGCCACCGGTGGTCGGGTCGGCCGCCGGAAGGTGAGCGTGCCCAGCCGGTGGTGTTGCCCAGACGAGGCTCGCTGGGTCGCGACGACCTCTATGTTCCAGCTGGATGGTGCAGAGTGGGCGATGCGTCGCGTGCGCGGGGGGCCCTGCCTGCCAACTGGGTGTGGGTGGACGCCTTCGTGATGCGGCGATTCCCCGTCACGAATGCTGAGTACATCAGCTTTCTCGAAGACCTCATGAGCCTGGGGCAGGAGCGCGAGGCCCTCAATTTCGCGCCCCGCGAGCAGGTGGGACGCGGCGGCGAGGGGGCACTGCTCTACCAGCGCCGGGCGGGTGGGGGCTTTCAGGTGACCGCACGGCCGGGCTCTGCGGCAGGCGACCCCTTCGCGCCTGTGGTGATGGTGCCTCACGCGGCTGCAGAGGCCTTCGCAGCCTGGATTGCGGAGCGCACGGGCTTGCCCTGGCGGCTGCCGGGCGAGCTGGAGTGGGAGAAGGCGGCCCGCGGCGTCGACGGGCGGCAGTATCCTTGGGGCGACCACTTCGATCCCACCTGGGCCAATTGCCGGGAGACCCACCCGACCGCCCCCACCCTGTCGCTCGTGGACACCTTCCGAGTGGACGAGAGTCCCTACGGGGTGCGCGGTCTCGGCGGCAACACCCGAGACTGGTGTGCCGATGTCTTTCACCGCGATGGCCCGCGTATCCAAAGTGGGCGGGCGGTCATCGAGGTGGCCCGCAACCGGGAGGCCTTGCGGGTGGACCGAGGTGGGAGCTGGGCCGAGGTGGGCGAGGAGGGTGCCCGGGTGACGCGGCGCGAGGCGATGCCGCTCGACAGCCGGGCGGCCTGGCTCGGGTTTCGGTTGGCGCGGAGCTTGTAGGTCTCCGTCGCTGGTTTGCCCACGACTGCGGCCCTTCCATCATCGACATCGACATCGAGGGAACGTCCGCCGGCGACCAGGAGTGTGGCAAGTGCTACGTCGCGGAGGGCTCCTGCTGATAGGCTCGCGACCATGTCCAAGCGCACCCATCGTTCCATTGTCACCGTCCTATCGGGCGGGCTCGGTCTGTCGCTCGCGGCCTGCAGTGGCAAAGAGACCGTTCCTCCGCCGGGCAACCCACCGCCCCCGGTCACCGACGGCGCGGGCGCAGATGGGAGCGCGGCAGGCAAAGAGGCCCCACCCGACCCCAACGCCCAGCCGGGTCCAGCCGGTGAAAAGGGCCCCCACTCGGGCCGAGAGGCCGGCGACAAACTGCCGGTCCCCACGGCCAACCCCCCGCCCCCCGACCGCAGCGAGGATGGTCCGCTCCCCACCTGGGACCAGGTGGAGTCCGGTCACCCCGAGGGGGCCACCAACCCACCGCGTCCGGTGCTGGTGGTGATGGAAGCGGGCCCGCGCTGCTGGAAGGAGTGGGTCGGCGGCATGCTCCCACCCACCGAAGAAGTGCTCCAGCTGGGCGGTCGCGTCATCACCGACGCTGCCGAGACCAAGGGCACCGAGATCGCCTGCCCGCGGCGCCAGGCCCAGTCCATCCTCGACAAGGCCGCAGCCCGCAAGGATGTCCCCCCGCAGGACCCCACCCGGAAGTAGGCTGGCTCAGTTGGGCAGAGCAGCCCGCTGGAGCACAATCTCATCGACCGTGCCGTCTTCGGCCGCCACGGTCAGCACCACCTCCGAGCCCACCGGTCCGGTGCCGAGGGCGATGAAGTCGTGCTGCTGGAGTCCGCCGGTGGGTTCGCCATCGACCGCCACGATGCGGTCTCCCACGCGCAAGCCGGCCTCCCAGGCGGGGGAGTCGGGTCGCACATGGCGCACTGACACGGCGTCTTCACCGGTGCGAAAGGCGATGCCGATGCCTCCGGTCTCGGTCTCGGGAAGCACCAGGCGCACCCGCGTGGTGCGGCCAGGCGAAGGGTCGACGGTCTCCAAGGGGGACAAGGCCCGCAGTGCCCCGTCGATGCGCCAGGCCTCCATGGCGCACGGGACGGCGGCGACCTCCAGCTCGATGCGGTCCTGGTCGTTGTCGAGACGGCGCGTGAGTCCGCAGCCCTTCACCCAGACGGGACTCGAGGCGGTGCGGCCCACCACCTCCACGGCCAGCGTGGCCAGCTCGGGCAGCTCGATGGGGTCGCAGGCGTCGCCCTCCCAGCTCACCAACACTGGCGGCTGTGAGCGGGTGTGAAGCCAGGCCTCTCCTTGGTCGGGGGCATCGCGCAACACCAACGCCTCGCCGTCGAAGCGCGACCGCAGGGGACGCCCTTCGAAGGGACCGGCGGCGAGCACGAGCTGGTGGCCATCCGTGAGGGTCAGCTCGTCGGACAGGGGACAGCGCAAGCCCGGTGAGGGGCCCTCGGGGTCGACCAACACCACCATCAGGCCGCAGTGGTCGCCGTCCAATGCAAGATAGGACTCGCCGAGGCCCGGGATGTGCCCGGACACCGTCCCACCGGCCCAAGGCAGCCGGAGCAGGCGGGCGGCATCTGCAGCTGCGATGGTGGCGGTGGTGTCGTCGAGGTCGACCGAAAGTGCCGGCAGCACAGGGGGCTCGAGCGTGAAGCGAGTGGCCGGGGGAGTCCACTCGGGTAGTCCGTCGAGGTGCAGGCGCGACTCTGCGTCGACCACCTTCAGGGGGCACACGAGGGGGGAGCCCGTCTCTGCAGCCGGTGCGTCGGCCTCGGTGCGGGTGGGCAGGAGCCTGCGGGGACCGTCGCCAGGGGAGGTGGACACCGTGGTGCTGCGGGCTTTCTGGCCCGAGACCGGTCCGTCGGCCGGGGTGGATGACGACTGGATCCACCAACACAAGGCCGCCAACAGGACGGCGAGACCGCCAAGTGCAGTGCGAATGCGTCGGGGTGGGGCCGCAGGAGGGGACACGCTGCGGATGTAGTTCGATTTGGCAGACGGGGCTGCGGATGGCGGCCTGAAGCGGGGCCTGGATGGCGCGGGGCAGGCTGGTGACGAAAGGGACCCACCTCGGGAGTGGCGCGTTGGTGCGGCGTTAGCACCTGCGCATCCCATGTGGACCCACGCGCAGGAGTGGCGGATGTCGAGCATCGTGATGGTGATGGCAGGCGGCAAGGGCTCGAGGCTCGGAGCCATCACCTGCCACCGGGCCAAGCCCTCCGTCCCCTTCGGCGGACGCTACCGCATCATCGACTTCGTGCTGTCGAACTTCGTGAACAGTGGCTACCGGCAGATCTACGTGCTCACGCAGTACATGGCGAGCAGCCTCATCAAGCACCTCAACCGCAATTGGCACCTGTCGGGAATGCGGGAGTTCATCGAGGTGGCCCCCGCTCAGATGCGGCGCGGTGAGCATTGGTACCGGGGCACCGCCGACGCGGTCTACCAGAACCTCAACCTCATCCGAGACAGCCGCGCGGACCATGTGGCCGTGTTCGGGGGCGACCACATCTACAAGCTCGCCGCCGACCAGATGGAGGCCCACCACATCGACGTGGGTGCCGACCTCACCATCGCCGCCTTTCCGGTTCCCCGGAGCGAGGCCCACCAGTTCGGGGTGATTCAAGTCGACGGGAACGGTCGCGTGATGGGCTTTCAGGAAAAGCCTGCCGACCCTGCGCCCATCCCCGGAGACCCCGCCCGCAGCCTCGTGAGCATGGGCAACTACTTCTTTCGGGCCGGCGTGCTCCAAGACGCCCTCATCGACGATGCCCACGACTCGTCCTCCGCCCACGACTTCGGGAAGAACGTCATCCCCGCGCTCCTGAAGTCCGGCAAGCGGGTGTTCATCTACGACTTCGGCAAGAACCGGGTGCCCGGCGAGCCCGAGGCGGCCGTGCCCTATTGGCGAGATGTGGGCACCATCGACAGCTACTTCGACGCCAACATGGAGCTGCGCAGCCCGCTGCCGTCGATCAACCTCTACAACCGACGCTGGCGCATCCGCACCGCTCAGCGCGACTACCCGCCTGCCCGCTTCGTTCGGCACGCCGGGCATGCCGCCAGCGACATCGTCGACAGCCTCGTGTGCGAGGGCACCATCATCCAGAGTGCCGCGCTGGTGGAGTCTGTCGTGGGCTACGACTGCTTTGTCCACGCCGGCGCGGCCGTCGAGCGATGCGTGATGCTCAGCGGCTGCAGTGTGCACTCGGAGGCCCGACTTCGGCGGGTGCTACTCGACAAGAACTGCCGGGTGGAGGCTGGAGCCCGCATCGGCCTCGACCCCGAGCACGACCGCCAGCGCTTCCCTTTCGTCACCGAGTCGGGCATCGTGGTGCTGCCGAAGGGCACCCGAGTGCCGGCCACGGGCCCCATCGAGCTCGCCAGCGACATCGCCGATGTGCTGTGCCATGACCCCGCCACCCGCGACCGCATGGCAGCGTGTGACCACATGTGGGTCACCGGCAAGCGCGTGCGACACAGCTATGAGTCCAGCGGCCACCGCTACCGGTAGCGAGGGGCGTCAGTCCGCTTCCTCCAGCCACTGGTCGACCCGGTCCCGCAGCACCGGGAGGGGCACCGGGCCGGTCTCCAGCACGACCTGGTGGAAGTCCGCGAGCGAAAAGGCATCGCCCAGCTGCGTGTGTGCCTTGTCTCGCAGCTCCAGCAGGGCAAGCTGACCGACCTTGTAGCCGAGGGCCTGTCCTGGCCAGCCGATGTAGCGGTCCACCTCGTTGCGGATGTTGTTCTCGGCCAGCGGGGTGTTCTCCTTCATCCAGGCCTCGGCTTGGGCGCGGGTCCAGCCCTTGTGGTGCAGGCCGGTGTCGACCACCAGCCGGGCAGAGCGCCAGGCGTCGTAGGACAGCATGCCCAGGCGGTCGACGTCGGAAGGGTACAGTCCGAGCTCGTCGGCGAGGCGTTCGGCGTACAGGGCCCAGCCTTCGCGGTAGGCGGTGACCCCGTTGTGACGTCGAAAGGCCGGCAGCGCGTCGAGCTCCTGGGACAGGGCGATCTGAAGGTGGTGTCCGGGCACCGACTCATGGAAGGCCAGGGCGCGCGCCTCGTGGCGAAGGCGGGTCTCGGGCGCGTGGGTGTTGACCCGGTAGATGCCGGGTCGATCGAGTGCCGGCGGCTCATACCAGGCCACGTAGGTGTAGGGCGCGGCGTGGGCCGGGACCGGCTCGACCACGCAGGCGGTGTCTGGCAGGCTGTGAAAGACCGTCGGCACGGCGGCTTCAGCGGCTCGTAGGCTCGACTCCGCCGTGGCCAGGATGCTCTCGGGGGTGTCGAAGCGCAGGGCGGGGTCGGTGCGGAGCAGGTCGAAGAGGGCTGCCCGGTCGCCGAGGACCTCGGGGTGGGTCTCGGCGTAGACCCGGCGGGCGAGTGCATCGAACTCAGCGTGAACACGGGCAATCTCGCGCAGCCCGGTCTGGTGGACCTCGTCGGCGGACACGGTCAGGGTGGTGTGCCGCTGGATGAGGCTGGCGTAGCACTGGTCGCCGTCGGGCAAGCCCGCCAGGGTGGCTCGCTCGGGGGGACGGGCCTGAGGCAGGAGGCGGACCTCGATGAAGCCGCGGTAGCGGGAAATGGCGGGAATCAGCACCCCCTTGATGCGGGCTCGGTGGGCCATGCTCCGCGGCTCGTCCATGTGCTCGGACTCGGCGAACAGGGGGGCGTACAGTGGCGAGTCGGCCTCGGGCAGTGCGAGGGTGCGGTCGATGAAGTCGAGGGTGCGCGCAACGGACTCGGCGCCTGCCACTCGGTCGTTTGCGAGACCGTGCTCCAGGCGGGCTATCTCGTCGTCGATGCGCTGGGGCATGGCCTCGATGCGCGCGGCGAGGGTGTCGATGGAGGCCGGGGAGTCGAGGGGGTGGTCCTCGATGGTGCGGGCGAGGTCGGCCAGGGCGTTGCGGGAGGGGGTGAGGCTCCAGTCGCCGAAGTGGCACGCCTCGTCGGCGAGGGTGTCGCGGATGGAGATTGCGAAGACACCCACTGTGAGACGGTCTTCGGGGCTCAGTGTGTCGAGGTCGATGGCCTCGGCGCGCGCCAGAAAGCCCCGCGCGGCCTCGAAGCGGTCGGTCTCGGCGAGGGCGCTGGCATCGCCGATGAGGTGGTCGTAGCGGCGGTCTCCCAGCATGGTGGCCCACTCGGGGGAGCGTGCCATGGCGTCCTCCCAGTGGTCGTGCAGGAGACGGGCGAGCACGGGATCTGCAACGCCAGCGGTGGCCTCGGGGTGCAGTGCGGTGGGAACAGCGACCTCCACGGCGGCGGGTTTTGCGCAGGCGCCCAGGAGCAGCGCGAGGAGGGGGGCTCTCATGGGGCCGGCTGGCTGCGCACGATGGCCAGGCGCTTGTGGATGCGGGCGTCGTTGTCGATGGAGAAGGCGTTTGCGGTGCCGACCGCCTCCCAGATGAGGTGCTGGATGTGCCCTACGTCGAGGTCTGCAGGAAGGCCGGGCGCGAAGGGGGCGTGGGCGATGGTGCGGTCGTCGGGATTGGCCTCCCAGGTGCCACAGATGAGGCCGTGCTGCACGATGCTGCGGGACAGGCCGTGCTGTACATGGCCCCAGCTCTCCGCCCGCTGCCGCCCCCAAGGCGCGATGGGACGGTCGGCGTCGTCGGGATGCACGAAGGTCCGGGGACCGCCGTGGGCCGCGTAGAGGGTGTCGAGACCAGGCAGAAAGACGGGCCGGTCCGGCGCCGGTGCGCGGATGTCGTCCAGCTGCTGCGCCAAGACCGCGAGTGGCTTGGGCTGCTCCTCGCCGTCCACCCACACGATGTCTTCTCCTGCGAGTGCCTTGGTCACCGCGCGCTTTCCGAGGCCGGTGAAGGCGGCGAGCTGGTCGACGGACATGGGCGCGAGCCAACCGAGGAGCCTGCGGACGAGGTCGGCGTGGCGCACCTCTGCGGACCGGCCGTCGATCGAGGCCAGGTCGTCGGAATTGATGTGCCAGCCATACTTTTCGTGGGTGAGCTGGTGGTCGATGGGGGTTCGGTGGATGCGACCGTCGAACTCGAGCTGCCGCAGGGCTGGGGGAAGGGTGGAGGACAGGCCGACCTTCTTGCCTTTGGCGCCCAGCGAACGCACCACGCCCTCCGGCAGGCGCTTGCGAAGGCCAGCGGTGGTCTGGGGACCTGTCGAGAGCTCTGCCAGGATGGCGGCCTTCACGCGCTCCACCTCGTCTACGGTCGCCCCGGCCTTGTCCAGGTCTCGGGCGGTGCGCTTTGCGCCGAGGTCGCGGGCCAGCGCACGGGCGAGTGGGGCGTCGTCGCGGGCCACCAGGTAGATGCAGCCCCGGGCCGCGGGGACCACCTCGATGTCTCGCCGGGCGAGTGCTCCGTGGATGCCGTCGACGGTGAGTCGGGGGGCTCGGGCATGCAGGGCGAGGTAGGCATCGACCCCGCCGAGCGTGCGCACCCAGCCCATCTGCTGCAGCACCGTGCGGGCATCGGGAGCGAGGTCGGCGCCGAGCCGTTGGTGGCGACACCACGCGCTGCGCAAGGCGGCTGGGGAGAGCGTGGAGACGCCTGAAGCACGAGCGGTCACGGTGGCCTCCGAGCCAGCTCCCGTGGATGTATGGCGGCAGGCGATCGGAATCGAACCGACCGGGCCGCGCCTCTCAGCGGACCCCACCGGTTTTGAAGACCGGGGCTGGCACCAGCCTGGCAACGCCTGCCAAGGCCGGTGTAACACAAGAATGGGGTCAGGACATCCGATATCACATATTCGGAAGCGCCTACTCGTCCACCCACCGGCCCCCACGCCAGCAGATGCTTCGTGAAAAGCCGGCGTGGACGGGATGCACCGGCTCGGGGTGCTCCGTGTGGCCGGGAAGCAGGATGTCCACGCCAGCCTCGGTCTTTCGAAGCACCGGCATCACGCAGGGCACCGGACGCTGCTCGGCCGCCGACCAGATGGCCGGCGCGGTGCCGAGCTCCTCCAGCTCCTGCAGGGTGCGCCAGGTGGGCGGGGCCATGAACATCTCGCCGGAGATGGCCTTGTGGAGGGCGTCTTTGGCGGTCAGCCAGGCGGAGTCGACCGTCTCGCGAGCGTCGTGGGTCGCGTGGGTCGACTCCTCTCGCGAGACCATGGCCACAAAGAAGCGGGTGTCGTAGCGGCGCTTCTCGGCCTCGGGGGTGGCCCACCAGGCCCACTGTCGAAGCCGGTCGAGGTGCGGGCGAACGCCGTCTCCGGCCACGATGCCGTGTCGGGTGTCGAGCAGGCGGTCCCGCAGGTCGGAGGCGGGGGTGCCCGAGCCAAGCCACAGGCCGCACTCCTCGAAGCACTCTCGGATGGCGGCCACCGCAAAGCTCCGGTGGTCGGCCGACAGTCCGGGGACCGTGCCGTCGGCGCCGAGCGTGTGGTCCTCCGCGTCGAGACGGCCGCCCGGAAACACCCATGCACGCGGAAAGAAGCCGACCTTGCGAGAACGCTTGAGCAGCAGCACCTCGGCGGGACCCCGGGCCTCACCGGGTCGCAACACCACCACGGTGGCGGCTGGGCGAAGGGGGGCTGGCTCAGAGGTAGGCACTGACGATCTCCAGCTCGGACAACAGGCCCTCCAGGGCGTTCACCACATCCGCCTGGTACCGGCCTTCTTCATCGCGCATCTCCTGAATGGCCGCTTCGGGCCGCCGAGGACGACCACTGCGTCCTCCTGCCATCAGGCGCTCGAACTCCGCAGCCGCGCACAACACCTGGGTGTAGGGGTGCAGGCCGGGCCAGCGGAGCACTGCCGGGGGCCCCTGGAGGTCGAGGCCCAGGTCATGCTCCAGCAAGGTGCGCAACAAACGCCGGGCCGCGGGCGTCATGTCGTGGTCGCCGAGCAGTCGAGACACACCGCGCGCATGGGCCAGGCCCTCGGTGACGTCGATGGGGCTCGTGTGGTCGACCAGGTCGCCGATTCTGGGGGGACGGCCGCGGGGGTCGTCGTCTTCGTCGTCGGCGGGGTCGAGGGCGGTGGCCATCGCCAGAGCGCACTGGGCGAGCTCTTCGAGGGATGCGATGTCGAATCCGAGCGCCTGGCCTGCTGCCACGGCGTACACCGCGGTGTGCACCGGGTGGGTGAGGTGTCGGGCGGCGAGCTCCTTGGGGCGCGCCAGGGCCAGAGCGCGTCGAGGGGCATCGAGGTAGAGCTCGGTGAGGGCATGGGCGCTGTGGGCCAGCTCCATGCGAAGGGCGGGCCGGAGGTCGTTTTCGCTGAGCTCGGCCGTGAGGCGGAGGGCGCGGAGGTAGACGCGGAGCGCCGTCAGGGCCGGGTCGTGCTGGCTCTCTACAGCTTCGGCGTGTTCGACCGCCCGTGGGGCGTCCACCTGAAGGCGCTCGACCCCGCGCACCGCGAGCTCTCGGTTGATGGGACCCGGCCCCGGTCCGCCGTCCCCCGGAAACTCCAGGAGCACCCGCACGAAGATCTGCACCATCTCGTCGCGCACGCCCGGGTATACGCGCACACCGCCCAGGCCCCGGGCCTCGAAGAAGGCCGACAGCTCGCGGATGGAGCCCCGTGCCCCGGCCGGACAGCGCAGCAGGCGCTCGCCCACCAGGATGCGGTCGCCGATGACGTGGACCGGCATCTCATCGTGGCCTGCGGTGAGGGCTGCAAGCTGCTCGCCGATGGCGTGGATGGCGTTCTGGAGGGCGCGGTGGCCGTCCGGGTAGGTGCGGCTCGACCGGATGAGGTGGTCGAGGCGCGACAGCATCATCGGGGCCGCTGCCTCGGCGGCGCGGAGGGTGTCGGTCATGCGGAGACCTCTGGCTTGCGGCCGGGCTTGTGGTTGCCGAGCGGGGCCCGGAGGAGCGGACGAAGGTGCTCGTGGGCGCGTCCGAGGCGGTCGAGGGCGGCGCGGCCCGGTGCTCCAGCCGACGACAAGGCGGCGATGCCTGCCTGGGGGACCTCGGGGTGCGCGTAGGAACGGGGGTCGGCGACGATGGACTCCAGAGCAGGCAGCGCAGCCCCCCTTGAGGTGTGCAGCAGCGCGATGGCGAGTGCTCGGACCTCATCGCCGTCGACCTCCGAGGCCTGCACCTTGCGCAGGCGGGTCTCGATGGCCGCGGCAGCGTCGACGATGCGGTAGACGCTCAGGTAGCGCAGGGCCTCGAGCCGCACCGAGCGGGCCTTGTCGGTGGTGGCCTCCCCGGCGACGATGCCGATGCGGGGGGTGTGGTGGGCCCGTAGGGCGCGCAGGGCGGCCTCGCGGACGTCGGCCTCCCCGTGGCGCACCCGGGCGAGCAGAGGCTCCACCAGGGTGGCATCGTCGAAGCGGCCAAGGGCCTGGAGCACCACCGGCAGGGCGGTGTCGCTTGCACTGCTCAGCAGCTCCCGCGGCCGCTGCTCAGCCCGGTCGATGGCGAGCGCCAGGCCGTCCCCGAGGGCTTCGCGGAGCGGTCCTGGTGGCAGGTTGGCGCCCAGCTCCGCGATGCCAAGCAGGCCGTCGGCCGACACGGTGCCGGCGAGGGAGAACAGCAGGCCGGCCCAGTCGTCGGTCTGGGGATGTCGACGGAGACCGGCATCCAGGGCGGCCCGTGTCTCGGCGTTGCACAGCCGACCGAGCGCCAACTGGATGGGCGCGCCATCGAGTCGATGGGGCCTGTAGTCGGGGTCGACGCAGATGAGCATCCGGCGCAGGATCTGGGCGGCCAGCAGCGGGTTGCCGTCGGCCATGGCGGCCCGGATGTGGCCCACCCAGCGGTCTGCCAGAGCGGTGCAGGCCGCCGCGTCGGGGGCGGCACGGAGCGACTCCATCGTGA
>ENA-OWNT01001034-OWNT01001034.1-seawater-metagenome-genome-assembly--contig:-NODE-1034-length-42158-cov-6.607923_pt1 | contig 42158 bp, 34 predicted proteins | sample MGYA00238136_ERZ651165 | MGnify/ENA primary metagenome ERZ651165 (study PRJEB26861, sample SAMN08777766) | seawater metagenome | isolation source: coastal seawater | place: USA: Florida | collected...
AAAACATGCTTCACCAACAGGAGGTTCAATTGCCTCTAGTATAACAACTGAACCTGTTCCCTATTTAGCATATGAGAACACGAAGAAAACGGATGGAATGTATTCAATCCTTACAGAAGCCTTGATTTTACAGGTATTTCGTAGGGTTGAGATACTTGTCATGCGTCATAGGGTTAGGGGTATATGATACGACATAGGGTTTTACGGATTTGGGATTTACTATTGTCCTTTAGTGACGATGACAATCCCTGTTTTTCCAGCTTTCGGACAACGCGGGCGTTGTCCCTACACAACAATCGTGTGATTTCCGACTAACCTTATGTCGGTTCTTTCAGTATAACCCTACGTCGGGTAACATACTTCTCAACCGTTTTTGAACTGAAAGCTTTAACTTTGAATATTACACAACACAACGGGTAATTAGCGATACCGTTTTGTAAAGAAGTGTTAATTCTTGAGGGAATTACTTGTATGAGACAATTTTTGACAGTAATATTTAGTTAGCCTTTATGGTTACATTATATGAGTGGGAATTTTCCCGAAGACCTGATGAGTCAGGGTAGTTATCATACAAAACGGCATGGTCATTGTGCCGTTTTTCTTTTTAATGCGCTTCCGGTTGTTATCCGGTTTGAGAATTTGCCATGTTTCTAGCGTAATCTTCCGTATCTCCTATAATATAGATGCAGCGTTATTATCGGGAGATTTATTTGTGGCAACTGCAAGCTCAACGTCGGATTCAGGAACAACAACCGTCCGCCCTATTCAGAGTGACATTCTGAAACTCATCGGGCGTGGTCTGGTGGTGATAGCATTTATCCTCGCGATAATCGCCTTTATTGATACGACCATCATTTTCACAGGCTATTATACTGGCAGCATCGAAATCGAAACTGAAGCAGGTTTCGCTGCGGCGGAATTTCAGAGCTATTTTGATGAGATGGGAATTTCAAGTACTACCTTTGCGTGGTATATCAATGTCTGGCGCGTGATTAAAGTTCTTGTTTTTTATAGCGTGGCAATTCTCATTTTTGCCCGTCGCTCCGATAGCACCATCGGGATTATCAGCACACTGTGGTTTATTGGCATGGGAGCATCTGTCACCAATGTTGTTTCCTTAAATGAAGTCGGATTAATTGCCGCCTATCCACACTGGAATGCCCTGCCAGGGATTTTCACACTCGAATTTTTGGGGCAAATGAGCGTCTTTATAGTCTACGGGCTGGCATGGATTTTGCTGGGTCCATTCATCCTGACCTATCCCAACGGGCGTATCCAGCCGAAATGGGTATGGATTGCACTCATTTTGTTTATGACGACTGTCTTTTCCTGGGTATTTATCCCCCCGGAATCGCCCTATCATCCAATTAACCTGACCGGAATAGCCAACTTTCTTGTCAGTAGTGTGGCATTGTTTCCTGTGGTATTTGCGCTGATTGTGCGCTATCGCAATCATTTGACGCAAATTGAAAAACAACAGGCAAAAATCTTTATCTATTCGAGCGCTATTTATCTCATTATTTATGTCTTTTATAGTGTGACATCCAGCAATTTTGGCGCGACTCAGCCTTATGCACAAACGAGTATCATCGGGGATGCGATTGGCATTATTGTTGATACGGGATTTGTCGCACTTCCGATTGCGGTGGCGATTGCTCTGTTCCGTTATCGTCTATGGGATATTGACCTCGTTATCAACCGCTCACTGGTCTATGGCGCTATCTTAGGGATTGCGGCAATTGTGTTCGGCGGCGCACTCTTCGGATTGCAACTCATTGGCTCAACCAATCTATTTTTAGCGGGGGGTCTCTCTGTACTGGTGACTGGCTTGCTCTATCGTCCGGCACGTACCCGCGTCCAAAAATTTGTTGACCATCGCATTTATGGTTTACGCTTCGGACTGGATGAGGTTAATCAACTGAAAAGTGAGTCGAAACCATCTATCGAAACCACAGGTCAACTGACAGGCGAACAATTCGGGGAATTCGAATTGCTGGATTTGCTCGGTAAAGGTGGGATGGGCGAAGTCTATAAAGCCTATCGTCAGGGTGAAACACTGGCAATCAAAGTGCTCAATATTGATATGTCGATGGACAAGGATATGCGCCGCCGCTTTGAACGTGAAGCCGCCGCCGGAATGAAGCTCCAGCATCCTAATATCGTGCAGGTGCATGATATGAAAGAAGAGGGTGCGTTCTATTACATGGTGATGGAATACATTGACGGACAAGATTTACGACAGTATCTCAAGCACACGGATAAACTCGATATTGAAACGGCGACAACCATTATCGCGAAATTATGTGATGCACTGACTGTCGCTCATAGTCAAAATTACGTGCATCGCGACATCAAACCCGCCAATATCATGTTACGCAGTAATGGCGACCCGGTGCTGATGGATTTCGGGATTGCAAAATTGCGCGACGGTCGAACGGTCATCACCAAAACAGGCGCTATTGGCACAATCGACTACATGGCTCCCGAACAGATTATGGAAGCAAAAGAGGTCGATGCCAGAGCCGATATTTATGCCCTCGGTGTGACGCTCTATGAAATGCTCACAGGAGAACGTCCATTCAAAGGCAGTCCGGCACAGGTCATGTTCGCTCATATTCAACAACCTGCACCGGATATTCGTGATTTAGATGATTCGATTCCGCGCAATGTCGTGAAAGCTATCAAGAAAGCACTCGCCAAAAAACCGGATGAGCGTTATCAATCAGCAGAAGAATTTGCAGGGGATATACAGGTGTGAACACCTCGCAAGATGACTGACCAATCCTACATTAAACCCTTAAACATACAGGAGCTTAGCGCCCATCCCCTGCGATAGGGGTTGCTGCGCTATTTTTTATGAGAAACCTTACGACTACATCAACGACACTACAAACAAATCCCTTTGCACGCTGGATCGCATTCAGTATGTGGTTTGTTGTCGCTTTCCTGTGTATCGGTCTCTTTTTTGTTGATTTAGTCAACGATTATCAACAGATACAGATTCCCTGTGAAGGGGCATGGACAATTGACGGCGGCTGTAATTTCTTAGCGATTTCATCTGTCGAGGCTGACCTGTTGTCATCATGGGGATTGACCATGCAACATTACGCTATTGCCATGCTTTCCTCCACCATTGTCATGACCCTGGTCTATTCAACATTGGGTTTTCTGATTTTGTGGCGACAGGGCGGGACTGTCATAGGCTTAACCGTTTCTCTGGCACTGCTCACCATCCCGTTTACCATCTATTCAGCCGAGGTAGACTGGGCAACCATCCATCCAAATTTATTTTTTCCGGGTGTTATTGCCGCATTGCTCGGTAATTTTATCTTACTCATTTTCCTCTACCTGATACCGGATGGACGCTTTTCACCCCGGTGGGCATACATTCCCCTGGGTATTGGTCTGCTGGCAGTCACGATTTTGACGATACACATCAATGATATTATCACCCTCCCGGAAGCAATAATAAATGTTCTAATTATCACATCAATTTGCCTGGTTTTGCTGAGTGTTGCTCTTCAAATTTATCGCTACTTCCGTGATTCCAGTAGCGAACAGCGTCAACAGAGTAAGTGGATATTAATCGGTGTGGCGGCTTTATTCTCCTCGATTTTTATCTGGATATTCCTTTTCGCAGGCGCATTGAGCATACCCGGTGGTCAAACCCGGCTTTTATTGAATGTTACGGGTACAACTGTCCTTTCTGCCTTGCTTATCATGCTGCCTGTTGCTATCACCTTCGCTATTCTCCGATATGGGCTGTGGAATATTGACATCGTCATCAACCGCTCACTGGTTTACGGGTCGATTTTAGCGATTGCCGCAATTATCTTCGCCATTGCACTGTTTGGATTTCAATTGCTCGGTTCAGCCAATCCGCTATTCGCAGGGTTAATCTCTATCGCCTTTACTGCCGTACTCTTTGTCCCTGCCCGCAAACGGGTTCAGCATTTTGTTGACCATCGCATTTATGGTTTACGCTTCGGGCTGGATGAGGTCAATCAACTGAAAAGTGAGTCAAAGCCATCTATTGAAACCACAGGTCAACTCACCGGGCAACAATTCGGGGACTTTGAATTATTAGATTTGCTCGGTAAAGGTGGCATGGGTGAAGTCTATAAAGCCTATCATCAGGGTGAAACACTGGCAATCAAAGTCCTCAATATGGATATGTCCACCGATAGTGATATGCGCCGCCGTTTTGAGCGAGAAGCCGCCGCCGGAATGAAACTCCAGCATCCCAATATCGTGCGCGTCCATGAGATGCGACAACAAGATGCCTACTACTACATGGTAATGGAACACATCGACGGGCAAGATTTACGGCAACATCTTAAACAGGAAGATAAACTTGATATTGAAACGGCAACGACGATTATCACGAAATTATGCGATGCCTTGACTGTCGCTCATAGTCAAAATTACGTGCATCGCGACATCAAACCCGCCAATATCATGTTACGCAGTAATGGCGACCCGGTGCTGATGGATTTCGGGATTGCAAAATTGCGCGACGGTCGCACAGTCATCACCAAAACAGGGGCTATCGGCACAATCGACTATATGGCTCCCGAACAGATTATGGAAGCAAAGGAAGTTGATGCACGGGCGGATATTTATGCGCTTGGCGTAACACTCTATGAGATGCTCACAGGCGAACGCCCCTTTAAAGGCAGTCCGGCACAGGTCATGTTCGCTCATATTCAGCAACCTGCGCCTGATATTCGTGATTTGGATGATTCGATTCCACGTACTATCGCGAAAGCCATTGCAAAGGCACTCGCTAAGAAACCGGATGACCGTTATCAATCAGCAGAGGCATTTGCAAATGACCTTCTAGCTTAAGCAAGTGGATTGATTGGCAATTCCGCATCAGAGTCATCGTTTTTGCGTTTCGTATCTTCTAAATCATAGGTTTCGGGATCAATCTCTACGACAATTTCGTCCTCCGGCGTATCGTCGTACATAGCAGCACGATAGGGTTCAATCACCAGATGCTCCAGTAAAATATGTAGCACACCCATCAATGGCACAGCAACCAGTGCGCCGACAATCCCCGCGAGGACAAATCCTACCGAGGTGTAAATAATCACCAGCAACGGATTCATCCCGACTTCATCGGACATGATACGCGGTTGCAAAATGTAGGTTTCAATTTGATTGACAATCAAAAATGTAATCAGTACAACGAATGCGGATGTCGGATCATTGACGAGCGTTAGCAGGGTTGCGATACCTCCGCCGATAAGTCCACCAATCATCGGGACTGCTGTGAATAAGCCGATGATAAATGCCATTGTAATTGCGTTGGGCACGCCAAGAAGGTACATCGGCACAAAATTGAGAAGTCCAACAATAAACGAAATAATCACCACACCACGCACATATTTACCCATTGTATGCTCAATATCGTGGATGATATGGCGGGTTTCATCACGGTAGCGCGGCGATGTCAGTTTAAGAATGAAACGTTTTGCCGATATATGCGAGGTCAGCCAGTATGCTCCCATTACAAAAATTAGTGCGGCATTGGCAGCAATATTTCCTAAATTTTGAATCAGGCGCGGCATAATTGAACGAAAATCTGCAATTGTGGTTGAAACTGCATTACGAATTTGATCCGGCGAGACCATCGAGACATCTTCATGGGTGAAATCACTGACAAAGCGTTCTGCCAGTTGCTGCGCGTAGATAATGCGGGATGCTAGTCGCCAATCCTGTTCCAGATAAATTGCCATCTGATTGAGCATGGGCGGAATCAGCACAAATAGTATCAGCAAGACTGACAGCGCCATCACTGAATAGACAAAGATGATAGCGAGGCTTTCCGGGATGCGAATTTTTGTGAGCGCATTAATCGCCGGACGTACTGCCGACGCGATAATAATAGCGATTAGAAACGTGACAATAATCTGTGCGCCGATAAATAAGATGTATGCACCCAGTAACGTAAGTAAAATCACAACTGTCGATTTAAAAACAGTTGATACATCCACGTTCATTTTTCTTCCGGTCATGATTAAGCAAACCCTCCCTGTGTTAGATAATGCGATTCTGAACCAGGTAGATTTGAGGAAGCTTAAAATGCTCTATGTCATGAGGAAACCTTCATATCGCTTATACATTTCAGATACCTCACACATCTATCTCTCACGCAATCTCTGCAATTTGATTTAGCTAGATTTCACATCCGAAACTTTAAATCTTTGGTAGTAATATTTATTGAACATTTAATTATACATGAGGTATATTTTAGATAAATAAGCACACTACATTTCATGTTTAAGTGGATATTAAAGGACTGGAAATGGCAGACGTAATCAGCACTGAAATCCGCCAACTCACGCTCAACAAACAACGTGTCTATGTATCCGTCATAACCTACAATGAACTCATACCGGACGAGGACATTATCAGCACGATAGTCGCTAATGCCTATCAGACAGTTGCTGAAGAATTGCTAAATAAGGCAGATTTTGAAACACAAAAATCCGCTTGTCTGATCACCAATCTGTGTCCGATTCAAGCGCATCTGACAAAGGAAGCTATTGAAACATGGTATGAAAACGCCACAGAAGATAGTCTCCAGACGCAACGAATGCTTTATCAGGTGTTTAAGCGTCCGACATTTTCGATTGTGACCCTGCCCGGCATTGATGAAATGTATGTCCGAAAACAGGAAAGTCGAATCAACCCGAACGCCAATCCAACCCATGTGGTTAACAGCTTTGACGAGGCGATGGAACTGGCGCAACAATTAATGACTGTAGTACATAACTGATGTATCACATTTAGCAAAGTGGTTGCCCTGGCTACTCTGACCGGGGCTTTTTTGTATCCCGTTCATAAGAAAATTGCTCAAAACCGAGTTGCTTGAGTTTCGATTCAATGCGCTCTAAATCAGCGGAGTCTTCGGCATCATAGCTGCGGACACAAATCATGCGTTGTTCGCCGTGTGGAGTGCCATCGGTCGGCACGGTACTGACTTTGCTCTTGTAACCGAGTTTGCCGGATTCAGTTGCCGCTTTGATGATTTTCCACTGTTCATCGACCTCATCCACAGTCGTGCTGATGCGAAATTCTCCGGGACGGGTTGGTTTTTGTGCCGGAGATGAATTCTTGCATTCAATCCAGTAGACGGCGGGCACTTTCGAGGGAACGGCATCGGCATCGTGCATCATCCGGGCATTCTGCACCATCTTGATCAAATCCATATCGAGTTTGTGGGGTTTGTTGTCACTCATGATTGCCTCTTCGTGATCGGGCGGATTCTGATATGAGTGTATCAGACAAAGAGGCAGTTATGTTCGTTGATATGCACGGTTTTTTGACCGGAGAATGATGCGCTACTCAAATCGGCACTCAACTGAAGATTATTCTGGATAGATAATCAGCCTGTTCGATTCTCATTATTTGTAGATGAAGTCCGGTATTTAGCAATTAAACTATAGGCTAAATCAACATCGTCCACGAGTTCAAACTGTACATCGTATCCCGCAAACAATGGAGATAAGAAATTATATATAGCGTGCAACGCATCCGGCATACTAATCAAGATGACATGCTTTACAGGTAATTTAAGACGATGCAACTCAGGGTTTTTCAGAATGTCAAATGTATCGCCCTGTATTCTTCGTACATCGACAAGTAAAGGCACATTGCCTGTATCTGATATGAATTGAGCGGTTTTTTCAAGAGCTTCTTTGTAATCTTCAACCGTCCAGTCATTAACAAATTTCCAGACGATATACTCACGTGCTGTATTTCCCCAGCCTACATAAATCATATGGTAACTCATCTCTCAAATGATTACACTATATAACAAGCATACTATGTCCGGTGCAACATTTGTAACTGGCCAGGTGGCTAATCATTATAAAAAGTTGAAAAAATCGCTGTCAAATAACCTTACCGGGTCAATGTGCCAGCACAATTATTATTTTGTACTGGCTTCATCTCCGCGTGTAATTTTACGGTGTAAGCTTTGTAGGATTTTCTGTAATTGTGGCATCTGAAATGGTTTTTGCAGGATGACATCATCTTCTTTGAGGGCGCTTTTCATATCTTCTGCCATCAAAACATTGGCTGTCACGATAATGACATGCGTGTTATCAAATTTCGACTCCTGACGGATATAACTGTAGACTTCGCGCCCATCGACATCCGGCATATTGATGTCTAATACGATGACCTGCGGGGCGGGATTGTTCTTGAGCCATGTCAGAGCTTCTGCGCCACCGTTGACATCTGCTGTTAGAAATTTTTCGATCCCCAGCATAATTTTCAGCATTTCAATATTGTCACGATTATCATCAATGATAAATGCGAGCGGGCGTTGTGCGGTCATTTTGTCTTTTCTCCAAAGTGGAATTAATAGTTGCAGCACCAGTGTAGCGAACTGCCCCGCTCATCACATCCGCCAGGTGGCTAGTATTGGCGAGGATTGCATTTGATTTGCATGGATAATCACTTGCTACTATAGTTAATGAGGATTGTAATATAAGGGGAGAAAGTATTAATGCCGAAATATGAGAAAACAAGCGCAACCGTCATCGGTGGACGAATTGGCATGGGCATGGGTGGCGATGGTCGCATGTCCTATATGCCTTACATCAGTTATTGTTATCAGGTCAATGGACAGGAATACATCAATGAGCGATTCACGCAGAATGGTGTCGGACGCCGGATGCAGGGGGCTGTTCAGAAAATAGTCGATAAATATCCTGTCAATTCCACCATCGAGATTTTCTACAATGTCGCTAATCCACAGGATGCTTTTATACAGAAAGGCTTCGGTGGTAGCGTGAACAGGATGCTGTATATCATGCTCTTCGGGAGCTTGTTAATACTGGCACTCGCCCTATGGTTCGGGCACAGTCAGGGGTTGATCGATTGGTTTGGAGCAGTATAGCAAGATTTTGTAAGGGCGCATCGGCGTATGCGCCCATTTTTGCAGACAAGCCAACAGCCAATAGCCAGATTTCACTCCCCCGCAATTGCCTCACGGACACCTGTTAGCAAATTGTTGCTATCGGCTTTCGCCAGTTCATCAAATCGACGTTGAATATCCCGAATATGCCCTTTTAGCTCTTTTGTCTTTGCGCGTGCCTCATAGAAAACTGTTCTCGCTTCTGTAACTTTTGCAGGGTCATTATCCAGCAAAGCCAATCCACAGAGTGCCAAGCCTTTTGCATCTTTTACGTCAAAATAATCCGGTGTTTTCTCTAACAGTTCGTTACTCACAGAAAGTGCTATATCAAAAGCAACTCTAGCTTGTATGATATTTTTCAGACGAATCATAATTGTGCCAAGTAGATTATATGAATAATGTTTCTTTTTGAACATTTCATATAATAAAGCCTCATCAATCATACTTTTTGCATCCATTAATTTGCTCTGGTATAGTCGTATTAGTGCTAAATCACGTCTACTACCATGACTTAAGCGATCAAAATCCACTTCATCAGCAATAAACATTGTTTCTCGAAAATAGTTTTCAGCCGCTTCGAGGTCACCAATGTCTATTGCAATATCTCCCAAATACCAGAGTTGGAAAGCTTCGAGACGTCTATTTCCTGTACCTCTGTGAACGGATAGTGCTTGCAGATGTAACTCCATAGCTTTGGGTGTCTCACCTCGTTCACTGTGAATGTTTCCAATACTGCTCAACCATAAGGCTTCATTGAATTTATCTCCGATTTCCTGTGAGACTAACAATGCCTCATGGTAATATTCCAATGCTTTTTCTATCTCTCCAAGGTAATGGTAAGCAATCCCCAGATTGCCAATATCATTTCCTACCCCACGCCTATTACCAATCGCTTGTGAAATCTCTAAACCAAGTTGACGATACTCTATTGATTTAGTTATATCCATTAATCCAAGATAAGCATTTCCAATACTACTTAACCACGTGGCTTCATTGAACTTATCCCCGATTTCCCGTGAGATTGACAATGCCTCATGATAATATTCCAGCGCTTTTTCGATATTGCCCGAATTTCGATAGGCTGTACCAAGATTACCGAGGTCTTGCCCTTCAAGTTTTCTATCACCAATCTCTCTCGAAATCTTTAGCGCATCCTGAAAGAATTGCATGGCTTTTTCAAAGTCACCAAGAGCACTATATGCTAATCCAAGATTGCCTAGCCATGCACTTTCTCCATATCTACGATTTGAAATTCGATCTATGGATAGTGCATCTTCTAAATATTGAATAGCGGTTCTAAGGTTGCCTATAGAATAATGAGTTATACCGATGTGCCCAAGATTAACTGCTATGTGTTTCTTGTTAAGCAAATTTCCAATCAATTTTTCGCGCAAATCAATTATCAGTTTATAGTAGCCCCATAGAAAAAGTGTCTCTCCCTCCAGATCCAACAGCACATCTGCTGCCGTATCCCAATCGCCAGCATTGCATCGCAGGTCAAATTCTGCCAGTTGGGGGTCGAGGTCGGCAATTGTTTTCCATTCCTCACGGGGTGTTCGTAGTGTTTTGAAGTAATCAGCACCGAGCGCATAGAGTGCAATCTGTGTGAAATTCGGCGTTCCGCGTTCAAAACGGTCAGAGTCTTCACCACGCGGAATCAGACCGAGGGCATATTCTCTATCCACCGGATGCAGGGTGAACATACCACTCTCACGGCGGGTAAAATGCCAGTTGAGCAGTCGCCGCAACGCGATAGAGCTATCAATGCCGGGGTTATAATGCCGCAACAGGGTATCAATCGCATTGGCGGAAACAGGTCGCCCGAAAATCGCCAGCGCTTGAATCACCTGCAAAGATGTTTTATCGAGACGGTTAATCGCCTGTTTGACCAGCACTTCGACCACATTTTCCGGTAGCAAACCCTCTGAAAATGCCAGCACATCATCGAGCGTGGTGCTAATATCGACTTCCAGCCAACCGACCAGGGCTTCCAGCGCACGGGGATAGCGCATCACTTTATCTGCGATTTTGCCGAGGGTCGCCATGTCCGCATCTTTTAGCCCGAGACTGCCGTCGCTATCCATCTCTTTGAGCATTTCTTCGGCATACGGACTGGCTAATCCCTGTCCGAGTACATGCTGACGTTGACGCTGTGTCTGATGCAAATAGAGTTTATCCGCCCGTACCCGCGTCGTAATCAACACTTTGACTCCATGTGGCGGCACATCTACTAAGGCTTTGAGTGCTTCGTCCAATTCTTCATCGCGAATCGCCTGTGTTTCGCCGTCAACCACATCTTCAAAATTATCGAGCAAGACCAGAACCCGTTTATCCGGCGGGAAGTGACTCAAGAGGGCTTTCATTTTGTCGGCAGTTGATGTTTTCGGCTCACGATAGAGCGCGTCTAATTCTTTCGCTGTGTCATCGGGCAATAAACGGCACAAATCCGGGTAGAGATGCGCGACTTTCAAATCACGCGACCCGACCTGACTCAGATAGACAATGCCATCAACCGTCATTTCGCCGTTGTCATCGGGGAGTTTGCCGCCTTCGAGATGTTTCAGCAAACGCACCGTGACAGCCGTTTTGCCAATACCCGCCCGTCCAATCAGGTGGAAAATACGGTGACGATCATCCTGCAAAAAGTTCGCGAGGATGTTTGTCTCATCCACTCTATCCTGAAAATAAGACGGCACTGTCGCAGGGGGATGATTGATGAACTTCGTGCCGGATTTTGGCTTGTCTGCGGGTTGCCGTTCCCGTTGAATCGCGGCTTCGATACTTTTTTCGGTCTTTTTCGCGGCTTCTTCGGGATTATCTACCAGAAATTGCTGGGTTGCGATGCGTTCTTCTAAATCTTTCATCGCCACCTTGATACGGGCTTCTTCGCTTTCCGGCGCACGATTGAGGCGGCGCTGCATATCCAGCAACTCATCTTTCATGCGCTTGAGTTCGCCAGCCGGAGAATTCACCCGTGCCAGATACTTGCGTAACTCTGCGATACCCGCCGAAAAATCTGTAAAGTCAATATACTGCCGATTGCCCAATCGAAACGGTAGCATCGACTGTTTGTAGAAAATCGGAATCACCGTTTTTTTGTAACTGAGTGCGCGTGACCACTCTAATTTACAGACCGAATTATCCATCACGCTATCGGGGGTCATCACAAAGAGCAACGCCCCGCAATCACGGATACCATCATCTATCTGTGTATCCCAATCATCGCCGGGTTGTAAATCGCGTTTATCGAGCCATGCTTCAAGTTTAGGATGTCCGCTCTCCAGTTCGTCATGGAGCTTAATCGCAAAATCCTGTGCGTCGGCTGTTGAATAGCTAATGAAAAAATGTTGGAGACTCATCAATAATCCTTGTCAAACATGCACCCGACATTAATACTACCGCAAACAGCGCAATTGCGGGTAAATTAATGCCGGAATGTAAGGATTTCCCTGTGGTGAATGCTACAAAAATAGGGTCACAATACCGATTAGCAATGTGATGAAGCCAGCAGGTAGCACATCAAATTTGCCTACCAGAGATGGATTGCCCATCCCTCTTTTTACGTCCTGTTGATGATGCTCGTGCTGTTTTCTGTTGATCTCATCGTACCAGGGATTTGGCTCATCCGATGCACCATGAAACCCTAAATCTGCACGTCCACCATCCTGAAATGCCCCGATGCCGATAAATATCAACCCGGCGACAATGGCTATCGGCGCGAAACCTATTGGAGTCAACCAGCTAATGACTCCGGCGACAATCAACAAACTCACGGATATAGCTACAGCAAACAACCATTTTTGCATATTCATGAAATTCCCCTTCTTTAATTTTGTCCGTAATAATTATAAGACAGAGGAAAGATGTGTTGCCCCCTAATAATCGGGGGTATGTGATTTTTTCACTACAAAGTTTCAGAGAACACAAAGAAAATTTATTTTTTGTACATTACTCTAAGAGTTCGGATATTGTTGTATATATATATGCAAACAAGACCTATTAAGCACAAAACAGAGATAACGAGAGTAACAAACAACTCATTATTATTCTGTAAGGCAACGGAGAGAGTCCCCTGAAAAAGTAAGAAATCCACCAGAATAAAAAAACTAAGAAGAGCGATATTCACACTGTAGGAATGAAATATTCTTGTACCGATTGATGGTGTAATCGGGTAAATAGCAAAGAGAGCAACCAAGCCTCTAAGAGGCTGCATTATTTTAGAGAAATGTTCGGTGATTTCGGTTGCTGTGATGTCATATTCTTCGCGGAAATGCCCGACTATCAAGGCATAAGATGTCGATATGATTGTTATAGTAAGGTAGAGACAGACTATTAAGCCAGCAAATACTTCATGAAACATCATCTACTCCGCCCGGTCAATAGAACGGTTACATCCTATCAATTTACTTTCATATTACCAGAGCAAATTTAACGACCTTCTCATGACAAATTTATCATGATTAGATTTAATCTAATACAGATTAGATTAATTTGGAGCACCATACAATGGCGATACCAGCAGACACAAAAGAACTTTTAGGGTTCGATTATTACAATATCTTCGAAGCAAACCTGAGCGATAAACAGCGCGAAACCCGTGATCGTGTGCGTGAATGGGTGCAAAATCGCGTGCTGCCGACGATTAATCCCTACTGGGAAAAAGCAGAATTTCCCTTTGAATTATTCTATGAAATGAAAGACCTCGGCATTATGGGCGGGGCATTGACTGAATATGGATGTGCCGGACTGGATGTTGTCGAAGCCGGGCTGGTTGCATATGAATTGTCAAAAGGCGATGGCAGTATCTGCACCGGATACGGCGTCCACAGTGGATTGGCACTCGGCACAATCGGTTATCTGGCAAGTGATGAACAAAAAGAACGCTGGATGCCCGGTCTGGTCAACATGGAAAAAATCGGCGCATTCGGTTTAACTGAACCGACTGTTGGGAGCAACGCCGCCGGAATCAAAACCACTGCAAAACGCGACGGCGACTACTACATTCTCAATGGCGCGAAACGCTGGATTGGCAATGCCTCTATCAGCAATATTCTGATTGTCTGGGCGCGTGATGACGAGGGTAAAATTGGCGCATTTGTCGTAGAAGATGCTCCTGAAACCGAAGGCGTTTCGATGGAAAATATCTTCGGCAAGGTCGCAAAACGCGCTGTCCTCAACGCAGAAATTCACTTCGATAATGTGAAAGTCCCTGTCGAAAATCGTCTCGATAAAGTGCGTAGTTTCCGCGATGCTGCGATGGTACTCTTCAATGGTCGCTATGGCGTGTCATGGGAAGCAGCAGGTTGTGCGGCAGGTGCATTTGAACACGCCCTGAAATATGCACTCGAACGCGAACAATTCGGCAAACCGATTGCAGGTTTCCAGTTGATTCAAGAAAAATTGGTTGAAATGGCAAGTGAAGTCACTGCGATGCAAGCGATGTGCTGGCAGTTGGCAGAAAATGCACAGCGCGGCACACTCACCGAGGCTATGAGCAGTATGGCGAAATATCACAATGCGCGTAAAGCCCGCCGTGTAACCGAACTCGCCCGTGAAACACTCGGTGGCAACGGTATCGCAATTGAAAATCATATTGCCCGTCTCTGGACAGATGCCGAAGTCATTTACACCTACGAAGGCAGCAACGAAATCAACATGCTGATTGTCGGACGTGACATCACCGGCATGAATGCGTTTGTATAATTAAACCCCTCATTCCTCGGACGCGCAGAAGCGCTTCCCTACAGGTAGGGACAGGTTTCTACCTGTCCGGGGATAGCTCATTTAGAGAGTAAACCTCTAATCAAATTTCGTGAAGAAGTACTTTTGAATCGTCACAAGCGGGTCAACATAATATTTCATGAGATTGACTTCGTTATAGACGACCCCGCCCCAGGCAGATGCCGAAATATAGCGTTTGCGAATTTCGAAATGTAGATGGGCTACATAACGCTCATCATCCCCTTTGCCGACTGTGCCGATTTTATCGCCCCGGAAAACTTTATCCCCTTTTTTGACATAGACATCCTGCATATGAGCATATTGTGACCAGAATTGTGTGCCATCGAACATCACATGCTCAATCAAGATGATATTACCCCAGACATTGACATCATCCGAAAAAACCACAATCCCGTGCCCGATTGAATGTATCGGCAAACCTAAATCAGCATCACCCCAGCCAGGTCCATTCAAATCTCCACCGGGATGGAAAAATGGGGACCGTTTTGCCTGCGCTGCCGAACTGCGATAATCGTGTTTGAAAGGTTGTGCATCGCGCCATCCGCCCCATTTCCTGTCGGGATTGTCGATGTCACCACCGGGCCAGCAGAAACCATCGGCAACATGGTCGGATAAGGCAGCGATTTCGACATAGAATTTAGTGAAATTCTTCCATTTTTTACTGGCGACCGCTTTACCATCTTCATCAACAATTTCCCATTTTTCTGTGTATTGACCGGGTTCAGAAGGAACAACCATCGGCACGGACAATACGACAGAATCACCGGGAATCACACTGCGATCAAAGAAAATTTCATCGACTTTCCCGAGTTGAGCATCCGCGCTATGCACACGACGCAGACGATATTTCGTTGTCCAGGTCGCGGGTCCGGTATTGCGGAATGTCCATGATTTGGTGAATTCTTCATTGATGGGAATACCTGTTCCGTCGGGAATCGTTTCATCTAAGAGCAGCCAGTTACTGCCTTTAATTTCACTCGCCGGAATAGCATTGATCTTCGCCCAGATAACGGTGGTGAGGCGCTTGCTTTTCATGGGAACGGTGTTGCCCTGTGCGTCAAAAAGCGACCAGTAACTCTGATAAATACCTTTTGTGTCCGGCACAATCATCGGCACTTCAATTGTCACCATTTCGTCCGGTGCGACTTTATGCGGCAGTGGATAACTTTTCTCCGGCGCGAGTAGATGGTCGGTATCATCCCCCACAAAACGCAGGGTGTAATCGGTTGTCCAGGTCGCGGGTCCGGCATTGCGGAGTGTCCAGGTTTTGGTGATTTTTGTCCCCGATGCCAGTTCGATATTATCTTCAATCGTCTCCCCTTCCCAGAGCCAGAAGCTAATATCTTCTTTCGGTTGAACTGCGACCTGTTCAGCAGGAACAGCATTAATCTCTACCCAGAGATAGGTTGTGCCCGATGTGGTTTGACTACGGAGCGGTGTGCCAGTCTCATCCAGCAATTGCCAGTGACTGAAATAATTGCCTTCTGTACGTGGCGCGGTCATTGGAACTTCGATTGTGACCTGTCCACCCGGTGCGACCGATTGTCCCAGTGGATAGCTCGTTTCGCCTGCCATCATCTCATTTTTAGCATACCGTAACCTGTAATTACTTGTCCATTTTGTGCTACCCGCATTTTTAATAATCCATACTTTTTTAAATGGTTCTCCGACAGCTATTTCAGTCCCATCTTCAATTGTTTCACTGACGAATGACCAGCGATTCTCTGCCATCATCCCCCCTTATATAAGTTTAATTAACGGATAACTTATCCTATCATGAACTGCTATTTACTGCTGAAAAATTACAGACAGATACAAATTCAATTCGCGCCTTTGCCATAGTCTGATTAAAATGAATAAGTTGTCATTATAAAAGGCTAATTATGGAGCTTCATCAGACAATCACTCATACAAAAATATCCGATACACGGCTGAAACAGGCACTCAGAATCCTGTGGGTAATCGCTGTTATCTTTGTTGTCGCGGTGTTTTATACCAGTCTACCCCCGTACTATGAAGTCCTGCGGGATAGTCCGTTATGGGGAGCAGGGTATGAACCTGTTCTACAACAATACGGTATTTCACGGGGGAGCTTTGCGCTTTATTTTGCGGCATTGGAAACGGTCTCCTTCACGATTATGACCATTTTCGGGTGTATGATTTTCACGATTCGCAATGATGATTGGATGGCGTTACTCATCTCCTTGATGATGGTTCTGGTAGGGTCAACGACTGCGCTGAATGTGCATTACACCAATCACTTTTTCGGCTCGATACTCATTGGCACAGGCTTATTTACTACTTTTGTTGCCCTGCTCATTTTCCCCGATGGACAATTTCAGCCGGGGTATAGCCGCTATGTACTGATCCTGCTATTGCCCCTCTATATTATTGTTGCGCCCTCCGGTTCAATCCTTCTGGGTGGAGACCCGCTCCCGCCGCTTCAATTTACCCTGTTTCTCGTAGTATTCAGCAGCCCGGCATTGGGATTACTGGCGCAAATTTACCGTTATCGCTATGTTGCCTCTCCTGCACAACGACAACAGACAAAATGGGTCTTACTCGGCATTCTCGGATGGGTGCTGATGTCCTTTGTCTATCTCGGGGCACAGGTCTTTTTCCCGCAATTGCGCTTACCATCTATTTTTCCTGATGCAGTGATTTATGAGCTTCCGGCACTCATTTCACTGTACATGCTTGTCCCGCTTCTGCTGATTTCACTGAACCTGATTCCTTTCACGTTCGGGCTTTCGATTTTGCGTTACCGGCTCTGGAATATTGATATTGTCATTAACCGTAGTCTGGTTTATGCCCTGCAAACGTTCATGTTGATGGTCGTGTTCGGACTGGTTTTCGCCACATTGCATACCTTCCTGACATTTATATCAGGCGGGAGTCAGGATGGCATCGTTGCAACAATCTCAACAGCAGTCGTCGTACTGGCATTTAATCCCGTTCGCAAACAGGCACGCCGCTTCATTGACCGTAACTTATACGGTTTACGCTTCGATTTGAATGAACTGAATCGCGCTCACAAAGCCGTCACGATTACTAATCCCGGCATTTTGACCGGTGAACAATTCGGCGATTACGAAGTCCGGGGCGTGATTGGCAAAGGCGGTATGGGCGAAGTCTATGAAGGGTTCGGCAATGATAAACAGGTCGCGATCAAAACAATGTTACCCATGATCGCAATTGATCCTGAGATGAAAACCCGCTTTGAGCGCGAAGTCGAAATCGGCATGTCGCTCAAAAACCCGAATATTGCAGGAGTTTATGCGGGTGGTGAACACAAGGGCACACCGTATCTCATCATGGAATTTATCGACGGACAGGATCTGGGCGATGTCATCAAAACACGCGGCAAAATAGACGACGAAACAGCAAAACGGATTATTCAGGATGTTTGCGCGGCACTCTCGGTTGCTCATGAACAGGGCTATGTGCATCGCGATATTAAGCCATCGAACATTATGTTGCGTGAAAACGGTGAAGCAGTGCTGATGGATTTCGGGATTAGCAAAATAACCGATGCGAAAACCATCACCGGAACAGGCGCAGTCGGCACGATTCAGTATATGGCTCCCGAGCAGATTGTTTCTTCTAAAGATGTTGACCATAGAGCCGATATTTACGCTTTAGGCTGTGTTCTCTATCAGATGCTGACAGGCGAAACCCCGTTTTCAGGTGGTGTCGCACAGATCATGTTCGCTCAGATACAGCAACCTGCCCCTGACCCGCGTGATAGCGTCACTGTCCCTGACCCGCTTGCTGAGGCGATTCTCACCGCACTGAAAAAAGACCCGGATAGTCGTTTTGATTCCGCAGAGGAATTTGCGGCAAGCCTCGCATAACACGCTATAATAATGCTCATGATGACACACATCACTTAAGGTCAGCATGACTCAAACACGCACGCGCATCGCACACTCTTATGCTCCGACAATCACCCGCCTCATCTGGGTGATCTTTTGTGTGTTGCTGGCATATTTCTATGTGACCGCCATGCAACAATTCAGTGATAGTTTGCTGATTATGCTGGATGACAATGTCCCCGCCAATGACACCATGTATGTGTTATCTGTTGCCTCAATTCCGCTCAGTATCAGTCGTTCGCTGCTGATATGGTGGTCGGGACTGGTGATACTCATCGGCTACATCACATCAGCATTCATTGTCTGGAAACGTGGCGATGATTGGGTCGCTATCGGGACAGCAATTGGTCTGCTCTATGTCGGACGCATCGCAATTTTATATGAATACAATGGTACAGTTGCTGATTTTGTCCCATCCATGCTGACAGCGATTTATATCACGATTTTGCTGGTCTTCCCCGATGGTCATCTCAAGCCGAAATGGAGTGCAATCAACGTTCTCTGGGGTATTATCGCCGAGTTACCACTCGAACTCCTTTTCACATCTATTGAATTTGAAGGGGCAATCGAATTTACCCGCACAGCTTACCCGATTCCACTGATTCTGGTGCTGGTTTATCGCTACCGCAATATCTTACAACAGGAAGCAAAACAACAGGCAAAATGGCTCTTCATCCTGATTTTTGTGCTGGCACTGGGACAGGCAATGTATTCGCTGCCGGAATTATTCCGTAGTGAGACACTTTTCCTGACAGGCAAAATATTTCGCGGTGTCGGTGAAATACTCTATTATGTGGGTGCGACCTCTGCTCCGGTGGCGATTGTCTTTGCGATGTTGCGCTATCGGCTCTGGGATGTCGATTTGTTCATCAACCGCACCCTGGTCTATGGCACGGTCGCTGTGCTGGTGATGACTCTATTTTTCGCGATTTCGGCAGCCTTGCAGGTCAGTTTTGGCAATACAAGCCCGATCTTTGCCCTGGTGATTTCGGCGGCACTATCAGTTGGATTTTTCCGCCCGGTACGCAATCAGACCCAGCATTTCATCGACCGCTATATTTATCGTTTGCGCTTCGATTTGAATGAACTGGATCGTCGTCAACTGCCCCCGACCATTACCAATCCTGGAAAATTGACCGGGCAACAACTCGGGGAGTATCAGGTACATGGCGTCATTGGTAGAGGTGGCATGGGTGAAGTCTATGAAGGATATGGCAATGGCAAACGGGTCGCGATTAAAACCATGCTGGCAGAGATTGCCCGTGATCCTGATTTTCGTATCCGTTTTGAACGGGAAGCCGAAGCCGGACGCACAATTCAACATCCCAATATTACAGGTGTGCTGGCAAGTGGAAACCATAACGGCACGCCCTATCTTGTCATGGAATTTATCGACGGTAAAGATTTAGGCGAGATGCTCAAAGGCGGTGGATTGCTGACCATCGAAACTGCCTGTCGCATTATGGCTGAAATTTGTTCGGCACTGGATGCGGCACACAGTGCGGGTTACGTGCATCGCGATATTAAGCCCTCCAATATCATGTTGCGGGATGATGGTCGGGCGATGCTCATGGATTTTGGTATCAGCAAGGCAAATGATACTCATGACCTCACCGGAACAGATGCAGTCGGCACGATTCAGTATATGGCTCCCGAGCAAATCATGTCCTCCAGAGATGTTGACCATCGCGCCGATATTTATGCTTTAGGCTGTGTGCTGTATCACCTGTTGATCGGACAGACTCCATTTACAGGTGATGCTGCTCAGATTATGTTCGCGCAACTCAATCAACCTGCCCCTGACCCCCGTGACAAAGATAAGACCGTGCCATTCAACCTTGCTGATGCTATCCTGATCGCCCTCGAAAAAGAGCCGGAAGATCGTTTTTCTTCTGCGGGAGATTTTGCCAGCGCATTATCCAGCTAATCGGTCAATTTGCCATAGATAAGCTGTGTATCGTATTTGATTGTCACCTGACCATCAAGCTGGTGAGCCTCAAAAATCTCTGTTAAGGCATTGAGCATATGCGGATAACGTTCATCATCGGGTTTCGGGGCACGTCCGGCAGATAAGATGCGTCCTTTGAATCCGTCGAAATCAAATACCTGATAATTATCCAGGCTAATCTCCGTTACCGGATTATCCCCGTAAAATTCATCAATATAAGCCGGACGCTGGCGACTATGAAACATTTCCCCCGGATTCACATAATCCAACCAGAATGCTTCAAAAGCCCTCATGAAATCTGTTTCATCTCCCCGGAATAAATTCCAGACCAGCACGAGCCAGCCCTGCGCCTTGAGAATCCGCAAAAATTCAGGACGACATTTTTCTCTATCAAACCAGTGAAATGCCTGTGCGACCGTAATCATGTCGATACTGTTGTCAGCTAATCCCGTAGCTTCAGCCGTACCATCCGCACTACTGAAAGAAGGAGCATTGATCTCCTGTTCAGCCGCTTCACGCATCTCTTGATTGGGTTCAACTGCAAAAACTGGATTCCCATTGTTAACAAAAATCTGACTCAACAAGCCCGTGCCACTGCCAATATCCGCGATAACCGTCTCTGTGCTCAAGTCGCACGCTTCCTGCAAACGCTCAATAATTGATTGAGGATAACGCGGACGATAGCGAATGTAATTGGCGACCACATCTGAATATTTTTCGTAACTGTCTGACATAAAAATCTCAACTCATAGCGTAATTAATTGTAGTTCATTATAGCGCGGATACGGCACATTATGATCTTTACTGGATACTTTTTGGAGAAACCTGACTCCTTCCCCGTAAGAGAAACGCTTGCCTAGCCATCGGTTTAGTTGAATCTGAAAAGGTTGCCTGTAAAATACAATCAGGATAGTCCCCGGGAGGCACATTTGGCACTAGTTGAAATTGCAGCACGTATCGTCATGACGATAGCGGGCTTATGGCTGGTATTCTTCACTATACAAACAACCATCCGCGTATTCGTTCTACCACGCGGCGAAAACGCATGGCTGGCACGCAAAATTTTTAAGATGGTCTATAAGGTCTTTCTGTTCGCTGCCTATAAAAAAGACACCTACGCCAAACGGGATGCGGTGCTGGCGCTCTTTGCCCCGGTCGTCCTGCTGGTACAACCCATCGTCTATCTGGCATTAATCGTGATTGGCTTTGCTCCGATTTATTGGGCGTTACAACCGGAATCCCTGTCTTTGTACACCCTGCAAGAGTCATTTTTCCTGAGCGGATCGTCTCTGATGACCCTCGGTTTCGCGCCTGTCGCTTCCACCAACATTCCCGCGCAAATTCTGGCATTCACACAGGCAGCAATGGGGATGATTTTCGTTGCACTGCTGATTGCCTATTTACCGACAATTTACAGCGCATTCAGTACCCGTGAGTCACTGGTTGCGATGCTGGAAGTGCGTGCCGGGTCGCCACCCTCGGGTGTAACGATGCTCCAGCGTGTCTATCGCAATCGCGGGGGCAGCGAGTCGCTTGATAGCGTCTGGGAGCGCTGGGAAGAATGGTTCGCACAGATTGAAGAGAGCCATACATCCCTCTCTGCTCTGGTCTTTTTCCGCTCTCCTATGCCTGACCGTCACTGGGTCACAGCAGCCGGAGCAGTCTTAGATGCCGCTACCCTATTAGACTCTGTGGTGGATGAACCGCGTAGTACCGCCAGTGTGATGTGTATTCGTGCGGGCTATGTCTCATTACGACGTATCGCAGATTATTTCGGCAAAATCCCCTATAATCCGAACCCCTCCCCCGATGACCTGATTAGCATTGCACGGGATGAATTCGATGAGGCGTATGATGAAATCCGTGATTCCGGTATTCCTGTGGTAGACCGTGAAGAAGCCTGGCGAAATTTCAGGGGATGGCGGGTGAATTATGACCGTGTGTTACTCGGATTAGCCCGTATCACAAGCGCACCCTATGCGCCCTGGTCATCCGATAGAACAACAATCGACATGAAACACATTCCGGGCATTGAACCATCCGGTGAATTTGACTTTCAGCCAGAATATGAAAAACCGAAACAATTACCGGAGCGAACATACGCCGCAGGAGATTGAGAGAAAAAGTGCAGGGTGCAGGGTTCTGAGTCAGGTATTCAACGGGTTGAGATGCTCTTTAAGAAAATCAGAAATGTGTAGGGGAGTGCCTGAGTGCGCTCCCGCCATGTGTTTCAATCGGGCGACCACATAGGGTCGCCCCTACGAACACCGTATTGAATTTAGACGCTTATCATGCCATCCGCCGAAATCTGAAGATTCACTCATTCTCCTTGTGCATCTCCTGTAACCAATCATAGGCAGCAGTTTCATTGTGGAAGTAATTGAGCTTGAAGCCAAATTTGCCGATGGTCGCGAAAAAGATACGTGCGAAGTAAGGGCTGGTACGCCATTCAAATAACATCGCGATATAGCCCTGGCGTTGCTTGTGTTTTGTGAACAGGCGCTTGGAGTGTTCGCGTGCCGCCGCACTGAATGTCACCTCATCGCCGCTCACATCGAGTAAAATGTAGAAATTCTCTTTTTTGGGGGTGTCACTGATATACGCATCAAGCGCTTCCGCCCATTCTTCGACCGCTTCATCGGTTGAGCGCCGGAACTTGAATACTTCAATGAATTCTTCGGTGACTGTGTAAAAATCCTGTGCCAAAGGGATGACTCCATGAGATAACCTTCTCAAATTATAGAACATTGTCCCTCTGGCACAAGTTATAGCAAATTCAGTTCGCAATTAGACAATGGTAGGGACGCATCAGCATATGCGTCCGCTCTGAAAACGGCGGAATACGCTGATCCCGCCCTACAGCAAGGATTTCTACAACAAATATCCTGATGAAAATATCTGAAGCTTAATTGAACCTGCTATATCTAACTTATTGGAGGATAGCGTCGTTCATCCCGGCAACCTGACGCAGTAAATCCACCTGTCCGATGTGATAGGTCTCATGCCAGACTAAGCCTTGAACACGCTGTAGCCGTGTCTGTGTACGATGATTTTCCAGACAGATCGCGGTCTGTGGAACTTCTGCTAAAAATTCTTCTTCCGCATTCTCTAAGATCGCGATGATATTATCTTTTGCCTGTCGCAGATAGCCCAATAGCGTTTCCACCTGGATAGCCTCACTATCATCCTGTAAACTTTCAGAGCCACGTCGATACATCTGAACTTCGTCATCGCTCATGAGTGTCTCTTCACCCAGATAACGCAGCATCCAGTCACGGTGTTCTGCAATATGCCCGAGTACCCAGTTCATCCGGTTGATATTGTACGGCGCTTGAATCATCGTCTGCTCATGACTAAGCCCTTCCAGATGTTTCTCGATTAACCAGTGATTGAGATTCAATGTGGAAACTAAACGTTCAACTGCTTCATTTGTGATAACCATTTGTCTATCCAATCATTTTCATAGTCGATAACACCAGCCTACAACTTCAAGTCAGGTTGAAGTCAAGCACTTTCTTAAAATTGAACTGTTTCAGGCAAATTGAAGTAAGCAAACATATGCGGCAAGCGGAATGTGAGTATGTCGGCTATCCCGTTGTTCTGCATACTGATAACCTGAATCCCGTAAAATTCATACTGCCCTGCTTCCGGGTTAATGCGATAAAGTCCGTATGCTGGCTGAGAATTGGCGTTTGTCGGCAGTAATTTCCAGCGTCCACTAGCATCCCCGCGAAAAATCGTCTTTGACACCAGAGCACGAATTTCATCCCGTCCACGATACCAGGAAGGAATCGGCGGCATACTGAATGTTGCATCGGCTTTGAGTAATTGCATCAGGTCATCAATATTTGCCGTTTCCCAGGCACGAACATACTCTTCTAATTGATTTTGTGTATTTTCATCCAGATCATGCTGACCATCGGCAATCACATCCTGATTATCGGCTAAGGTGCTTCGCGCACGGAATAAAGTGCTTTTCACAGCAGAAACCGAGGTATCCATCAATCCCGCGACCTCTTTTGCTTTCCAGCCGAGTACATCCCGCAAAATCAAAACGGCTCTCTGACGCGGTGGCAGAAGATGCAAAACAGCGATAAAAGCTAAAGTGATATTCTCACGTAGCGAAAATTCTTTGTCGGGGGTTTGTGTTTCAACAGGTAATAAATCATCAGGATAAGGTTGTAACCAGATAGGCTCATGCACATCAGAGGGAATCGGGTCAGCGACGTAAGCAACAGCATCACGGGTACGGGGAATCTGTCGGCGCGATTGTTTTTTGAGCACATCAAGACAGGCATTGGTTGCAATTTTATAGAGCCATGCCCGTAACGCATCCTTATCCCGCAGAGACGCCCGTTTTAGCCAGGCACGGGTGAATGTCTCCTGCACCATATCTTCGGCATCTTCAAGAGACCCCATCAAGCGATAACAATGTACCTGCAATTCATAGCGGTAAGGTTCGATGAGACTGCCAAATTCGTCGGATTCAAGCTGATGAATACTCATTTTATCCCGTTAATTTTATGGATCGTCATAGCAATTTTAGTGGATTTTTGAAATCACCGCACCCTTTTTGCTATCTCTGTCGTCATATAGATGACTGTAAATAATTATGGAGAAAATCCAGATGAAGCGTGTCATCGTGCAATACAAAGTTCATGCTGATAAAGCAAATGAAAACAAAGATTATGTCCGCAAAGTCTACGAAGATTTGAAAGCCAATAGTCCGGCAGGGTTACGTTACGCGACCTTTGTTCAGGAAGATGGTGTAAGTTTCGTGCATATCGCATCTATCGAAACAGCCGATGGTACAAATCCACTCACAGAATCCGGTGCTTTTAAGTCATTTCAAGAAGGCATCAAAGACCGTTGTGAGATTCCACCGCACGCAATCGAAATCGAAGAAGTTGGCTCATATCAATTTTTCAGCGCATAACATCGCAGACACAGGAGGAAATCATGCAAGCAGCAATCAACACCAATGGCACGGCAGTGAATAACAAATCCATGTTCAAAATGGATTGTGCGGTAGGCATTACGATCAAGGCATCACCGGAGACGATCTGGGGGCTGTTGACCGATGTTCAGAAAATTCTTGAGTGGAATTCGACCATCACAGAGTTATCGGGAACTATCGCACTCAATGAGACCATTAATCTGAAGTCGATTGCCAGTCCTGAGCGCACTTTCAACCTGAAAGTGAGTACATTGAACAAACCGCGCACGATGGTCTGGGAAGATGGTATGGCGCCGATGTTCAAAGGGGTGCGGACGTATACCCTCTCTCCGAACAGTGATGGCACAACAGATTTCACCATGCAGGAAGTATTTAGCGGGATTATGTTGCCGATGATTGCAGGGTCTCTGCCTGATTTCCGTCCCTCATTCGAGCAATTTGCAAATGACCTCAAACAGGCAGCCGAAAAAGCCTAAATTCAAAAAGGGGCGACCACTTACAGGCATCGCCCCCTTTTGAGAGTGTTATTCGCTGATATTGAAAGTGTAGTCCCAACCGTCGGAGTAATTGTCGCTAAACATTTCAATCCGTATCGTTTGCGGCAAGCTCTCAAAAGCCATATGCCACATGACATGAATACAGGTATCATGCTCATCTTCAGTGCCTGTTTGTTGTTGTACAATCAAGCGCTCATTTTCCAATTCTTCACCTGTGCCAGTTGGAGACAACATCCCTTGTCGCTGCACAGTTTCGATTTCTTCGCCATCAGCATAAAGTGTGACCACTGTATCCCCGATGCCCTGGTATCCGTAAGGGAATTGGGCGCATACATTCAACACAGTCGCGCTATCGGTGATGATGAGGTCATTGAACATCACTTCAATCTCATCTGGCGAACTAGTAAAACCGGGCACATCAGGGAATGTACTCAAATCAACGAGATTATTATGCTGTTCATAGCGTGACCCGCTAAAGGGAACATCAAACTCAAATACATGGGTCGGTGGCGTGTTCTCATCAGAAACACGGGGATAGAATCGGAGTTCAAAACGGATATTTTCTAAGTCATTAAGGTCGATGCCAACGTCACGGAAAGCTTCTTCCATATTGAAGTAGAATGGACTCACATAATACTGCCCGATACGTTCTTCACCGGGATTATCTTCTTCCCATATCGCATATCGACCAAAGCTATGTAAAAGACGATATTCGACATTATCACCGTCTGTTTCAGGGTACATAACCCACATTTGCATTGCAATATCAGAAACCGACTCATCAGCCGGAATTGGTCGAGGATATTTTTCCGCTTCGTAAACATCTAATGAGAAAGCAATTTGATTAGCATCCACATATGCCCAGTGTAGTTCAATTGTGGTTTCATCATCTGATTGCACTAAATCAAGCGGTGTTGCCAGTGCTTCAACATCTTCCTCAAAAACCTGATGATAGGATTCCTGTCGTGGAACAATCACAGGTGGCGTGAGGTAGAATGTTGTGCTCCAACCTTCATCGTAAGCAACTTGCGGCGGATAGATTTCGTTGAAGGCTACCCGCACACTTCGACTGATGTCATTTTGTTCCAGACGTGATAGCTCTGCCCATGAATCAGGCAGCAAAGTCATGATCCGGTCTTCATCTTCATAGTAAATTTCCGATGTTTCATGTCCGGCATCTGCCATGAGTTCAAAATAGGTATCGCGTGTTTCGTCACTCTCAGCGTAGGATATATCACGGTAAATTGAAGGAATTTCTACACGTAGCACGGCTGGCATCACATCAAAGTCAATATGCCACATATATCGACCACATTGACCGGAGCGATTGACAGGATTAGGAGAAAAACGGAATTCTCTTTCCACCACCTGATACTCATTTACAAGCCAATCTATGCCGATAGATTCCGGTGCTGAGGTCACAGGAATATCATTCATAAACAGGTTGATTTCTTCCGCATAAAATGTTGTTGCCTGTGCATCATCCGGTAGATAGATGCAGAGTTCTACACTTGTAGCAGTATCTGAGATGACAAGATCGTTGAAGTAAACTTCGAGTTCTGTCACAGGTTCGTCCCGCGATGTGATGTCACGCGGCGAAGGAAACCCGGTGTTGTGTTGCTCATGGCTTGCATCTACGAAGGGCACTTCAAAGTGAATCGGGTATTCCTCATATATATCCGTGATGATCGGAATCAGGAAAGTAGCCTCTAGCTGAATCGCACCCTCATCCAATAAACTGGCATTGTCCGATTCCAGAAAATCAGAGGGCACAGGAAAACGGATAATCTGTTGCCCTGATACAGGTATCGTCGCAAGTGGTTCGCGTCCAAAGCGCCATAACTGTGTAAATTCTATATTTTCATCACGTACCAGGTCTGACTCAACCTGCCACAATTCAACCGAACCTGGAGGAAATTCCTCGCCTGTGAGCATGTTGCCATCAAGATCATACGCCGTCACTGCCATCACAATCTGATTGGCATCCGCATACGCCCAATCAATTTCCATCGTGAAATTATACGGTGAGTTGATACGATTCTGTGTGAAAGATTCGTCAACCGGAGTCGCCAGTGCTTCAATATCCGTTACTGAAACATCATGATAAACAGGCGTCACATCAGCGACAGTGCCGATAACAGGGGGTGTGATATAGAATGTCTCACGCCAGCCATTATCATAAGCAAGTTGCGGCGGATACACTTCGTTGAATGCCTCGCGTACAGATGAACTAAGTTCATAATACTCAAGCACAGACAGGTCAAACCGTTCATCATTGGCATCAATCATTTCGCCCTGTGATGTAACAGGTAAACCAGCATTGTCTGCCAGTTCAAGATAGACCTGCTCTGTTTCTTCTGTAGCAAAGTAATCTGTTTCCGCGTAGATAGTCGGGATTTCAACCTCGATTTGATCGGGCATCACATCAAAATCAATATGCCAGAGATAGAATCCACATTGCGCCCGATTGCGTGCCGTATAATATGAGAATGGAGAGTCCTCTTCCGCGACCTGATAGTCATTCACTAGAAAATCATAGCCAATTAATTCTGGCTCTGCGGTAATCTCCTGCCCATCCATATAAAGATTGACTTCCCCCGGATAGAATGCCGCAGTCTGACCACTTTCCGGTAGATAGATACAAACTTCCAGACTTGTTGCTGAATCGGAAATCACCATGTCGTTAAAGTAAACTTCAACGTCTGTAGCAGGTTCATCACGCCATGTCGTATCCACATAGTTATTGTGTTGCTCATAACGGGCGTCATAAAAAAGTACATCAAAACGAATCGGATACTCTGCATGTAAATCGGATCCGGTTTCTATCAGGAAAGTAGCCTCTAACTGAAGGTCTAAATCGCCCAATAGTACCGCCTTATCAGATTCCATAAAACCATGTGCTATCGGAAAACGTAAAATCTGCTGACCGGATTCAGGTGATGAGACAAGTGGTTCACGTCCGAAGCTCCACCGGGGGATGAATTCGATATTGTCCTCATCCGTCACGCCCGGGGAAACCTGCCACAATTCCAGTGACCCTGCCGGGAATTCATTTCCTGTGAGTATATTGCCGTCGCTATCATAGACAGTCATTGCCAGCACAATCTGGTTGGCATCGGCATACGCCCAATTAATCTCCATTGTCAGGTTATCCTGTGCATTGAGCAGGTCTTGCGTAACACTGCGCCCGATATGGGTTGATTGACGTTCGATTTCCTGAATTGAAACCTCATGATAAGCGGGTGGTGGCGGTGTTTCTGGTGGCATTTCGTAAATTTCGAAGGTGTATTCCCATCCATCGTTGTATTGTATTTCCGGCGGGAATTGCGCGAAAAATTCATCCAGCACACGTCGCTCTATAAGGTAACGGCTCGCATGATCCAGTTCATTCCATGCCTCATCAAAATGAACATCGCGAATCAATAATGCACCACTTTCAGGCGGGGTAATGATAAAGCCTTCTTCCGCAAAGAGGTCAATGTATCCCTGCATCTCTTCTTCATCAGAGAATTCTTCCGGTACGTATGAATTGCGTAGTGCAGGAATCTCTATCCGTATCGTTTCCGGCATCTCATCAAACGCCATATGCCAGATATAAGCTCCGCAGGATACCCGGTTCTCTTCGGATTTATAGTGGAGGTAATCCTCAAATTCGATAGCATTCGCATATCTATTACGATTTTCACTATTCTGCAAAACATACGACGGGACTGTATTCACAGGAATATTATCGACAAAGAGATTCACCTCTGCCGGGAAGTACCAGCCGATTGGTGCATCATTGGGGAAATGTGTACAGACAAATGCAGAGAGTGAGCTATCTGCAATGATAATATCATTGAAATAAATCTGAGTCTCATCTACATGAACGGGATATTCGCTGTCCCAATAGGCACTGAAATCTATAAAATCATTGTGTTGCTCAAAGATAGATCGACGGTTCGGCAATTCAAAGTCAAACAGCAATGAAGCGTGGAGACTTGAGTCGGTGTCAGGGAAAAAGTACATGCGGAATCGCAATGTCGGATTATTTCGAATATCACCAGCACCCTCTTCCCACGCATCTAACATAGCAAAATAACCCGGCGAAAAATCAAATCGCGTTACCTGCTGAGTCGATTCAGGGTCATGTGTAAAGGCATCACGGGAAAAACCGGAGTATTGTACGTTATCCCACATGTAATGCAATTCAACCCTGCCATCTAATTGATCGGTGGTTAAAACATTACCCTCTGCATCAACTGCGCTATAGGCGACCACAACACCCGTTGCATCAACATAGCCCCAATCAACATAAATCGTAATATCATCACGGCTTTCGGCTAGATTAAGCGGTGTCGCCATCGCTTCAATTTCTTCAAGTGTCACCGGATGATAGATTCGCTGCATGTTGCGTCCATAGCCCACAACGCCAACAATGAGAATGCCCACCAGCGCTGCAACCCATGTCAGACGGAATCGCAGTCGTCCATTTTTTCTTTTTCGCATCAGATTGTCCTCTTCGATTTGCTGTTTGATGCTGTAGCGGAGATCAATCTCTGCCGCATCAGATTTGTCACTGATTTTGTGTAAGATGTCTTTCATGCCATCTCCTCCTTCACAAGAGGTTGTGTGCGATTGACCTGTAAAAGCCGCTTGAGTTGTTGCCGTGCCTGATATAACCGGGATTTGATTGTTCCCTGTGGTGCATCCAGTTGTGCTGCCATCTCACTTTCGCTGTAACCGAGATAGTATTTGAGTACAATCACGGCACGTTGCTCCGGTGATAGTTGCCTGACAAGAAACTCGATGCGTTCAGCACGTTCTTTATCTTCTAAAACTGTTTCAGGGTTTTCGGCTGTCGTGACCAGTTCATCCAGAAAACCGGTATCTTCATGGAATTTTTCCAGTGAGATCACTTTCTGAGATTTCCGGCTGGCACGTATCGCCGCATTGACCACACTCCGCATGAAGTACGGTTCAAAGGGGCGCGAGGGGTCAAATTTTGCGATTGCTTTATAAACTTTGATGAATGTTGCTTGAACCACGTCCCGCGCCAGTGCTTTATCCTGTGTGACCAGATACGCCGTTCGGATCGCTTTCTCCTGATAAGTTTCAACCAGCATCTCAAGGCTGTTAATATCACCCTGCTTCAAACGCTGGATAATTTTGTATTCTTCCAAAGCGGCAGTCCTTTCAATCGCTTTGTTGATGGGATCCCTATCACCCTATATATACACAGGTGGTCAAAGAGGTTCAACATTGGTGCAATCCCTACAAAACAGCCGTATCCCGAATGCCCAGGAAAATGGTTGATTTCCGGGCAAAACGTCCAAATTTTTAGCTCAAAATCGCCCTTTTTTGATACACTTAGCATAAATAGAGGGATACTACACACACACTGTCCCCGCCTTTTTTCATTCACCGATTAGACGCTATCCACATCACTATGCTACCACCTCCGCATCGGGGCAAATGTGGATATTAAGGAGAAATGTACATGGTTGAAAAAGTCGAAATGACCGCCCGGGATTACATCGCACTCGAAAATAAGTACAACGCCAAAAATTATAAGCCGCTTGATGTTGTCCTCGAACGTGGCGAAGGTATATGGGTATGGGATGTCGAAGGCAACAAATATTTAGATTTTTTGAGTGCTTATAGTGCCGTTAATCAGGGACACCGTCACCCGCGCATTTTACAGGCGATGATTGACCAGGCGAATAAACTCCCGCTCACCAGTCGCGCATTCCGTAATGACCAGTTGCCTCTGCTGGCACAAAAAATCTGTGAAATGACAGGTTACGAAAAATTCCTGCCGATGAACAGTGGCGCAGAAGCGGTTGAATCAGCGCTCAAGCTGGCACGTAAATGGGGCTACAAAGTCAAAGGCGTTGCCGAAAATCAAGCAGAAATTATTGTTTGCTCCGGTAACTTCGCCGGACGCACGATCACGATTATTTCATTCAGCCCGGAAGATCAATATAAAGATGGTTTTGGTCCCCTGACACCCGGTTTCAAAATGGTCGAATACGGCGATGCTGATGCTCTACGCAATGCCATCACAGACAATACCGTCGCATTTCTGGTTGAGCCAATTCAGGGTGAAGGTGGTGTGATTATCCCGCCCGAAGGTTACTTGAAAGCAGTTCGTGAAATTTGTACTGAAAACAATGTGCTTTTCATTGCCGATGAGATTCAAAGTGGCTTAGGACGTTCCGGCAAGTTATTCGCCTCTGATTGGGATGGTATTCGCCCTGATATGGTCACAGTCGGTAAAGCCCTCTCCGGTGGATTCTATCCAGTATCAGCAGTTTTAGCAGATAGCAATGTCATGGATATGTTCAAACCGGGCGATCATGGCAGCACATTCGGCGGCAATCCTCTCGGCGCAGCGATTGCCCGTGAAGCACTGGCAGTTTTAGAAGATGAAAACCTGATTGAGAATTCACATGAAATGGGTGAATACCTGATGGGACGTTTACGCCGCATCGAAAGCCCGCATATCAAAGAAGTGCGTGGACGCGGCTTGCTCATCGGTGTCGAATTGCATGATAGCGCAGGTGGCGCACGTCGATTCTGTGAAGCACTGATGGAACAGGGTTTGCTCTGTAAAGAAACCCATGAAACGGTGATTCGCTTTGCCCCGCCGCTCACCATCACAAAAGAAGAAATTGATTGGGCACTGGAACGCATCGAACCTGTTTTGTTGATGGATTAGTGAGTCGTCAGTTTTTAGTTATCAGTTTTCAGTATGGGAGGTGCTTTTGTGCCTCTCATACATAGGAAACAGGCGATACTTTTATTCCTCTTGTCCTAAATCTAATTCTTCAAAGTTTCTGACGTAGATTTGCTCGATATTGCTTGCATTGCGCGATTTTGCTTCCCTGATTAGCTCTTCAAATAAGGGTACAAATAATCGGCGTTGAGCTACAGGGAGAAATTTGATTCCATGCCATTTAGAATAAGCAAGCACTATCGTCATGATGACATATCTTGAATATAGTGAGTTGAACTTTTCGATATTGTCATATGTAGCCAATTGTATAAATTGCTTCAATTCATCAGTCGATACAATATGATTCATTCTCTTAATGAGACCAAATCCGGCTCCTAACCTCACAATATCCGGTTCAGAATCATCAACCAATATAACTTTAGCAAGTTCTGATATTTTTGAATCTTTAAAGAGACCCGAGTAATGGGCAAGAATACATCTTTCTTTCTCATTCTTCACAGTAACTACCAGGTCGTGCAGTACAGGATATAATTTGTCCTGATAACAGGAGAACTTTGTCAACAAGACTATCATATTCAAGCGAACTTCAAGGCTATTGTCCTTGAGCAAATGAATAAAATCGGGAGTGTGATTTGTATACATCTCTTGCATTTGCTGATTCATTCTAGCTGTGTACTCATCCTCAACATCCTGATTAGCTTCATCCTGCATATGACGGGCGATAACTTCGGGAAAAGTTGACCAGTCTATCTCAGAACATTGATAGGGCATCATTGAACTGATAAATCTAGCAAGCCACTCCCGCTCTGGTGATTGAGTATCGAGCAATATTTCCATCAAAAATGGGATAGCATATGGGGTTGCTGAAGCCCATGTACCCTGATGAAATATAGTAATTTCAAGGTTGCCCTGTGCAATTTCACGCATCTCAGGGTCATCGCTTAACAAACCTCGTATCATATCCGGGACATTACTGGCTTCTCCATAAGCATGTTCCAGTTCTGACCAATTAACATTGTCTAATCCATCGAGCATAATGTTCCTCATTTTTATGGTGTTGTGTTTATTCTAAATCCTTCTCTGTGATTTTGAACGTATAACTACCTCACTTAACAATCGACCATTACAATACCCCTATCAATACTCTCATCACATATAAGGGAATGAAGTCACAATGAATCTATCCATTGAAGCAATTCGCAGCAGACAATTAGACCAACTGAAATTTGCCGTTCCTATCTATCATACGATTTTAGGCTCACTATCCCCCGATGAAATCATCACAAAACGCGATGGTGGCGACGGTTGGACAGTCTTAGAAGTTATGTGTCATTTGCGGGATTATGAACGCCTCATCATTGAACGGGCAACAGTGACCCTCAATCAAGATAATCCCCCGATGCCCGGCATGAATCCGGCAGCATTGGCTATCGAAAAAGCATACAATGAGCAAGATTTAGCAACCGTTGTTGAAGAATGGGCAAACTCCCGCGCAGAGTATCTCACATTACAGGGTAATACAACAGAAGCACAATGGTCGCGTATTTCAACCCATGCAACACGCGGCGCATTAACATTGACCGACCAACTTATCCTGACCGTCTGGCATGATATGAATCATCTGGAGCAATTGACGAAAATTATCAACGGGGTATAAGTAAATTTTCGAAAATATTTAGTAAGGGCAGACCGACGGTCTGCCCCTACATAAAACATCCCGATATTTATCACAAAATCCTCTCAAGAAGAATTTTCTCTGGCAAACTCCCCTCGCGGCATACATTAAGTTGTAAAGAGGGAGACTATTAGCATGGAAACGCAAAAAATCACCGGACGCGAACCGGGCATCATCTTAGATTCCGGCAATAAAGGCAAACGACGTTTATCTCTGCGGCGATTGGGAACGATGCTCAATATGTTGCCGCCGGATGCTGTCTCACTGGATGCGATTCGCGAGATGCTCCGTAGTGATGAAACCCTTGTCCGTTTCAACGCTGCTCAATTGCTGGCAAAACGTGCTGACCGTGACGCCCGTCACATTATCGAAGATGCCCTATCTGATAGCAAAGTCCAGACCCGTGCCAGCGTCGCCAGAGTGTTATACGGATTTTCCTGGTATAGCGCCGAACCCCTCATCAACAATGTGCTGGCAGATGATGACCCGCGAGTGCGTGAGAGTGCGGTTTATGCACTCTGTGATATGCAACACTTCAACGCTTATAGTCGTCTGGTTGAAGCACTGGAAAACGAAGAAGATAGCGTTCTGGAAGCGGCTGCTTTCGGATTGCGCGATACAGAGGAAGGTGCCGCTGTGCCAATTCTACAAAAAATCCTCAATGCAAATGACCCCGAAATACGTGTTAAAGCCCTGGAAGTCCTCGGGATGTGCGGCGCAGCGGAAGCAATCCCCGTTACCCGTGAAGCGCTGCTGGATAATGACCCCGACGTCAAATATGCAGCAGTCCTCAGTCTCCTGGAACTCGCCGGAGAAGATTTCTTAGTTGAACTGGCGGATGTTATCGGACGCACAACAGGAAAAGCACGCGAACAGGTCTTAAAGGCATTTTTCCACGCGACAAATTACCTCAAAATAGATGTCGTCAATTCCTCTGCGGCGGATTCGATGCTCAATGCGCTGCAACATGCTCTCATAGATGAATATCCCCCGGCGCGGATGGCAGCAATCTGGTCACTCTCCTGGTTACGGCATGAACGCACAGACGAGATGCTCAAAGACGCATATCACCATGAAACAGATAATGAAGTGAAAGCTCATATTGTCCGTGTGACTGCCAATCTCATGACAGAAGCAGGCGACATCATTTTAGAAGATGCGCTTAACAACATGGATGCTATTGTCCAGAATGCCGCACAAAAAATTATCGACGAACGCGAACGCACAGGCATCACCCTCACCTATGATGAAAATGCCTATGAAGGTCGTGCGATGGATAAAGATTTGCTGATGGGATACTATTTCCGGCGCAAACGATGATAGAAACTCATGCTATAATCCCATGAGGTCAGCTTTCAGGGACACTTGAGTTTATGATTTTTGTGCGTTTTTTTCGCTATAGTATTGTTAATATGATGAAATTCCTATCAATCGTTATTGGTCTTATGGTGATGATTGATATAACGGACGCTTATTACTACAACACAGTTGATTTTTCATTGACAGGCGCTGCAACAGGTATTTGTATTCTCTATGCCGGAGTACATTCCTTTATATTTTCATCGATAATGAGCATAAGTTATCGCGCAAACATAAATTTGCAAACACCCAAAACAGTATTGCTCTGGTTCATTCATTTGCTTTTTGCCACGCCTCTTGTAGTTTTTATTATTATAAACCTATCAAATTTCACAAGCCAATCAGGTCGCGGTAGTCTCTTTTTGATAAGCCTTCTATTCAGCTTACATGTCATCATGCTACTTTATGCCTTCAACACATCCATCACAAAAACGCTAGAATATTTAAATAACCTGGATTACGGACGAAAAGTCAAAGAGAAACCTAAGCGCAAGCAAAAACCGGAACCCACATCGGAACTAGAACATGATTCCAGGGTGGATGTGCAATATATGTCCGATTTCAAAGCCAGTAGCAGCAGGCTCAAAAACGATAATCATTCATAATTTTGTCGCAATGATATAGGCACGGCGGGTTTGGGCTTCTTCGGGATAAGGTTCGCGTTCAATCACTTCTGTTAGTGTGAATCCGGCTTCTTTGAGATAGTCTTTCATCTGCGGCACTTCAAAGAAGCGAAAATCGACATTCACAGAATGCTCGAACCAGTCATCTAAATGGCGCACTTCTGTCCCGATGTGAAATGTCAGGAATAAGTGTCCACCTTTTTTCAGCACGCGATGTAATTCCTTGAGTGCTGTCACGACTTTTTCATGCGGAATATGAATGATGCAGTAGAATGCCGTTATCCCTGCAAATTGTTCATCCTCAATAGAATCCAATTTCAGCATATTCCCGACCTGAAAAGAAATATCCGGGTATAATTTTTTCGCTTGAGCAATCATTTCCTCTGATAAATCAATGCCGCAGCTATCCGCTCCGATTTGTTTCAGATACGCCGCAATTTGTCCGGGACCACATCCTGAATCACAGATTTGCCCGCTATCCCCTACCCGTTCATGGAATAATTCCAGCATTTTTCTATCAAAAGGCTTGTAATCCAGTTCATTCGATAGCGCACGGGCATAATTCTCCGCGACTTTGTTGTAACTCTCGACTGTATTTTTCTCGAAATCGCTCATAAATCCCCCTTTGTTATGTAAGGGCAGACCGACGGTCTGTCCCTACGGAATGCTAATTGTTTTCAGAAGTTCACCCGAAAACATTGTGTGATAGAATTAGTTATCCTATTTAACTAATGTCATCGGGAATGAAAAATGAAAAAAATGCTTTTACTATGTGTCCTTCTTCTTTTGAGTATGCCATTGATTGCCCAGGAATCCGATAGCGATGAACCGGAGCAAATCTATGCCCCCTATGTTTATATGGCACGTTATCCGGTGATACAACTCGCCACAACAGCCGAAGAAACAGGCATTCGCTATTTTTCCCTGGCGTTTATCCTGTCAGGGGTAGAATGTGACGCAAGATGGTCAGGGACAGTGCCGATTGAAGAGTCATTCATCTCGAATTTGTTGATTTCCGATTTAGAAGCGTTACGTGAACTCGGCGGCGATGTCATTATTTCATTCGGTGGCTGGTCAGGGGTAGACCTCGCAGAACGTTGTGAAGATGTCGATAGTCTGGTTGAGCAGTATCAGCGTGTGATTGATGTTTACGGTGTCACGCGACTCGATTTTGACATTGAAGGCGATGACATCAACAACCCGGAAACCCTCGCCCGTCGTTTAGAAGCCATTGCACAATTACAGGAAAATAACCGCGAAATGGGACACGAACTCATCATCTCATTTACACTTCCTGTTCGACCAACCGGACTCACTGAAGAAGGTATATATGTTATTGAAGAAGCCCGTGATGCCGGTGTCGATATTGATATTGTGAATATCATGACCATGAATTTTGGCGAGGGTTTCCCATCCGACGAAATGGGTGAAAATACCATTCAAGCAGCAGAAAGTCTGGTATCGCAATTACAGGAAATCTACCCCGATGTTGAAACAGATGATTTATGGGGACAGGTTGGCATCACCCCGATGGTCGGCATCAATGACCGTCAGAGTGAGATTTTCCAGTTAGAGGATGCTCAAATGGTGCTGGAATTCGCAGAGCAACAGGGTATCCGTGTGATTACTATCTGGTCGCTTGACCGTGATATTCAGTGTGAATGGGTGGATGCGCTTGCCAATGATTGCAGCGGCATCCAGCAAGACCCCTTCGCATTTTCAGCTATTTTTAACACGATTTTAGATGAATGATTTGCGGGTTGTTGGGGCAGACCGACGGTCTGCCCTTACACATCATTTCCCCGCATAATTTAACAAATTTACGATACAATAACGGCATTATTTCTTTCATCAGGAGCAAATCATGCCGACAGCCACCGACCCGCTACGCTTCTTTCATATCAGTGATACCCATATTAACCCCGATACCGATTACATTATGAAGTATGCACAATACTCGCCGATAATTGGAGCGAAAGCACTCGTTCGCGAGATTAATAGTCTGCCATTCAAGCCGGATTTTATTCTGCATACAGGGGATGTCGCTTATGACCCCGAACCCGGCGCATATGAGGCTGTCAAAGAAGTATTCAGAACGATTGATGTGCCGATATATTACCTGGCGGGTAATCATGATGATTCACAGAATTTACAACGTGAATTGCTTAATCGTAGCGAGGATGAGGTGCAGGACTATCTCTATTATGATTTCACTCTCAAAGGGGTACAATTCGTCTGCCTCGATAGCAATGGACCGCATGATCCTGAAAAACCGTCAGGATTTGTCACGCAGGAACAACTGGACTGGCTGGATGAAATTTGTAACCGCAATGAAGAGCATCCACTGGTGATTGCTATTCATCATAATGCTCTGCCAGCTTATGTCCCCTGGCTTGATGACTGGATGCGAATCGAAAATGGAGAAGCTTTCCATGAGGTTGTGCGTCAGGCACGCGATCGAATTCGCGGGGTATTTTACGGGCACATCCACCAGAATGTACAAACAATCCGCGATGGTGTGACCTATGTTTCGAGTGGTTCATCCTGGTGTCAGTTTAGCAGTCATCCTGACCCATCCAATAAACGCTTGATTTATAATTTTCATACCCTGCCCTCTTTCAATATGGTCACAATTACCGATACAACAACATCCATCATCCGGCATAGTTTTACGGTTGAGTAAGTAATTGTCACAGTAATCTAAATTTTAAGAGGAAATCTATTTGCCAATGTCGTGAAGAATGGATAGTCTTAAGAAATCATACTAAATTACTTTTAGCTGTCAGGAACATCAATGTATCAGATTCCCCCGGAATTAATCGAGCGAATTAAAGAAGGCAAATGTGTTATCTTCGTGGGAGCAGGCTTATCTATGGGGGCGGGATTACCCTCCTAGAAAGGTCTACTCGATGGGCTGGTAGAATACATTTCCAAAAATGGATTCGGGAAAGCAGAGGAACACACAGCAATCAAGGATGCTATTAGCGACGGCAAATTCTTAAGTGATGCGAAACGAATCCGCCGCATTCTGGGGAAATATGAATTCGCCAGCTATATGATAAATTTACTAAGCGATGTCGAGCCACAGACAACACATCAACATATTGTGGATTTGCCGTTTTATGCAGCTTTAACCACTAACTATGACCGCTTGCTGGAAGCAGCATATAGTGACCCGAATATTCCTGTCTATATTCAGACCGATACTGAAGAATTAGCTATCGCACAGGGTAAAAACCAGTTTTATATCCTCAAATGTCATGGTGATGTTCACAAATCCGAGTCGATTGTACTATCTAAACCGGACTATCAAACACTCATTCATGAAAATCGTGCTTACGAAGGCTTAATCAGTAATTTGTTCGTATCCAATCCGGTGCTATTTGTCGGATTTAGTCTGAATGATACCGATTTCGAGCTATTCCGTGAAACCATTATGTCAAAATATCGGGGAACGATTCAAACGCATTATGCCCTGATGTACCGCGAACATATTTCGGATTACGAGATTGAAGATTTCTGGGACGATGGACGCATCCGTATCATCACTTATGACGATAAACAAAATGAGAAGCGTCCTCATGACCCTAAAAATGTGCATCAGCAGGTGGAGTTCTTCCTGGAAGACCTGAAAGCATCCGTCCTGACCGCGGAGCCGGAATTAGAAGAAACTATCATTATTGATGGCAGTCCATTCCCGGGATTAAAAGCCTTTAAGGAAAAGGATGCTCATATTTTCTTCGGGCGGGAACAGGAAACCAATGAATTGTACCTGAAACTACAGGATCATCCGCTTTTAATCGTAATCGGGGCATCGGGGAGCGGGAAATCGTCGCTGGTTGGTGCAGGATTGATACCCATGTTACGCGAACAGGTCGAGAATTTACATGTGATTCGCTTCACACCGGATGATGACCCGATTTTTAATCTTTTGCTGGCAGATAATTTGAGTGATGTCATCAAGCCCCGTGAATTAAAGGGCTTAAAACCCGAAGCAATTATTCCTAAACTAGCAGAAGCGATTGCAGAAAAAACTGATACGAAAATTCTACTATTTGTCGATCAGTTTGAAGAGTTATTCACATTAACGCCTGAACAAATGCGGAAGCCCTTTGTAGAAATGTTGAAACAGGCAACAGCGCAGGTCAATGTTGTAATTACGATGCGGGCTGATTTCTATGACCGTGCAACCAAATTCTTTGAAGAAGAACTGACCCGCGCCAACATCACCCTATCACAGCCTAAAGAATATATTCTGCGTGAGATGATTGAAAAACCGGCAGAACTGGCAGAAATCACCTTCGACTCACATCTGGTTGACAGGATTGTAGATGATACAGGCGATGAGCCGGGCAATCTTGCATTGATGGCATATTTGCTGGATGAACTTTATAAGCTTGATGACGATAAGCACCTTACCCATGCTGAATACGATCAACTCGGTGGTGTGGCAGGGGCTATCGGAGTGCGTGCTGACGAAGCATATGACAGTATTTCCACCGATGACAACGCAAAAATGAAGTGGTTACAACGGGTTTTCAGGGAATTGGTCTCGGTTGATATTCGCGGAACTGCCACCCGTAAACGCGCAACTTTTGACCGCATTGCTGAAAAAGATTGGAAATGGGTTGATGAATTTGTCACGAAACGCCTGCTGGTCAAATCCAGAGATTATCTGGAAGTCGCGCATGAAGCCATCCTGCGCGAGTGGAATGACCTGGCAGAATGGATTGAAATTTATCAATCTGATTTGCATATCATCGCACGGGTCGAACGCGAAGCACAATGGTGGGTGCAACGCAAAAAGCTGGAACGCTATTTGCCCCGTGCCGAGCAGATTCAAGAATTCCGTGATGCCTGTGCCAGACTGGAGTTCGACCATAATAAACTGGGTAATGAAGATTTCTAGGAATATATCAAAGGCGAAGACGAACGCCTGCTGGAATTCCTGCGTGATGAAACATATGGATTGGATCCATTATTTAGAACTATGCAACGCTTACAGGAAATTGGAGGTGATATACTTCGCGCCAGCTTTAATGTCACATTCAACGAAAAACTTAATAATGATATCCGCGAAAAAGGGGCTGAGTATCTGGCGTACTGTATAGATAAATATATTGAACACGATATCATCGAGCAATTACAAAGTGAAAATCCGAAAATCCGGGAAGTTGCTATTGCCATCCTGGATGAGTCGGAAGGTACCAATCATATTGACTTGCTGGTAGAGGTTGCAGTCTCTCATGTAATAGAAAAAGAGATTTTTGATTTTATTGGCACATTAGGTGATGACTCTCACATTGACCTCATTAGCCCTCTCCTCCAACATGACAATAGTGATGTGATCGCTTCCGCAGTTGCAGTCATTGGCACATTAGGCGATGTCTCTCACATTGACCTCATTAGCCCTCTCCTCCAACATGACAATAACGATGTGATCGCTTCCCCAGTTGCAGTCATTGGCACATTAGGCGATGTCTCTCACATTGACCTCATCATCCCCCTTCTTCAAAATGACAATAGTGATGTAAGATACAGGGCTATCGAGGCAATTGGCACATTAGGCGATGCCGATCACATTGACCTCATCATCCCCCTTCTTCAAAATGACAATAGTAATGTAAGATACAGGGCTATCGAGGCAATTGGCACATTAGCGGATGCCGATCACATTGACCTCATCATCCCCCTTCTTCAAAATGACAATAGTAATGTAAGATACAGGGCTATCGAGGCAATTGGCACATTAGCGGATGCCGATCACATTGACCTCATCATCCCCCTTCTTCAAAATGACAATAGTAATGTAAGATACAGGGCTATCGAGGC
>ENA-OWNT01001036-OWNT01001036.1-seawater-metagenome-genome-assembly--contig:-NODE-1036-length-42132-cov-5.388919_pt1 | contig 42132 bp, 35 predicted proteins | sample MGYA00238136_ERZ651165 | MGnify/ENA primary metagenome ERZ651165 (study PRJEB26861, sample SAMN08777766) | seawater metagenome | isolation source: coastal seawater | place: USA: Florida | collected...
GGCGACGTGCAGAAGGTGGTGCAGGTCCTGTTCCTGGCGGGGATGGCCGGTGCGGTCGTCGCTTCGGCGATCTCGGCCCTGGGCTTCCACCTGCTCTGACGTGAGCCGACGCGCCCTCCTCGGGCTCACGCTCCTCTTCCTGCTGCTCCGCGGCCTCGTCGTCCTCTGCGCCGCCGATCGGGTCGGTGAGCCCGACGCCGCCGAGACGAAGCTCATGGAGATCGGCGACCGCTGGTCCCTCGAGGGCGCGCCGTCGGTGGGCGACGTGGTTCGCACCGCGCGCGCCGGGCGCAACGCTCCCCACGGTGGGTTCCTGCCCGTGTCGCTGGCCTACGCGGGGCTCAGCGTCCCCCGGGGCGCCACCGGAAGCATCGGCGCGCTGAAGCTCGTCGCGATCGGGGGCGCCGCGGCCGGCTTCGTCGCCTGGGTCGTCACCGCCACCCGCCTCGGAGGCCCTGCCGCGGGTTGGATCCTCGCCGTGCTGCTGCTCCTGCCGCCGCCCGCCCTGCTCGGTGGCCAGCTCGTCGCCTGGGGCAGCCACGCCGAGGTCCCGTGGCTGCTCGGCGGCGCGGCCTGGGCGGCGACCCGGACCGCTGCGGATCGCCGAAGCGCCGTCCTGGTGGGCCTGCTCTGCGGAGCCGCGGCGGCCTTCGATCTGCTCGCCCTCCCCCTCGCGCTCGTGCTGCTGGTGGGTTGGGCGCTGGACCGCAGGGAGCACGCAGCCCTGGCCTGCGGTGCGGCGCTGGCCCCCCTCGCGGCCGGCCTGTGGCTCACGGGCGGGCTCGGGGCCTCGGTGACCGAGGCCGCCGGGAACGAGCCGACCGCCCTGCTGGGCGGCGTTGCGGCGCTGGGCCTCACGATCGAGACCGCCGCCGGCCTGCTCCCCCTCCCCTTCACACCCGACGCCGTCGCGAGCCCCGTGCCCGACTGGCTGCTCACCGCATGCATCGTCCTGGGCGCCGCGCTCACCTGGCGGGGCGACGACGCCACGCGCTGGCGCCGGCGGCTGTGGCTCATTGGAGCGCCCCTCCTGTTCCTCGCCGCCCTCGCGGTCGGGGCGCCGCGCCGTCCCGTGGTCGCCGTGCGCTACCTGTTGCCGGTCTGGCCGTTCCTGCTGGCGGCGCTCGCCGTCGGCGCGGCCGGGCGGTTCCGGGCGCTGCGTGCGCTCCCCATGGGAGTGGCGGCCCTCGGGCTCCTCACCCTGGCGCCGCTGCTGGCCCTGCCCCGCGTCGGCGGATTCGCAGGCTGGGACCCGGCCCGCTACACCGCCGCCGACATCGGGCACGTCACCTTCGACATGGCGGACGATGTGGCCATCCTCCTGGATCAGCTCGGCCCCCGCGCCGTGCTGCCGGGGACCGCCGGATCCGACGCCCCCGGCCTCGCCCTCGTGCTCGGCGGTGGCGCTGCGGACTGCCTGCTGCTCGAGGGCCCGCACCGCTTCGCGCCCGAGCTCGTCGCCGAGCGCCTGGACCGACTGCCCCCCATGGAGCAGGAAGAGCGCGCGCGGCTGCACCGGCAGGTGGGCTGGGGACTCGCGCTGGTCTATCGGGACCAGACCGCGGACCGCCTGGCGATCCTGTCCCGCATGGAGTCCGACGACCGGATCGAGGCCGAGGCCGGACTCGCCGAAGCGATGGCCTGGCTCGCGCCCTGACTCCTACAGCGTGTCCCGGCAGCAGCGGAAGCCGTCGTCCCCGGCCACCGGCGCCACCGGCGGGTGCCCATGCCGGGCCTGGCAGCCGCTGCCGTAGACGCCGGGCCACATCGTGCCGCCGAGGATCATGCGGAAGTCGGTCTCGTCCGAGCCCGGGTCCTGCTGCATGACGGCGTCCGGGTCTGGCGGCGCGAGCCGCCCCTCCGCCCACTCCGACAGGTTCCCCTCCAGGTCCAGGGCGCCGTAGACCGACGCGCACCCGGGAAGGTCGCCGCTCGCCAGCACCGCGTCGTAGCTGCCCTCCTGCTCGACGTCAGCGTGGCACAGGCCCGCCACGTGGACGGGGCCGTAGGGCCGCATCCAGCCCAGGGGGCCGCCGCAGGCCTTGCTCCACTCGTCCTCGGTGCACAGCCGACGCCCCTGGGCTCGGCACGCCACCCGCGCCTGCTGCCAGGTCACCCAGGCCTGGGACGCGCCGCCGCCCTGCCACTCCCCTCGATCGATGCAGAACGGAGCGGCCGTCCGCTGCTGGGGCGGCCGCGGATCCCGCGGGACGTCGGGGACGAAGGGCGGAATCCCTACCTGATCCGGAGTGCCCCCGGCCAGGAACACGCCCCCCGGCACGAGCACCATGTCCGCCGGGCAGAGCACCGCAGCGCGCGCAGCGGGACCGACCCACGGCGCGCCGCCCTCCGGACAGCCGCACAGAGCCACGAGCAGGCACAGCAGGACTGTGGATCCAGGGCGCACGGTCCCCTATCATCCCGCGTCCACGGCGCCGGCGCGACGGCTGTCCCGCAGGTACCGACCCGAGGCTTTCATGACCGAGCGTTCCGACCGCCCCCTGGTGGGCCTCCGCCCCATCACCAAGACCCTGCTGTCCGCGTACGAAGGGACGGAGTCCGGCCCCGCCGCGGTGGTGCTCAGCGGCGCCCTCGGGAGCGGACGGACGACGGCGTTCAACGCGCTCATCGACGCCACGCGGGACAAGGAGATCGAGCCCTGCGTGGTCCGGCTCCACACGCTGGCGACGGACGACGGCATCCAGTCCCTCCTGCGGACGTACGGAGCCCTGGTCACCTCGCTGTCCCGGCCCACGGGCTTCGACTCGGACCCGCTGGACGCCCTGGACGCGGCCATCGAGAGCGTGTCCGACGACGCCGTCGCCCACTGGCTCAGCGGAATCGCCGGCAACGTGCGGGAGCTGCGCGGCGTGCGCGGCGGCAACTTCCAGATCAAGCTCCCGGCGGAGAACCCCTTCCTCGGCGCCCTGTACACCTTCGACGTGCTCGGCCCGCGGGGCCGCTGGATCATCGACCTGCGGGGCTCCCACGCGACGATCTCGCCGGCGTTCTGGGTGTTCCTGTCGGCCCTGGTGGGACGCGCCCGCGCCCGGTCCTGGAAGATGCTCTTCCTGCTGACGCCGGGCGACGTGGTCTACGGCGAGAAGGCGACGGACGCGCTGCCCGGCCCGGCCACGTTCCTGTCCGAGATCTTCCCCGACGCCACAGTGGTGAGCACCGAGCCCCTGAGCGAGGAGTCGGTGCGCGAGCTGGTGGAGGACACCTACCGCCCCAACGACTTCCCGGCGGAGCTGGCGGGCCGGCTGCACTCCCTCAGCAAGGGCCACCCGGACACGCTGCACGAGCTGCTCGACGTCCTGGAGGAGGACGAGACGATCACCTGGGACGACGACGGGTACTCCCTGAGCGACCTGGACGACGTCGACATGGACATCCTCGTGCCCGTCCCGCTGGAGGACGCCGGCGACGACGAGGACGACGACGCGCCGGACCTGGACCCGGCGGTGATGGAGCTGATCCTCCACGTGGCCGCGCAGGAGGGGCAGGAGTTCACGGCGTCCCTCATCCGGACGGTGCTCGGCGTCGACGACGACGTCGTGGACGACGCCCTGGACGCCATGGAGAACATCGTCCGCGAGGGCCGCTACCACCAGCAGCTCGGCACCTGGACCTACGCCTTCAACCACCGCTTCTACCGGGAGTGGTATCGCAAGAACACGCCCGACGGCGTGAAGACGAAGCCGGAGCAGTTCGCCCGGGACCTCGCCACGGTGGCCCTCCAGAGCTACGCCCCGGCCGCGTTCGAGTACATCCCCCGCGCGGCGCGCCTGTTCGTGACGGCCAACGACCCGCGCTCGGCGCGCAACCTGCTGGCCATGGCGATGGGCAGCGAGCGGCCGGAGCTGACGGCGTTCGCGCTGGACGTGGCGGAGCGCTTCGAGGACTCCCCGTTCCCGGCGTCCCTGCTCCCGTTCATCTACAGCAGCACCGCCGAGCGGGCCGTCAACGGCGCGAGCGTCGAGGCGGCGGAGGCGGCGCTGGAGCGGGCCCGCGCCTGGGCCGACGCGAACGAGGACGCCGCGCTCAACGGCTACATGCTCCTGCTGGCCTGCCGCCTCGCCATCCGCAAGGGCGACCTGAACACGGCCGGCGACCTGGGCAAGCAGGCCCTGGACCACTTCCGGGCCAGCGGCGACAAGCGGCGCCAGGGCGAGACCCTGAACCAGCTCGCGATGCTCGCCCTGAACAAGAACGATCCCGCGTCCGCCGAGACCTTCGTGAAGCAGGCCGAGAAGGTCGCCACGATCCCGCCGGTGAAGGGCCACTCGCTCTACATCCGCGGCATCCTGGACAAGCGCCGGGGACGGATCCCGAGCGCCAACAAGGCCTTCCAGCGGGCGGTGGAGCTGTCGACCCAGGCGGGCAACCTGCCGCTGGTGCTCGAGTCCATGCTCAACGCGGGCGAGACCGGCCTGATGAGCGGACAGGGCGCCGAGGTCGCGAGCACCCTGGAGCGCGCGCTCGAGATGAGCCGCGCCCTGCGCAGCCCCGTGCGGGAGCGAGCGGCAGCCCGGCTGCTGTGCCAGGCCGAGGCCGCGCGGCAGGATGGCGAGGCGGCGTACGCCATGGCGAAGCACGCCCTCGAGCTGACGCGCGAGCTCGGTCGGGGGCCGCAGGAGGAGTACGTGGACCTCTACCACTGCGGTCTGTTCGCGGTGATGGCAGGGCGCGCGGACGAAGCGGCCGACTACCTCACCGCGGCGAAGCCCGGCGCGGAGAAGGCCGGCGACAAGGGCCTCGTGCCGGAGATCCTCTTCAACCTCGGGCAGCTCAAGCTCGCCGGCCAGGACTTCGACGCCGCGCGCGGGCAGCTCGAGGAGGCGCTGGCCCTGGTCCGCCAGGGCAAGGATCGCGGCCGCGAGCTGCGGATCCTCGAGCACCTCGGGGTCGCCCTGTCCGCCGGCGGCGACCACGGAGCCGCCATGAAGCGCTTCCAGGAGGCCATGGACAAGGCCATCGGCCCCCAGGCCAAGGAGTACCGGAAGTCGCTGCGCAAGCGCATCCAGCAGGAGCAGGCGCTGGCCAGCAAGGAGAGCCCGGCGCCGCCTCCCGCCTAACCGGACGCGTCAGCGAGGCGGGCCTCCCACGCCAGGATCTGGTCCGGGTCCAGCCCCTCGGGGAACGAGCGGCGCACGGTGACCTCCGTCTCCCACGGCAGGTCCGTCCCGAACACTGCGAACAGCGCAAGGTAGGCCTCGGCCCGCCCGGCGACGCCGTTCGCGTCTGCGTCCACGGCGTCCAGCAGGGCGCGACAGACGATGGGCTCGGCGCGATCGGCGTAGGCCAGCGCGAGCGCCCGGGCCGCGGCGGGGCGCTGGAAGTCCGGCCCCTCCTCCAGCGAGCGCAGCAGGCCCTGGGTCTCGGCGCTCGTGACCGCGGCCGTCGCGGCCGCCACACCAGCCCCCTCGGGCGGACGGATCAGCGGATAGGGCGGCGGCGCGGCGGGAGAGTTCGTCGGGAGCTCCGGCCGATGGGGACGGGGCGCGGGCGGCTTCGCCGGCGCGGACGCCTTCGCCGGCGCGGACGCCTTCGTCGGCGCGGAGGCGGGGGGCTTCGCCGGGTCGGGCCGACGCGCACGCTCAGGGGGCGCCGTGGCCCCAACGAGATCCCCCACGTACGTCCCGATCGCGCCCACGGCCAGGTACCCGAGCGCGAACGGCCACCAGAGCTGCACCGCGTGCGTGACGGCGATCCAGGCCCCCGGCATCAAGGCGGCTCCCCAGGTCACGGCGAGCGCGGCGAGGCGCTGCCGCCGGCGTGGCGGGTCCCGATCGAGCACCAGCAGCCCGACGACCCAGACCACGACGGCCACCGCGAAGCCGATGGCCCAGCCCACCAGCAGCGTCGGATCCGGCATCACGGCCCTCCCGCGAACAGCGCCGCGACGTCGTCCACCGTCACGCCATGGGGCAGGTGCTCGGTCCACACCGCGCCGTCTCCGCCCCGAGGGCGCAGCCAGCGCACACGATCCCCCAGCGAGGCGGCCGCCAACCACGGGTCCAGGGACGCCCCCGCGGGGACGGGCGCGAGCGTCCAGGCGGGCCACGGGTAGAACGGCCCACCAGAGTCGGGACCTCCGAACCACAGGGTCACGGGCGCGTCGACGAGGCGCACCGGTCCGCCGCCGAGGAGCACCGCCGCGTGCAGCGCCGCCACGCCGGCGGGCCCCACGCCCACGAGCCCGATGCGGGCCGCGTCCACGCCGGGGTGCTCACGCAACACGCGGTGCGCGGCCAGCACGTCGGCGACCGCCACGCCCAGCGCGGGCACGCCCAGCTCGGCGCCCCAGGCAGAGAGACCCACATCGCGCTCGGCGGTGCGACCGACCCGCAGATCGAGGCGGGCCACGGCACCCTCCAGACCCAAGGCGGCGATCCCGCCGAGGGCCGCGAGCTGGGCGTCGCCGGAGATCCACGGGATCGCATCCGACTCCGTCAGGTCCGCGGGGATCGGCCCGGGCGTTCCTCCGGTGACGACGAGCCAGGCGGCAGCAGGCTCGCCGGCCGGAGCGGACACGGTCAGGACCCGCTCCTCGTGGACCCGCAGCGCGTCCCCGGGGTCGGCGTTCCCCCGGAGCCCCAGGGATCCCAGCAACGCGTCGGGCCGCAGCGACACGTCGGCCCGCCAGGGCGGCGCTCCCTGCTCCCTCTCCCCCGGAGCGGGGAGCGTGGGCGGAAGAGGCGTGCGCCACCGGTCGTGAAAGGGGCTCAGACCCGCGTCGGCGCGGGCGATCACCGTGGCCTCCGATGTTCCGCCGCCCATCCCGAACGCCTCGTCGAGCCAGTCCGCGGACGCCGCCATGACCGCAGGAGGGATGCCGTGCCCGCTGAGGGCCCTGCGCTCGACGGTGTTCACCCCGGACAGCTCCAGGTCCACGACATCGTCGGGCATGTTGTCCCAGGCCAGGACGGGCCGCGCGGCCACGGGTGCTCCGGGGCGGCAGGCGGCCAGCGCCAACCAGCGCCAGCCCTGCACCGGAGCGGCGTACCCCGCGGCGGACTCCGGCATCGCCCGGGAGGTGTGGGTGTGGTCCCCGAGCGGCTCCGCGGCCCCCCGCACGGACCCACACGTGCAGCCGGCCATCCCGTGCCCGGACGAGAACGCGTACTCGTAGGCGCCCAGCACGACCGCCCCGATCCGCGGGTCCACCGCGCCGAGCACCGCGGCCCGCTCGGCGCCGCCGGAGAAGCCGATCGTCGCGATGCGGTCCCGATCCACCGACGCACCCAATCGACCGGTGAGCGCCAGGTCCAGCCCCGAGCGCGCGGCCGCGACGTCCCAGGTGAGGGGCGCGCCGCCGCTCCGCCGGATCCGCGCCAGCGCGTACGCCGCCGGCATGTGGTGGCTGCGTCGCCAGCGCGGGGTCGCCACGCCGTGCTCGTCACCGCGGTTGGCGACGCTCAGCACGAGCCAGCCCTGCTGCGCGAAGAGCACGGCGCGGCGGTGCACCTCGTCCACCTCGACGCCGCCGCCCCAGTGCCCGTGCACGTTGAGCAGCAGCGGCAGCGGACCTTCCGGAAGGGGCTCGGGGCGGTAGGCCACGGCGTACACGCGGTCCCCGTCGCTGTCCGGGTGTCCCCACGTCAGCGGCGTGACGCTGTAGCCGTCGAACACCTCGGTGGGCAGCAGCGCCTCAGTGGGCGGCCGGGAGGCCGGAGCCGGCAGCTGGAGGCCGTCGAGCAACGCCCGGCGCGCGGACTGCCAGGACGGGCTCGCACACAGATCCGGGGCGGCCGGCGGCGCGGCGGGCTCCCCTCCCCCGCATCCGACGAGCAGGAGCGCCATCACGGCGAGCCACGCGCGCTTGCGCCCGCGGGCGGGACCGGGGACGCTGCCGGCGTGGATGGGACGGACAGCCACGGCGACCGCCGCGCGCACCTCGCGCTGGGGGTCGCGATCGCGGCGTTCGCGGTCACCCTCACGGTGCTCGCGCGCTGGAAGACCCTCGCGCTCATGCCCGAGTGGCCCTTCGACCTGACCTTCTTCCACAACCTCGTCTGGAACGTGGCCGAGGGGAACGGCTACCGGCAGTCCGCGTCGCTTCACGAGCCTCCCGGCGTCTTCAACGAGACCCACTTCGAGCCCATCCTGCTCCTCGCCGTGCTCCCGTACCGCCTGGTGCCGGGGCTCGGCACGCTGCTGGCGGTGCAGGCGGGACTGCTCGCCCTCGGCGCGCTGGGAGTCTACCGGCTGGCCCGCAGCGGAGGCGCCAGCGCCGGCGCGGCCCTCGGAGGCGGGCTCCTCTTCCTGACGTGGTGGCCCCTGTGGCGCATGGCCCTGGCGGACGTGAGGCCGCTGATGTGGGCGATCCCGTTCCTGCTGCTCTGCGCGGCCGCCCTGCGCGAGGGGCGCCGCACCGAGACCCTGATCTGGGGCGTCCTGGCGTGTCTGTGTCGCGAGGAGATCCCCTTGCTGGTGGCCGGGCTCGGACTCGGCGCCTGGTTCTGGCGGGCCCTGCCAACCACGGGCACCTCCCTGGAGCGACGCTGGCTGGGGGTGCGCCTGGGCCTCGCGGCCATCGTCTTCCTGGTCGCCGCCAACACGCTGCGCTCCAACGTCACTTTCTACATCCGGCCGGATCAGTGGCTCGCGCGGCTCCTGGCGGGGGACGCGAGCGAGCACCTCGCCCAGTGGGGCCGCACCCCGGGCGAGATGCTGGGGACCCGCGCCCGCTTCTTCCTCCAGTGGGCCGTGCCGGTGGGCTTCGGCGCGCTCCTCGCCCCGGAGCTGCTCCTGGGCGCCGTCCCTCTCCTTGTCTATCTCTTCAGCCAGGCGCACGAGTGGGCCGGCTGGGAGGGGCCGTACGTGCATCACTCCGCCCCGGCGCTCGCCTTCGTCGCAGGCGCGGCCGCGCTGGGGATCAGCCGCGCGCTGGGGCGGCTCGAGCGAGGCCGGGCGCGCAGCGTCGCCGGCGCCCTGGTCCTGGGGATCGGCATCCTGGGTCACCTCGCGATCCTGCGGACGCAGCTGACCAACGTCGTCGGCCCCGAGATCGCCCCCTGGACCCAGCAGGACGCCCGGGTCGTCGAGCTGCACGCGCTGGCCGCAGAGGTCCCCCCCGACGCAGCGGTCATGGCGGACTACGGCACCGTCCACGTCTTCTCGGGGCGCGCCCACGTGTACTGCTACCAGCAGCAGGAGCTCGATCCCGTGGCGCCGAGCCTGCCGTTCACGGATCCGCTGCTGCCCGCGGCGCCCGTCCAGCCCACGTGGGCGATCGTCCACGTCGACCACCCCGACTGGGCCGCCCGCGCCCGCGCCGCAGGCCTGCGCGAAGCCCGCCGGGGGGCCGAGTGGGTGCTCTTCGGACCGGGCTGATCCGCGAGGCCCTACAATGGGCGCAATGAGCACCGTCTTCGACGACCTCGCCCTGCACCTGAAGGCCCGCTACCCCTTCGTCTACCTCCTGACCTGGGAGGAGGATCGGGCGACCGCCGGCGTCGCCGCCACCGCCCAGGCGCTGGGTCGGCCCCTGCTGACCTGGTCCATCGTGGATGGGCTCGTCGGGCCGGACGGCGCGATCTCCCACAGCAACGAGCCCGAAGCCCTGCTCGACCGGATCGGCGCGCTCGAAACGCCCGCCGTGATCCTGCTCAAGGACTTCCACCCCCACGTCACCGAGACGGGCGTGATCCGCCGGCTCCGGGACCTCGCTCCGCGCCTCGGGGTGAAGGGCCAGGGGCTCGTGTTCGTGTCGCCGACCGCCGTGGTCCCCCCCGAGCTCGAGAAGGAGGTGGTGGCGCTCGACCTGGCGCTGCCGGACCTGGGAGACGTGGCGCGGATCTTCCACTCCCTGCTCCGGGGCGAGAAGATCGAGATCGACCTCGCCCTGTTCGAGCGCTTCGTGAAGGCCACGCTCGGCCTCACCGCCGAAGAGATCAAGCGGGTGTACGCCAAGGTGCACCTCGAGCACGGCACCTTCTCCGAGGATCAGCTCACCGACGTCATCCGCGAGAAGGCGCAGATCATCCGGCGCACGAACTTCCTGGAGTTCGTGGACCTGACGGTGTCCATCGACGAGCTCGGCGGGCTCGAGAACCTCAAGGGCTGGCTGTCCGCGCGGTCGGCCGCGTTCACCGAGAAGGCCCGCAAGTACGGCCTTCCCCAGCCCAAGGGCCTGTTCCTCGTGGGCGTGCAGGGCTGCGGCAAGTCGCTGTGCGCGAAGGCCGTGGCGGACCTGTGGAAGGTGCCGCTGCTGCGGATGGATGTGGGCTCCCTCATGCAGGGGCGCTCCGCCGAGCAGAGCCTGCGGCAGGCCATCGCCATCGCCGAGTCCATGGCCCCCGCGGTACTCTGGGTCGACGAGATCGAGAAGGCCTTCGCCGGCGTCGAGTCCGGCGCGGGCGAGACGGCCAACGCGGCGCGGGTCTTCGGCAGCTTCGTCACCTGGCTGCAGGAGAAGAACAAGCCCGTCTTCGTCATCGCCACGGCGAACGACGTCCGGCACCTGCCGCCCGAGCTGCTCCGCAAGGGCCGCTTCGACGAGATCTTCTTCGTCGATCTGCCGAACATCCACGAGCGCGAGTCGATCTTCCGCATCCACCTGGGCAAGCGCGGGCGCAGCGCCGAGCCGTTCGACACCTGGGCGCTCGCCGAGGTCAGCGAGAAGTTCTCCGGCGCGGAGATCGAGCAGGCCGTGATCGATGCGCTGTTCGAGGCGTTCGCCCACGACCGCGAGGTGGAGACGGGCGACGTGCTGCGGGCCCTGCGCGAGACGGTGCCCCTGGCCCGGACGATGGACGAGCGCATCAAGGCGCTGAAGGAGTGGGCCCGCGACCGCACCCGGCCCGCCACCCACGACACCCGGCGGATCGACTTCTTCGAAGACTGGGACGGCGCCGCCTGATCAATCGGTCGACGGCCCGTCACCACACGAACATCAGGGCATGCGCGGCGGCAGTGGGAGCAGGCGGCTCGTCGTCTTCTGGTACTCCGCGTACTCCGGGTACTTCTTCAGGGTGATGGACTCGGTGAACGGCGTGCTGCCCTGGAACAGCAGCGTCAGCAGCACCGTTCCGACGATCGTCACGTCCAGCCACTGCCCCGTCGCCGCCACCGCGAAGCCGTAGAACGCCCACCACAGCGCCTGTTCACAGAAGAAGTTCGGGTGCCGGGAGTAGCGGAACAGCCCCGTGGTCAGGAACTCGTGCTCCACCGCTTCGCCGCGGTTCTTGCGCGCCCACTTCGCGGTCTGGAACACCCACTGCTGCTGGTCCGCCACCGACTCGCCGATCAGCAGGAGCACGAAGAGCCCACCGGCCAGCGCGTCCACCCAGGTCAGGTCGCTGCCCCGCGCCTGCCACGCCCGCCAGGCCGGCAGCGCGAGCAGCCACAGCAGCACGTTCTGGTACCCCGCGATGAACACGATGTTGAAGAGCTGGAAGACCGGGCCGGGGAGCTTCTCGCGCAGGACTGGCCAGCGGTAGTCCTCGTGCCCGCGGGTGTAGCCGCCCTTGCGCGCGAAGTTGAACGTCAGCCGCGCGCCCCAGGCCGCGGTCAGGGCGAACATCAGGTTCAGCCGCGCGTCCCCGAACCCGGCGTACCCCGCGAAGATCCCGACGAAGACTGGCGGCGTCACCGACCAGAGCCGGTCGGTCTGGCTGCAGTTGCCGGTGACGACAGAGACGAGCCAGCAGCCGAGCACGATGGCGGCGAAGGCGAGCAGGCTGGCGTGGAGCGGGTCGGCGAGGTCGAGGGGCGGCATGGGCGGCCAGCGTGCCATGATCCGGCCCATGCCGAAGATCCACCTCGTCGACGGGACCTACGAGCTCTTCCGCTCCTACTTCGGCGCGCCCAAGCGCACGAACGCGGATGGCCACCAGGTGGGGGCGCTGCGGGGGATCCTGCACTCCATGATCGGGCTGCTCTGGGAAGAGGACGTGACCCACGTGGGCGTCGCCTTCGACCACGTCATCGAGTCGTTCCGCAACGACCTGTTCGACGGCTACAAGACGGGCTACGGGCTGCCGGTGGAGCTGACGTCCCAGTTCCACCCCGCCGAGGACGTGTGCCGCGCGCTCGGACTCACCGTGTGGCCGCTGGTGGAGTTCGAGGCGGACGACGGGCTCGCCACGGTCGCGGCGCGCTTCGCGGACGATCCGGCCGTCGAGCAGGTCGTCATCTGCACGCCGGACAAGGACATGGCCCAGTGCGTGCGCGGCAACGTGATCCTGCGCGACCGCATGCGCAAGAAGACCTACGACGCCGACGGCGTGCGGGAGAAGTTCGGCGTGGATCCGGCGTCCATCCCCGACTACCTGGCGCTGGTGGGCGACGACGCGGACGGGATCCCGGGGATCCCCCGCTGGGGCGCGAAGTCGACCGCCACCGTCCTCACCCGCTACGGCCACATCGAGGACATCCCCGACGACGCGGCGGAGTGGGACATCAAGGTGCGCGGCGCGAAGTCGCTGGCCGACAACCTGGCCCAGCGGCGGGACGACGCGCTGCTCTACCGCACGCTCGCCACGCTCCGCACCGACGCGCCCTGCGACGAGTCCCTCGATGAGCTCCGCTGGGACGGCGCGGACACCGAGGCGCTGCAGGCGCTCTGTGACTGGCTCGGGGACACGCGCGCGATGAAGCGGATCCCGACGCGCTGACGATCACTCCGGGGCGCTGACCACCGTCGGGTTCGTGTGCCCGGTCATGAGCCGGTCGCGCAGGCGCAGCGTCGGCCACTCGATGCCCCGGTGCAGGAGCATCCCCCAGATCACGCCGCCCACGACGTACACGACGGCGTACAGGAGCCACGATCCCCCGGTCGCCAGGATGTGCCGCCGTGCCTCGGCGTTCACGAGGATGTGCCACAGGTAGATGGAGTAGCTCGCCGCGCCCGCGGACCCGAGCGCGTTCATCCAGCCGCGCTGGCTCGACTGCAGCCGGATGCCGGCGAGCAGCAGCGCGCCGGACCCGAGGCTGAGCAGCGACAGGCCGTACACCCACATCCACGGGGCCCGCCGCATCTCCACCAGGAACGCGGGGCTCAGCAGCAGGCACCCCACGGCCACGAGCGCCCACGTGGGCACCCGCGCCAGGCGCTCCGTCAGCTGCCGGCGGTGGAAGAGCCAGGCCAGGAAGACCCCGAAGAACAGCGCGTCCATGCGCAGGTGCGTGGGGAAGACGTGCACGGCGTCGTCGAACACCGGCACCCGCACCGCCGTCTGGGCCCGGAGCGCGAGGCAGCCCACGGCCAGGAGCGCGAAGATCCAGGGCACGAGATCGAGGCCCTTCCGGGTCCGCAGGAGCAGCGGGAAGAGCAGGGCGATGCCGAAGTAGAAGTGCTCCTCCACCGCGAGCGACCAGGTGTGGATCGACAGCGCAGGGAAGTAGTTCTGGACGAAGAGCGCCTCCGCGAGGATCCGCGGGCCCATGACCTCCATCGGCGGGCGCGGCACCGCGAACACCACCGCGGTCAGCACGATGTAGAGCAGCATCACGTAGAAGGCCGGGTAGATGCGGAATCCGCGGCGCACCAGGAAGCGCCCGGCGCGCACGCGCCCCGTCCGCTCCACCTCCTTGAACAGCAGGCCCGACACCAGGAAGCCGGACAGGACGAAGAACAGGTCGACGCCGATCCAGCCGCCGCGCCGCAGGGCGTCGATGATCCAGGTGCGGCCGGGGTCGGGGACGATGTGCCGGCCCATGACGAGCAGGACGGCGAACAGGCGGAGCAGGTCGAGGCCGAGGTTCCGGCCCTTCATGCGTCGAAGATCTCCTGGATCTCCATGGGCGGCGCCACCTCCACCTGGCCGAAGGTGCAGTCGGTGTGGGGCTTGTCCGGGCGCCAGCGCTTGAAGTGCGCCGGGTGCCGCAGCCGGCCCCGGTCGAAGTGGTTGTAGCCCACCTCCGCCACCAGTCCGAGCCGCAGGGGCTCCCACTTCAGGGACTTGCCCGCGCTCCACCGGGACTGCTGGCCGGGCCGCCGCTCGCCGTGGGCCTCCTCCTGCATCCACTCGGCCCAGGGGTGGTCGTCCAGCGCGTCCTCCATCCACGGCGCGAGCACGTCCTTGAGCTCGGCCCGCTTCGCCTTGCTGAAGCTGGCGGCGACGCCGATCTGCTGCATGCGCCCGTCGTCGTTGAACAGCGCGAGGATCAGGGACCCCACGAGCTCACCAGGGCCGTGCTTGTGCCACCGGAAGCCGGCGACCACGCAGTCGACCGTGCGGTCGTGCTTGACCTTCACCATGGTCCGCTTGCCCGGCTCGTACCCGGCGGCCATGCCCTTGGCGATGACGCCGTCGAGCCCGGCGCCCTCGAACCGCTCGAACCAGTCGGCGGCCACGGCGCGGTCGGTGGTGGCGGCGGTGATGTGGATGGGCGGGACGCAGCCCTCCAGGATCTGCTCGAGGATCTCGCGCCGCTGGACGAACGGGGTCGTGCACAGATCGGTGTCGCCGAGGGCGATGACGTCGAAGGCGACGAACGCCGCCGGGCTGGTCTCCGCGAGCATGGCGATGCGGGAGTCCGCCGGGTGCAGGCGCATCTGGAGCGCGTCGAAGTTGAGCTCTCCGTCGCGGGCGATGACGAGCTCCCCGTCGACGATGCACCGCTCCGGAAGCGCTTCCAGCAGCGGCTCCTCCAGCTCCGGGAAGTAGCGCAGCAGGGGCTTCTTGCCGCGGCTCTGCAGGTACAGCGCGTCGCCGTCGCGGAAGACGATGACCCGGAAGCCGTCCCACTTCGGCTCGTAGATCCAGGCGTCGCCCTTGGGGAGCTTCTTGGCGCCCTTGGCGAGCATGGGCTCGAGCGGCGGCTGGAGCGGCAGGGCCATGTCCGGCGGGGGCGGCAGCTTCGGCATCTAGTCGCGCTCGGCCTTCAGCGGGCGCCCCATCAGCACGTTCACGGTGAGCTTCGGGTCCTTGTCGTCGTACAGGATCCGCCACACGGCCTCGACGATGGGCATGTCCACGCCCATGCGCTTCGCGAGCTCGCGGGTGCTCGCGGTGGTCTTGACGCCCTCGGCCACCTGGCCCCCGAGCGAGGCGGTGATCTCGTCCAGGGTCATGCCGGTGGCCAGCTTCTTGCCGACAGTGCGGTTGCGGGACAGGTCGCCCGTGCAGGTGAGCACGAGGTCCCCCATGCCGGCGAGCCCCATGAACGTGATGGGATCTGCGCCCTTGGCGACGCCGAAGCGGGACATCTCCGCCAGGCCGCGGGTGATGAGCGCGGCGCGGGCGTTGTGGCCCATGTCCAGGCCGTCACACAGCCCCGTGGCGATGGCGATGATGTTCTTCACCGCGCCCCCCACCTCCACGCCGACCACGTCCGTGGTGCGGTACGTGCGGAAGTAGCGGCAGGCGAACGCGTGCTGCACCTGCTCGGCGATGGACTCGTCCCGGGACGCGATGACCACGGCCGTGGGCTTGTGCCCCAGGGCCTCGAACGCGAACGAGGGGCCGGACAGGAAGGCCAGGCGCCCGTGGAGGTGCTCGGGGAGCTCCTCGCGCAGGACCTCGTCCATCGTCTCGCCGCCGGCCTCGATGCCCTTGGCGGCGCAGACGAGCAGCGCGTCGGCCCGCAGGTGCGGCGCGGCCTGGCGCGCGACGAGCCGGGTGACGTGCGAGGGCGAGACGAACAGCACCAGGTCCTTGTCCGCGCACGCCTCCGGCAGGGACGCGGTGGCCTTGATGCCGGGCAGCGGGAAGTCGGTCTGGTAGCGCGTGTTGCGCCCCGCGGCGTTGACCTCGGCGGCGTGGCCGTCTTCGAAGCACCACAGGGTGACGTCGTGGCCGGACTCGAGCAGCACGCCGGCCAGGGCCGTGCCGAAGCTGCCGGCGCCCAGGACGCCGACGGACAGGTGGTCAGTCATGGGAGTCGCTCCTCAGACCGCGACGGAGAAGTCGCGCAGCACGTCGTTCAGGGAGGTCTTGCGGTCCGTGCTCTCCTTGCGCTGGCCGATGATCAGCGCGCAGGCGAGCTGGTAGGTGCCGGCGGGGAAGGTCTTGGGGCGCGTGCCGGGGATCACCACGCTGCGGGCGGGTACCCGGCCCCTGTGGATGACCTCCTCGGGGCCGGTCACGTCGATGATCGGCGTCGACGCGGTGAGCACGACGTTGGCGGCGACCACCGCCTCCTTCTCGACCCGGACGCCCTCGACGACGATGGCCCGGCTGCCGATGAACGCGCCGTCCTCGATGATGACGGGCGTGGCCCCGGGGGGCTCGAGCACGCCGCCGATGCCCACACCGCCGGACAGGTGCACGCCCCTCCCGATCTGCGCGCAGGACCCCACGGTGGCCCAGGTGTCGACCATGGAGCCCGTGCCCACCCAGGCGCCGATGTTGACGTACCCGGGCATGACGATGGCGCCGGGCTCGATGTAGCTGCCGTAGCGCACGGCGGCGGGCGGCACAGCGCGGACGCCGCTGGCGGGGATGTCCTTGAGGGGGATCTTGTCGTGCCAGCGGAAGACGCCGGCCTCCATCACCCGCATCTGCGCGATGCCGAAGTAGCCGAGGATCGCCTGTTTGACCCAGGCGTGCACGGTCCAGTCGCCGCCGTCGACCTCGGGCGGGCTGGCGACCCGGAGCTCCCCCCGATCCAGGCGCGCGACGATCTCCTCGATCGCCTCCCGGACGCCCGGCCGGTCCCGCCAGTCGGGCTGGCCGTAGTTGGATTCGATGGTCTGCTGCAGCTCGACGGTCATCACGCCTCCGGATGGGAGGCGAGCCTACCCATCGCGCGCGGCGACCGAAACGCCGGCCCCGTCGGGACGTCCGCCTGGAGCCCTGCCCCTCGGGGCCGCGCGGCGCGCCCGGGGTACTACGAGGTGTCCGGCAGCCCGGACGAAGTCCCGGATCCGCTGCAATCTGTCCGGCAGTCCGGACACTCACCAGGCCCCCTCGACCGCCCCGGCCCCGGGGGTCATCCGGCCCGCCGCGACGCCCGGCCGAAAGCCCTACTTGAGGACGACGACGAACGCCTCGTTCTTGAAGCGGTCGATCGAGTCGAGCTGGAGCGCGGCCTTGCGCCCGGAGTCGGTGATCGACACCGAGTAGTCGCGATCCTCGCGCCACAGGCCGTCGGGGAGCAGCTTGATGCCGTTGATGCGCTTGACCCCGAAGTCCTCGGCGTACATCTCGATGGTGTCGTCGTCGCGCAGGTCGAGCTTGTCGACGAAGAGCTCGGGGCGCCAGTCCTTCAGCTTGATGCCCGCCGGCGCGATGATCTCCTTGCGCCGCAGGCTCCGCTTCGTGTCGATGTAGTACCAGACGGACTCGTCGGCAGCGATCAGCACCTCCCGGTCGTCCGCGAGGATGTCGCGCTCGATCTTCAGGTCCTCGTGCCGGACCTTCAGGGAGGACAGATCCGCGCGGAGCTGGTCCCGCGTCGCCTCGAGCACCGTGATCTCCGCCTCGAGCGAGGCCGCGAGCGCCATGGCCTCGTCCCGCTCCTTCTTGAGCGTGCGCATCGCGCGGACGTTCAGGAAGTAGGGCGACACCTTCGCCGTGCCCTGGGTGACGGTCGTGGCGTAGACGCCATCGGTGTAGAAGTGCCACACCTCCATGCCGGGGGCGAGGTTGTCCGTCAGCAGCGAGCGCCGCGCCAGCCGATCGGCCTCCTTCTTCTCCAGCCCGTGGTTCTTCATCAGGTAGTCGGTGGCCAGGCTCAGGTGCGCGTCGCCGCGGCCCACGACGTCCGGCGTCGGCAGCTGGCTCTTGAGGTCGTCGATGTCGGTTTCGAGCTTGTTGATCTCGTCCCGCGTGTCGAGCAGCGCCTGGAGCAGACCCTGCAGGCTGACGTCCATCTCCGCGGACAGCATCGTCTTGAGGAGCGCGGCCTGGCCGTCCGTCAGCTTCACGCCGTCGAGCTTCTTGCCGTAGCGCTGCTCGAAGGCCTCACTCAGCTCCAGGAACTCGGCCTGCTCCTGCTTGATGAGGCCTTCCTTGCCGGCGATGGAGCTGGCCTTGTTCAGGTCCCCCTGGAGCTCGTCCTTCTCCATCACGATGCCGGACAGGTCGGGCGAGTCTCCGTCCCCGCCGCCACCCTCGACGCCTTCGGGAGAGGTCTCGCACGCGGCGATGAGCGACAGGGACAGCAGCAGCGAGCAGGTCACGGAACGGCGAGTCATGGCACCTCCGGAGTGTGGGGCGGGCCCCACAGCAGCGCGGGACCTTAGCAGCACGCGGCCAGGGCGGTGCCCGGCCGGGGCGGCTCCATGGGTTCTCAACACCAGCCCGACGCCGGCGCGTCCCCCGATGAGGGACAGGCTAGGATTCGCGCCGTGATTCGGCCCCTCTCCCAGCGCGTCACCGAGCGGCATCCCCGCCTCGTCCTGATCGTCCCGACGCCCGACGCGCGCGCCCCGATCCGGACTGCGCTGTCGCTGACCGCCGGCGGCGGACGCCTCCGAGCCATCAGCCTGATCCGCGCCGGAGACGGGCTGCCGCCCGAGCTGCGCATCGCCCTGTTCGGGCTGTCTGCCCGCAGCGAGGCGGATCGCGCGATCCAGCACCTCGTCGACTCGGCCACCCGCGGCGCCCACGTGGCGCCCGAGCCGATCCCCGAGCACGAGCAGGATCGGCTGCAGTTCGCCCACGCCCTGGGTCAGCTGCCGGAGGACGTCCCCCTCCTGGTCAGCTGGACGCGGGGGGAGGTCCTGCCGGATCCCGAGCGGCTGCGGCCCCTGCTCGACGCATGGCGGGGCCCCATCGTGCTGCACGTGGACGCGGGGCCCGACCTCTCCACCGAGGTGCTCGGCTTGATGCCCGACGGCGAGGCGCTTGCACCCGTCGTGGCGCTGCTGGAGTCCTTCGAGCGGACCCTGCCCGTCTTCCGGGTGCCCGAGTCCAACGCCCGCGCCGCGGTCGGGGACTGCTCGCCGCGCACGCTCGTGGTCGCCGCGCTGCCGCCCCGGTCGGACCTCGAGTCCGCGGTGCCCGGGCGCCTGCTCCTGGTGATTCCCGCGACCGACGAGCGACTCGCCCGCGCCGAGCGGGTGCTCGCGCTGATCGATCGCGTCAGGACGGAGCGTCGGACGCCCGCTGCTTCTCCAGCAGGCTCGTCGCCACCTCCGCCAGCGCGGTGACGGCGGCCTCCCGCTCGGGAGGCACCACCGCCCCGCCGATCCGGCTCCACTCCGCCCGCTTGCTGCACTTGCGCGCGTGCTTGTTCAGGGTGCGCACCCCCCGGGCGTCGAGCCGCGCCGGCTCCGTCGCCTCCACCGTGACCGCGCTGCGATCGGCGTGGGAGCGGGCCGCCACCTGGCGCCAGCACTCGAGCGCGCGGTTGAGCAGCACCGACGGGAACTGCACGGTGTCCACCGGCCCCACGGTCAGGGTGTTGCCGTCGATCCGGGTGGAGACGCGGCGCCCCAGCATCAAGCCGGCCGCGAGGCCGAGCCCTCCGCCGATCACGGTGCCGAAGCCGAGCCCACCGACCCCGTCGACCAGCGATCCCGTGACCGCGCCGATGGTGGCCAGCGTGGTCGCGGACACGCCGTAGCGCTTGATGGCGTCCGCGTCGAACAGGTCGTCGGCCACGTCGCCCGACCAGGCCTGCACCTCGAGCTCTCCCCCCTCGATGGCCGCGTCGCCGTGCCCGTACAGCGCCGCCAGCGCCGCGAAGCAGGTCTGCTCGCGCGCCCGGATGTCCTCCTTGAAGCGCGCGTTGGCCATGGATCGATAGCGCTTCGCTTCGTCTTCGGACGGATGGGTGGTGACGTGCCGGTAGGCCAGGGCGTCGACGAGGGACTCGGCGATGACGATCGCGGACCGGCGCAGGTTCTGGGCCGCGAGGGTCTCTCGCAGTGCGGCCACCCGCTCGAAGGCGGCCGCGTGCTCCGGGCGCAGCACCCGCAGCGCCGCGTAGAAGTCCCGCTCGTGCTCGGCCGGGAAGCGCATGGCGTCCAGCCTCACGATCGCGTCGATGCCCTCACGGTTGAGCATGTCCCGCCAGGCCTCCGGGGTCGGCTGGCCCTTCTGGAGGTAGTTGAGGACGGCGATCATCGGGACGCCAGCCCGCCGCAGGAGCCGGATCTCCTGGGTGTTCTGGCCCGTCGGGTCCTCGTTGACGCCCGCGACGTAGGCGATCACGTCCGCGGCGAGCACGCCCCGCAGGGCCTCCTTCTCGGCCGCGTGGCGCGCGTCGGCCTCGGGATCCGCCAGGAAGAGATCGATGGCGGCGCGTCCGTCGATGCGGTCCGAGCCGGTGCCGCCGCGCTCGTCCAGCCAGCCGTTGATCCGCGAGGCACGCGCGAAGCCCGGCGTGTCCACGAAGGTCAGCACCGGAGTGCCCGCGATGGAGAACGTCTTGAGGTAGTGGGTGGTGGTGGTGCCTGCCTCTTCTGCGACGAGCAGCGAGGCGTCCCGGGTCAGGGCCGAGACCAGGCTCGTCTTGCCGACGTTGGCGTGCCCCGCGAGGGCGATGGTGAGGGGAGCGCTCATGGGTCCAGATCCAGGTGCACCCGGTCGGCGGGCAGCCCCACGCGCGCGGCGAGGCCGGTCCAGGCGGCGCGGCGGGCGTCGAAGCCGGAGGCGCGGGCGGATCCGACGAAGCGGTCGACGCCGGTGAGCAAGACGTGCGCGGGCGCCTCGGCCCCCAGCGCGCCGACGACCCCGCCGAGGAACTCCTGCTTGAGGGCATCCGGGATTGCCCCGAACGCGAACACGACGACCGCGCCCTCGGGCGCCTCGGCGCCGGCCAGGGCCGCGACCACGGCGTCCATCGCGTCGTCGTCGTCGTCCGTGGGCACGGTGCGTACGGTCCCGGACAGGCCCAGGCGATCGAGCCGACGATCCGCCAGGACGGCCGCGCCGGGGGCCTCGGTCGCGAACACGACCACGTCCAGACCCCGGCCCGCGCGCTGGGCGACATCAGCGATGGGAGCCGGCCCCGCGGCCGGCGCATCCGACAGGGGGAGCTGCTCGGGCGCGCCGGACTCCACGGCCGGTGGCGGAGCCAGGGCATCCAGGATGAGCTGCGAGGTCGGATCCTCCAGCGCCCGCCGGATCCCCCGCCGCACCGACCACCGCGCGGCGATCAGGCCCAGCACCCGAGGCGCGAGCCCCCAGAACGCCACGATGGCCAGCATCAGGCTCCACCAGGCCTTGCGCAGCGCCTGGTCCCGCAGGGGATCCCCGGTGGTGTCGACGTAGCCGCCGCCGGCGCCGCCCGACAGGTCCAGCGATCCGTACTCCGACACCCGCACCTGCTCGGAGCTGGGCGGGTCGATCCCGGGCAGGGCGTCCACCGGGGTCGCCAGCCCCCCGAAGAACGACTCCACGCCCTGGGCCGTCACCGGCAGCGTGGACGACCAGGCGAACACGTAGTCCGCGAAGGCGAACCGCCAGAAGCCGAGGCCGAGGAACACGACCAGCGCGGCGATCCAGAAGGTGTGGCTCCAGGCGGCGAAGAGCTCGGCCGCGACCCCCGAGCGCCGGAGCACCCGGCCGCCGAGCCGCCCCACGTCGGTGCTCAACGCCCGCCCCCGCAAGGCCCCGAGCAGCCACGGGACCCAGTGCAGGCGCGCGGTGTGGCGCCCGAGCAGCCGGACGACGAACAGCGTCCAGATCAGGAACACGCCCGGGAGCAGGATCCCCTCCGCGACGAGGTGGAAGACGTTGACGGGGCGGGCGTCGGGAGGCGGCAGCGCGGCCTCGAGCATCGCGCCGCCGGCGAGGCCGCCGAGGAGCGGGACCACGATCGCCATCGTCGTCAGCGCACCCGCGAGCGCGGTCACCGTGGACTGGCCCTCCCCCGCGTCCAGCCGCAGATCGAGCAGCGTCTTCGCGTAGCTGAGGAGGCGCCCGGGGCCATCGGAGGCAGGGGGAAGGTCGGCGTCGGCCCGCGTGCGCGCCACCGCTTCCGGATCGACACGGGCGGCGCCCTGCTCTTCCTGCCAGGCGCGGGCGAACTCGACGTGGACGAAATCCCGCAGACGCACGCCCCGAGCATACCCGCCCTTGGACCTGTCGCAGAATCCCGGCAGCCCGGTGGTAAAACGTGTCGACTTCGGCGCCAGCCGACGCTAGGGTCATCAGGACTCGACGGGACGTGTGCGGGCCGAGCGGCAGCAGAGCGGATCGAAGCAGACGCGGTATCAAGCGGAAGTCCATGCAGAGCAGGCGCTGAGCACGAGTCGAACAGGTCGTTCCTGCACGAGCGGGCCGCGGTTCCTTCGGGGGCCGCGGCCCTCCTGCGTTCCAGGCCGCGTGCGAGACTGAACCGATGGTCGATTCACCTCCCGGGGCCGCCGCCCGCCTCCACCTGTGGGTGCTGCTGCCGGTCCTGGGGATCGTCCCCACCGCCCTCTCCCTCCGGCACGACTGGCCGCCGGAGGCCCGGGAGGACGTGGTGCGGGCGCTGCGCTGGCAGCTTCTGGGCACCGCGATCCTGATGCTGCACGCGGTGCTGCAGCTCGGGGTGGTCTTCGTGGACTGGTTCGCTCACAGCGCGGGCAGCGTGCCCCCGGGGCTCGAGCCGCTGTTCGGTCCCCTGCTGATGGTGATCAGTCTGGTGAACGTGGGATCGGGGATCGCCGAGTACTGCTTCGTGGCCTTCTGGGGATTGCGGGCCGCTCGTGGAGCCCCCCTTCCCTTCCTCGACGGCTCACGAGGGTAGACTTTCCGACCCATGTCCGACTCGTACGAACGACCCGCGGCTCCCGCCGCCCCGGCCCCCGACGACGGCTCCCTGCCGGTCGAGGAGGTGGCGCGCGCGTCGTGGGAGATGCAGTCGGCCGAGCTCGGCCTGGGCCCCCCGAAGATCATCGAGGGCGCGCCGCCCGTCACGAACTGGGACGACCTGCTGAGCGAGGCGGACATCACCGCGCTGCCCGCGGTCGGCCCGGCCCCCACGGGCCCGGTGCGCATCCCGCCTCCACGCACGCCGGCGCTCCCCGCGAGCGGGGGCGTCCTGCCCCCGTCCGTCCCGTCGCGCGAGGCCCTGCCCGCCCCGTTCCCGAAGGACGCGGAGCCCAGCGGGCCCTCGGAGGCCGAGCTCGACTCCGCCGCGAACCTGCCGAGCATCGACGGGCTGGAGGTGCTGGACCCGCCGACGCCCTCCGACCCGCCGGTGAAGCCGCCCGAGGAGCTGCTCGACGTCCCCAGCGCCGAGAGCATGCTGCCGCCGCCGCCGGACTCGATGGTCGAGCGGGAGGAGGCCCTGGACGCCGCCGACGCCGTGGCCATCGAGCGGGGCTCGGGCGTGTCCGACTCCATTCGCTCCTGGATCGCCGGCGAGCCCGCGGGCGACACGCGGGACCTGCCGCGGGATCGCACCCGCCCTCCCCGCACCACGTCGCCTCCGCGCACGGGCCCGGCCATCGCCTTCGCCATGGAGCCGGAGCCCGAGTCCGTGCCCGGCACCGCGAGCCCGGCGCCTCTGCAGGAGCGGGTGCGCGAGCTCATCGGCCGCACCGTGGACCTCGTCGTCGAGGAGGTGCCGCCTCCGGAAGGCGACGCGCCCCTCAAGCTCCCCGCGCGCTACACGTGGCTGTCGACCCTGGGTGAGGGCGGCCAGGGCCGCGTCGAGCTCGTGTTCGATCGGGACCTGGGCCGGCAGGTGGCGCTCAAGACGCTGCACCCCTCCAAGAAGGAGGAACGGCACCTCATCGAGTTCTACCGGGAGGCCCGCATCACCGGGCAGCTCGAGCACCCGAACATCATGCCGGTGTACGACGCCGGCCAGGTCCCCGACGGCCGACTGTACTACACGATGCGCCGGATGCCCGGGGACAACCTGCACAACGTCTTGAGCAAGCTGCGGCGCGGCGACGCCGAGATGCTGCGGACCTGGGATCTGAGCCGGCTCGTGCAGGTGCTCATCCAGACCTGCCACGGGGTCGGCTACGCCCACGAGCGCGGCGTCCTGCACCGGGACCTGAAGCCCGCGAACATCCTGCTGGGCTCCCACGGCGAGGTGCTGGTGGTGGACTGGGGGATCGCCCGGTTCGTCGACCCCGCGGACGGCGACGTCACCGACTCCATCCGCCGCCGCCTGTGGTCCGAGGCGGGCGACCAGCGGCGCGAGCGCGTGCGCGGCAGCCCGCCGTACATGGCCCCCGAGCAGATCAAGCACCCGGACCAGGTCGGCGCCCCGGCGGACGTCTTCTGCCTGGGCGTGATCCTGTACGAGACGCTCACCCGCCACACGCCCTTCGGCGGGCACGAGGTGGAGGAGATCGTCGAGGCCCTGTGTCACGAGAAGCCGGTCCCGCCCCGGGAGCGGGCGCCGGAGCTCGCGGTGCCGGCCGAGCTCGAGGAGATCTGCCTGCGGGCGCTGGAGAAGTTCCCCGGGCACCGCTACGCCTCCGCCAGCGAGCTGGCCGAGGCGCTGGAGGGCTGGCAGTCGGGCGCGCGCCGGCGTGAAGCGGCCTCCCGACGCCTCCGCGAGGCGGACAGCATGCGCGCCCGGTACCAGGTGCTGGTGGGGCGCAAGCGCGGCGCGGAGTCCCGCCTGATGGAGCAGCGCGGCCCGGTGGGGCTCGAGACACCGGAGGCCAGCGACAGCCGGCAGCTGCGCAACCTCGAGCAGCGCATGGACTCGCTGGAGCGCGCGGCCGATGGCGTCTTCAGCGAGGCCGTCTGGGCGCTGCACCGCGCGGTCGCCGACGACCCGGAGAACGGCCAGGCCCGCTCCGGCCTCGCCGAGCTGTACGGCGATCGCTACGCCGAGGCGGAGCGTCAGAACCTGCCCCGCGAGCGCGCGTTCTTCCGCGCCATGCTCCGCCAGTTCGACGACGGCCGCTGGGGCCGGTGGCTGCGCGCCGGCGCCGAGCTCGAGGTCACGGTGCTGCCCGAGGGCAACCCGCTCCAGCTCCTCCGCATCGACGACGTGGACGGGCGCCTCCAGCCGGGCGAGCGGATCGCGCCGAACGACAACGGCACCTGGTCGCTGCCGCCGGGGCGCTACACGCTCGTGCCCGGCACGCCGCAGGACCTGGAGGCGATGCCGATCCCCTGGCACTACCCGATCCTGCTGCGCCGGAACGAGCGGCGGCGCGTGGAGCTCGACCTGCGGGGCGCCAACCGGGGCAGCGAGCAGTTCTGCTTCGTGCCCGGCGGCCCCACGCTGCTCGGCGGAGACGATCGGGCGCCCGGCTCCGGTCCCGAGCGCGAGGTGGACCTTCCGCCGTTCGCCATCGCCCGGCACCCGGTCACGGTGGGCGCCTACGCGCGCTTCCTCAACTGGATCGCGCGCGAGGACGCCGCCGAGTCCCGGATCCGCACGCCCTGGAACTGGCCCGAGCAGCTCCGCCGGGGCGAGACCCGCCCGGTCACGCAGATCGCCCGCGACGACGCCGAGCGCTACTCGAAGTGGGTCAGCAAGCTCACCCGCGTGACCGTCCGCCTGCCCACCGCCGACGAGTGGGAGAAGGCCGCGCGGGGGGCCGACGGGCGCGCCTATCCCTGGGGCGACCGGTTCGAGCCCGGCGCCTGCGCGTCCCTGCACTCCTGCGATCCCACCTCGCCGCCGCCGAGCACCGGCCGCCACCCCCTGGACCGCTCGCCCTTCGGCATGGAAGACGGCGCGGGGCTCGTGTGGGAGTGGACGTCCACCCACGTGGCCAACCGCCAGGTGGTCGTCGGCGGATGCTGGACGAGCGAGGCGGACAGCTGCCGTCTCGCCGCACGGCGCGCCATCAAGCCCGGGGCCCAGCTGCCCCAGGTGGGCTTCCGGGTGCTCTACGAGCTCGGCTGACGCCGCTACTTCGCTTCGTCGATGCGGACGAAGGTGCCCCAGAAGATCGGCGCCAGCTTCGTCGTCGCTACCTCCACCCGCGAGCGGTTCGCGCGGACATCGCCCCGGGCGCCGGCGCCGTCCACGAACTTCAGGCCGCGGCCGAAGGACAGGCGGAACGGCACGACGCCATCCGGGCTGCGCGGCTGGTCGTACAACACGATGCGGTGCTCGCCGGCGGCCAGCGGCTGCAGCCACTGGGTGGAGAGCCGCAGCGTGAGGCGCGCGTCGAGCGGGATGACCGCCTCGTGGTCCAGGTCGATCTTCGTGTTCAGCCGCGACACCGGCAGCACCTGCCCGTCGATGCTGATGCTGAGGTGCGCGACCTCCAGGCGCTCGAGATCGGCGAGCAGCGGCGGCCGCTCCTTCAGCTCGATGGCCCCGCTGCCGTCCCGGTCCCAGGCGGACCAGTCGGCCGCGCCCACGTCCTCGGGGCGCACACGCGCGTCCACGCTGACCCAGGACCGCTCGGCCGCGACGCTGAGCTTGATGCGCCGGGGCACCAGGGCATCCACCGCCTCCACGCCGATCTCCGCGGCGGCGGCGGGCGGGGCGAACAGCAGGATCGCCAGGAGCGGCACGAACGGCAGACGGATGCGGCGCATGGGCCATGTATAACCCGCCGATGTTCTCCTTCCGAGTCGAGGCGAAAAGCAGCACCACCGCGGGGCGGGCCGGCGAGCTCGTCACGCCGCACGGCACCATCAAGACGCCCATCTTCATGCCGGTGGGCACCCGCGCCGCGCTGCGGGCCATGACGCCGGACCAGGTGCTGGCCACAGGCAGCCAGATCGTGCTGTCGAACACGTACCACCTGGCCCTGCAGCCCGGCGCCGACATCGTGCAGCGGCTCGGCGGCCTGCACTCCTTCATGAACATGCCGCTGCCGATCCTCACGGACAGCGGCGGCTTCCAGGTCTTCTCGCTGCCCAAGACGGTGAGCGAGGAGGGCGTGACGTTCAAGTGGGAGAAGAACGGCTCGCCGTTCCTGATGACGCCGGAGACGAGCATCCAGATCCAGGAGCAGCTCGGCGCCGACATCATCATGGCCTTCGACGAGTGCGTGCCCTACCCCTGCCCCCGGGACGTCGCGGAGGCCTCCCTCGCCCGCACCCACCGCTGGGAGCGGCGCTGCCTGGAAGCGAAGACGCGGGACGACCAGTGGCTCTTCGGCATCGTCCAGGGCAGCACGTACGAGGACCTGCGGCAGCAGTCGGCGCGCGAGCTCGCGTCCATGGACTTCCCCGGCTACGCCATCGGCGGCCTGAGCGTCGGCGAGGGCCTCGAGGTCATGGACCGGGTGCTCGGCTACTGCGCGCACCTGCTTCCGGAGGACAAGCCGCACTACCTCATGGGCGTGGGCCTGCCGGAGGACCTGTGGTGCGGCGTGGGCCACGGCATCGACATGTTCGACTGCGTGATCCCCACGCGGCACGCCCGGGGCGGGCTGCTCTACACCTTCCAGGGCCGGCTGCGGGTCAACAACAAGCGCTACCGCAAGGACCGCCTGCCGCCGGACACCACCTGCCCCTGTTACACCTGCCAGAACTTCAGCCGCGCGTACCTGCACCACCTGTACACGGCGGACGAGGTCACGGGCACGACGCTGTGCTGCATCCACAACATCACGTTCCTGATGGAGCTGATGAAGGTGATCCGGCAGTCGGTCATTGATGACCGGTTCGAGGAGGCGAAGGCTGAGTTCTTCGCCGTCTACGGGACCAGCTACGGCCCCAACAAGCGCCAGGCCGTGGGCCTCGGCCACGACGAGATCGATCCGGCGCCGCGCGGCAAGCCCAAGCAGCAGGATCGACGCGGGGGCCGGCCCCGCAACAAGAAGCGACGCCGGTAGGCGTCAGCCGCGGGAGCCGCGGTCGAGGGCGTCGCCGAGCTTCTTGCGCTCGTCGTCCTCGTCTTCCTTGACCGCGCCCTCTTCGATGGCGTCGCGCTGCTCTTCGAGCTTGCGCTTCTCGGCCTCGGCGTCCACGCCTCCCTCGACCTCGCGATCGACGGATCCGGGCTTGCCGGTGTCCGCCAGCTCGCGGCCCTCGAGGGTGATGACCGTGCCCAGGAACCACGCCTGGAGGAACTGCTCCACCGCGGGCTCGCGGGACATCATCTTGGTCCCGTGGCCCACGCCGTAATACACCTCGGTGTGGGCGGGCCCGCGGGCCTTGCCGCCGAGGACCTCGGCGGACTTGCGCGAGTAGCTGTCCTCCACCGAGTAGACGAGCAGCAGCGGGCGGCCGAACTTCTCGGCCTGGCCGACGATGTTCACGTCGTCGTAGCCGAGGCCGGGCGAGATCATCGCCACCGTGGTGACCGCTGGATCGTTGTTGGCGTGCAGCAGCGCCAGCGAGCCGCCCAGATCCGCCCCCATCAGGTGCAGGACGTCCGTCTTGACGTGCTTGCGCAGCGTGTCGATCGCCGCCTGCACGTCCAGCGTCATCGCCCAGAAGTCCTCCTCCATGAAGACTTCGCGGTCCAGCTCCTCGTCCCCCTTCATCAGGGACTGGCCGTGGCCGCGCAGGTCGAAGATGAGGCTGGTGTACCCCCGCCGGCTCATCTTCTCGGCCAGGTACGACCAGTCGCGCTGCGAGCGGAACGGCTCGTGGATGAAGAGGATGGACCCCTTGACGGCGCCCTCGGCCTTGAACAGGTGCCCGTAGAGCTTGACGCCGTCCGAGGACTCGAAGGACAGCGGATCCCCACCGATCGGGGACTGGGCGGGCGGCTCGACCGCGGCGAGTGCGGAGTGTGGCGCGCCGAGCATCAGGACGGCCGCGAGGCCGACGAGCGCGATCCAGCGATGAGACAAATCCTGCTCCAAAGGGGGATCGGCGCGAGCACGTCTGCGCGCGTCCTTACAGGCTAGCAGATGACGGACAACCCGACATCAGGGCACCCCGGCAGGTAGGACCGGAGCCTCCTGGAAACTGGGGCCGGTCGCCCGGATCCGGCCACACCAAACACACGCTAGACATTTACCTAACGCCCGTTAGAATCCGCGCCGATGACAGGCTCACCCGACGCGCGCACCCGGATCCTCGACGCCGCCACCCGGCGCCTGGCGGAGCACGGCTACGCCGGCACGTCCCTCAAGGCCGTGGCCGAGGACGTGGGGATCCGTGCTCCGTCGCTGCTCTATCACTTCGCCAACAAGCAGGCCCTGCGGGACGCCGTGCTCGAGGCGCTGCTCTCCCGGTGGAAGGACCTGGTGCCGGCCGTGCTGGTCGCCGCCACCACCGGGCGCGATCGCTTCGACGGCGCCCTCGGCCTGCTGCTCGGCTTCTTCGCGGAGGAGCCCCGGCGCGCGCGCCTGCTGATGCGCGAGTCCCTGGACCGCCCCCAGGCGGTGCGCGCCCTCATCGGCACCCACCTCGCGCCCTGGCTCCCCCTGCTCACCGAGTACATCGCGCTCGGCCAGCGGGAGGGCCGGGTGCACGCCGATCTCGACCCGTCGGCCTACGTGACCGAGGTCGTCCTGCTCGCCGTGTCCCACTTCGCCATGAGCCCCATCGCCGTGTCCGTCGGCGGCGGGGACGACCCCGACTGGGAGGCCCGCCGGCTCGCCGAGCTGCGCCGCCTCTGCAACGCCGCCCTGTACCTCCCCCGCCCCAAGGAGCCCCAAGATGGCTGACTTCTTCGCTGACAACGCCGACCTGCAGTGGACCTTCGAGCACGGGATCGACTGGAAGACCCTGTACGAAGAGGTGTCGCTGCTCGACGCCGCGGACGACGACCTCGCCACCTGGGAGGACGCGCGGGACTTCTGGAAGGAGATCCTGGGGCTGATCGGTCAGTTCGCGGGCAACGAGATCGCGCCCTACGCGGCCGAGATCGACACGAAGGAGCCGGAGCTCGTCGACGGCGACGTGGTGTTCCCGAAGCGCACGCAGCAGATCTTCGAGCAGCTGGGCCAGATGGGGCTGCACGGCATGTGCCTGCCGAAGCAGCTGGGCGGCATGAACTGCCCCCTCGTCCTCTACATGATCAGCGCCGAGCTCATGGCCCGGGCAGACGTCTCGATCATGACGCACCACAGCTTCCACGGCGGCATCGCCATGGCGCTCATGACGTACTCGCTGCTGGAAGGCACGACCGAGTTCGACATGGAGAAGAAGGTGCTCATCTCGACCCGGTTCGGCGAGCAGATCGAGCAGATCGCCACGGGCCAGGCCTGGGGCTGCATGGACATCACCGAGCCGGACGCGGGCAGCGACATGGGCGCCCTGCGCACCCGGGGCGAGCAGGACGCGGACGGCAACTGGACCGTCACCGGCCAGAAGATCTTCATCACCTCCGGCCACGGCCGCTACCACATCGTCATCGCCCGGACGGAGGAGGCCAGCGCCGACGCCATGGGGCTCGACGGGCTCAGCCTCTTCCTGGTGGAGGCCTACTCGGAGGAGGGCGGCACGAAGACCTGGCACAGCACCGTGGAGCGCCTTGAGGAGAAGCTCGGCCACCACGCCTCGCCGACCGTCACGATCAGCTTCGACAACAGCCCCGCGGAGCTCATCGGCAAGCCCGGCGAGGGCTTCAAGTACATGCTGCTGCTCATGAACAACGCCCGGATCGCCGTCGGCTTCGAGGCCATCGGGCTGTCCGAGTGCGCCCTGCGCATGGCGAAGGAGTACGCGGCGCAGCGCCCGTCCATGGGCAAGACGATCGACAAGCACGAGATCATCGCCGACTACATCGACGAGGCGGAGACGGACATCGCCGGGCTGCGCGCGCTCGCCGTGCGCGCCGCCTTCAACGAGGAGGTCGCTCACCGCAAGCGCCTGCGCCGGGACTACATGACCACCGAGGGATCCACCGAGTGGACGGACCTGGATCGGGAGTTCAAGAAGCGCACGTGGCGGTCCCGCCTGACGACGCCGCTCATCAAGTTCCTGGCCGCCGAGAAGGCCGTGGAGATCAGCCGGCGCGCCCTGCAGATCCACGGCGGCTGCGGCTACACCCGGGAGTACGGCGCGGAGAAGCTGCTCCGTGACGCCCTCGTGCTGCCCATCTACGAAGGCACCACCCAGATCCAGGCCCTGATGGCCACGAAGGACGCCCTGATCTTCATCACGAAGAACCCCCAAGCGTTCTTCAAGTCCTGGGCGGACGAGCGCCGCAAGGCCATCGCCGGCGGCCCGCTGGAGCGCCGGGTGGCGAAGCTGCGGACCAACGCCCAGGCCGCCCAGCTGCACCTGATGCAGCGCATCCTCAAGGGCAAGCTGAAGGGGCGCTCCCTGAGCGCGTGGAAGGCCGCGCTGGCTCAGTGGGACACGCGCACGGACTTCGCGCCGGCGCTGCTGCACGCCGAGCGCCTCACCCAGATGCTGGCGGACGCGGCCATCGCCGACGCCCTGCTCGCCCAGACGAACAAGGACCCGGTCCGCGGGACGATCCTGGCGAAGCACCTCGAGCGGGCTGAGCCCCGGTCGCGCTACATGCTGGACATCATCAAGACCACGGGGGACCGCCTCCTGGCCGAGCTGGCCGACGACGATCTCGTCGCTGACGCGGACGCGGCGTGAGCGTGTCCCTGCGCCACGCCCGCCACCAGGGCAGGAACCTGGCGACGCTGGGCCGGATCGCCCTGAGCGGGCTCAGCAAGCGGCCGTCGGACGTCCCCGCGACGCCGGGTACGCGGTTCGAGGCGACCGTGGATCCGCTGCCCGCGGCGCTGCGGGACGACTTCGCGCGGTGGTGCGGCGCGGACCCGACGCGCTGGGAGGCGGAGATCCCACCCTGGATGTTCCCCCAGTGGGGCCTCCCGCTGCTGGCCCGGACGCTCGACGAGATCCCGTGGCCGGTGGCCCGGACGGTGAACCAGGGCTGCCGCATCACCCGCAACGCACCGCTGCCGGTGGGCGTTCCCCTGCAGGTCACGGCGCAGCTCGTGGGCATCGAGCACACCGAGCGGCGGGCGCGCATGCACCAGCGGCTCACCACGGGTCCGGCCGACGCTCCCGAGTCCCTGGTCGCCGACGTGTACGCGGTGGTGCCCCTGGCGAAGCCCGGATCCGGGGGAGCGAAGCGGGAGCCGCCCACCGTGGGGGCCGACCACGAGCGCGTCGGCGGGTTCGACGCAAAGGCAGGCGCGGGCTGGGAGTTCGCCTTGCTGACGGGCGACTTCAACCCGCTCCACTGGCTGGGGCCGTACGCGAAGATCGCCGGCTTCGGCGGCGTGATCCTGCATGGCTTCGGCACCCTCGCGCGGTCGGCCCAGATCGTGCTCGACGCCTGGCTCGGCGGCGATCCCGCCCAGCTCTCCTCCCTCGACGTGCGGTTCGTGCGCCCCCTGCGCCTGCCCGCCTCCCCGTCCGTCTTCCTCGGCCCCGCCGACGGAGATACCCGCCCCCTGTCGGTCGGCGATGCCCCCGGAGCCACCGCCCGGGTCCTCGGCAGCGTCACCCGGAGCGCCTCCTCATGAGCGACTTCCTCGTCAACCTCGGCTCCAACAAGGCCGCCCGCGGCGTGCTCTCCAACCTCGGCATCCCGGTCCCGGAGAAGCTCCGGCGCACCACCGGCGGCTACCCCGCCCGACCGCTCGACCAGCGCACAGCGTGGGTGGGTGGCGGCGGACTCGGGGTCGACCTGACGGCGGTCCTGACCACGCTGGGCGCCCTGTTCCCCAACGAGGGGCACGACGTCCTCGTGCTCGACGCCACCTCCGCCAGCGGCGCCGCGGGCCTCAAGACCCTGTACGACGCGCTCCACCCCCGGATCCGCGGGCTGAGGCGATCGGGCCGAGTGGTCGTGATCGGTCGGCCCGAGGACGCGATGGACTCGGTGGGCGAAGCGGTCGCCCAGGCGGCGCTCGACGGCTTCACCCGATCGGTCGCCAAGGAGGTCGGCCGCAAGGGCGCGACGGCCAACCTGCTGCGCGTGGCCCCCGGCGCCGAGGCCCACGTGGAGGGCGCGCTGCGCTTCCTCCTGTCGGAGGCGTCGGTCTACGTGTCCGGGCAGCCGCTCGATCTCGACACGCGGCTGGGGACGGTGGCGCCGGAGTTCACCGAGCGCAGCCTCGAGGGCAAGGTCGCGCTGGTCACGGGCGCGGCCCGAGGGATCGGCGCCGCCACCACGAAGCGGCTGGCGGCGGACGGCGCCACGGTCGTGCTCGTGGACCGCCCGGACGCGAGCAAGGAGCTCGACGAGCTGGCCCGGTTCGTGGGCGGCCGGGATCTCGCCTGCGACATCACCGACCCGGACGCGCCGGCGCGGATCGCCACCGTCCTGGGCGAGCTCGGCGGCGTGGACATCGTGGTGCACAACGCCGGCGTCACCCGCGACCGCACGCTCGGCCGCATGCCGGAGCAGGACTGGGACCTCGTGCTGGAGGTGAACCTCGCCGCGATCCTGCGCATCCAGGACGCGCTGGCCGCCGGGCCCCTCAACGACGGGGCCCGCATCGTGCTCCTCAGCTCCACCGTCGGCATCGCCGGCAACGTGGGCCAGACGAACTACGCGGCGACGAAGGCGGCGGTGGCGGGCCTCGCCCGGCGCCTCGGCGCGGACGGCGCGAGCAAGCGCATCGCGGCCAACGCCATCGCCCCCGGCTTCATCGAGACGCGCATGACCGCCGCGATCCCGTTCGCCACCCGCGAGGGCGCGCGCCGCCTGAGCAACCTCGCCCAGGGCGGTCTGCCCGAGGACGTGGCGGAGGCGATCGTGTTCCTCAGCAGCCCGCTGGCCAGCGGGATCACGGGGCGTGTGCTGCGGGTCTGTGGAGGCAGCCTCGTCGGCGCCTGAGGGAAGGCGGCTACGCCTCGGCGAGCTGGTTCAAGTCCGCGAGGAGCTTGTCCGCGTCCAGTGAGTGGAGCCGAGCGCCGGCCTCGAGCGTCTCGATCTTGGACAGCGCGCAGTCCGTGCAGGCCGGCAGGTGGTGCGCGGCGAAGACGTCCTTGGCCTTCGGGTGCGTCGCGAACGCGTCGGCGATGCTCATCGCGCCGTGGAAGGGCCCGGACGCTGTCTTCGCGGGCGCTGGAGCCGGGCTGGCAGCAGGCGCCGGCGTTGGAGGTGCCGCCTCGACCTTGACGTCCGCCACCTCGGCGGCGGACATGATGGTCAGCCGCTTGCGGCCCTTGCCCTTGGCGGGCTTGCCGTCCATCGCGTCGAGCTTCTCGTGCAGGCGCGCGATCTCGGCGTCCAGCCGGTCGTGCAGCCGCGCGACCTCGCCCTTCAGGACGCGGACTTCGAAGGCCACGTCTTCGTACGTGCCTCCGAACAGGGAGGCCTGGAGGAAGTCACCGAGGTACTTGAGCGCGCTCATGGCGGCGGACTATAGCCACGGGATCCGACGATCGCGCCGACTTGCTACGGTCCGCCGCGCCGCGGCTCCGGAGGCCGCACCGGAGGCCCCATGTCCCTGATCGCCGACGTCCGCGCCCGCCAGATCCTCGACAGCCGCGGAAACCCCACCGTCGAGGTGGACGTGCTGCTCGCCAACGGCATCCTCGGCCGCGCCGCGGTGCCCTCGGGAGCCTCCACCGGCGAGCACGAGGCCGTCGAGCTGCGCGACGGGGACAAAGCGCGCTGGGGCGGCAAGGGCGTCACCAAGGCCGTCGCGAACGTGAACACGGTCATCCGGGACGCGCTCGTGGGGATGGACCCGCTCAAGCAGGCCGACGTGGACCGCGCGCTCCTGACCCTCGACGGCACGCCGAACAAGGCGAAGCTCGGCGCCAACGCCATCCTCGGCGCGTCCCTCGCCACGGCCCGCGCCGCGAGCAACCTGCTCGACGTCCCGCTGTACCGCTACCTCGGCGGGGTCGGCGCCAACGTCCTGCCCGTCCCGATGATGAACATCATCAACGGCGGCTCCCACGCGGACAACAACGTCGACATCCAGGAGTTCATGATCGTGCCCACCGGCGCGGGCAGCTTCTCCGAGGCGCTGCGCGTAGGAACGGAGATCTTTCACGAGCTCAAGAAGGTCCTGAAGGAGCGCGGACTCGCCACCTCCGTCGGCGACGAGGGCGGCTTCGCGCCGATGCTCGAGTCGAACGAGGCCGCCATCCAGACGATCATGGACGCCATCGCCCGGGCCGGGTACCAGGCCGGCGCGGACGTGATGATCGCGCTCGACGCCGCGTCCGCCGAGTTCTACGACAAGAAGAAGTACAACCTCGCCGGCGAGGGGCGGCTCGGGCTCACGTCCGACGAGCTCATCGACTGGTACGCCGAGATGGTCGAGAAGTACCCGATCATCTCCATCGAAGACGGGCTCGACGAGAACGACTGGCACGGCTGGCGGCGCCTCACCGCCCGCCTGGGCGACCGGGTCCAGCTCGTGGGCGACGACCTGTTCGTGACGAACGCCGAGCGCCTGGGCACCGGCATCAAGACCGGCGCGGCCAACTCGATCCTCATCAAGGTCAACCAGATCGGCTCCCTCAGCGAGACGCTGGAGACCATGGCGCTGGCGAGTCGCGCTGGATACACCTGCGTGGTGTCGCACCGCTCGGGCGAGACCGAGGACACCACGATCTCCGACCTGTCCGTCGCCACGTCGGCAGGCCAGATCAAGACGGGCTCCCTCTCCCGCACCGATCGCATCTGCAAGTACAACCAGCTGCTGCGGATCGAGGAGGACCTCGGGGACTCCGCCGTCTACCTCGGGCGGGACGCGTTCCGCTCGATCGGCCTCGGCGCCAAGGCCGAGGAGCCGGCGCCAAAGAAGGCCACGCGGTCCCGCAAGCGCACCACGCGCAAGAAGTAGCGCTCAGACCGACAGCAGGAAGACCGGGCCCGTCCCCGCGCCCAGGGCCAGGCTGTCCTGCAGCCCCTTGCGCACGCACGCGCGGCCGTGCTCGACGGCGGGCAGCAGCGCCATCCCCCCCGCCAGCGCACACGCGATGCTCGTGGAGAGCAGGCAGCCGGTGCCGTGGTCGTGGGGCGTGTCGATCCGGGCCGCCGACCAGGACCGCAACGCGTCGCTGGCGAGCCAGTCCACGCAGGCGCCGTCTGCGTCCCCGCCCGTCACCAGCACGTGGCAGCCGAGCTCGGCCGCCAGCTCCCGCGCGAGGGCGTCGGGAGACCCACCCCGCCCCAGCAACGCCGCCGCCTCTGCCCGGTTCGGGGTGATCAGCGCCAGCCCAGCAGCGCGCTCCCTGAGCACCGCGACTCCAGCGTCGTCGAGCAGCGCCGCCCCGGAGCTCGACCGGATCACGGGATCGAGCACCACCGGAGCGCCCCCGGCTCCCACCGCGTCGAGCACGGCGGCCGCCACCGCAGCCGACCCCAGCATCCCGATCTTCACCGCCGCGACGGGAAGGTCCTCCAGGACCGCGTCGAGTTGATCGCGCACGAGCGCCGCATCCAGCACGACGACGCGGCTCACCCCGCGCGTGTTCTGGACCGTCAGCGCCGTGGGCACCGCGGCGCCGTACATGGCGTGCGCCGCGATCGCGCGCAGATCCGCCTGCAGGCCCGCCCCCCCGGAGGGGTCGCTGCCCGCGATCGTCAGCACCACCGGCGGCACGTCGCGCACGCCGTGACCTTAACGGAGCCCGCCTTGCCGCGCCCGAAGCGGGGTGCAACCCTCCGCCCGATGAGTGACTTCGACCTCGCCGCCCTCGCGCCGGACCCGCACGACCTGACGCCCAAGGCCCCGTCGGCCAGCCGCGTCGAGATGACCCAGCTCGTGCTGCCTCACAACGCCAACAACCGCGGGACCGCCTTCGGCGGCCAGGTGATGGCCTGGATCGACATCGCGGCCGCCGTCGCCGCGGCGCGCCACGCCAACGGAGCCGTGGTGACGGCCAGCGTCGACGCCGTCGACTTCGTGCGCCCCATCGAGCGCGGGCACGTCGTGGTGCTCAAGGCCCAGGTGAACACCGTCGGCCGGTCGAGCATGGAGATCGGGGTGCGCGTGGAGGGCGAGGTGTTCGGCGGTGGCCGCTACCACGCCACGACCGCGTACACGACCTTCGTCGCCATGAACGAGCACGGCCGGCCGCGGCCCGTGCCCCCGCTGGATCTCCAGACGGACGACGACCGCCGTCGGCACGCCGAGGCCCAGGAGCGCATGGTCCAGCGCAAGGCCCGGCGCAGGCAGCGCGAAGCCAAGATGCGCGCCTGACCAGTCTGTCGACTGGCCGCCCCGGCTACTCCTCGGGCAGCTCCGGGGCGGGATCCCCAGGCGCTTCGTGGCCGAGCAGGCAGCTGGCCTCCTCACCCTCCACCTGGTCGAACTGCTCGCCCGGCGGATCGAAGAGGAACCAGGTGCGGCCGAAGTCCGCGTCCCAGCACTCGCTCCCCGGCGTCCCGGCCCCGAGGCCCTCGCCGCGCAGCAGGTAGTCGCCGCGGCCCGCGCCGTTGGCGTTCCAGCGCACGCGGATCACGTAGTTCTCGGGCTCGCCCCCGTTGTCGAGCACCTCGGCCACCGTCTCGTACTCGAAGAAGCCCCCCCCTTCCGCCCGGCGACGGAAGGAGTAGGCGGCGTCGAGCGCGCCGTGGCGATCCGTCGTCCAGTCGGCGACCACGACGTCGATGGCGACCCCGTCGCCCCGCCGCGCGTGGGCGATGGCCATCTGGCCGCTGCCCCCCTCGAAGCGACTGTCGATCAGCGCCCAGGCCGCCGCGTCGAGCACGAACTGGCCCTCCCCGTCCCGCAAGGAGGCGCCGCGCAGGAAGGTGCCGCTCATGACCGGAGCCCAGTCGGTGTCCTCATCCGCGGCCCAGCGCGGGACCGCCGCGCCCTCGATGGAGTAGGTGAAGATCCCGTCGTCGGCCCGGCGCACCGCGAGGATCAGCGAGCTGCCGGCCTTACGGCCGGCGAAGGGGCCCCAGATCCGCACGTCGTCCTCGCGCCGGGACGGCTCGGTCTGCACGACCGCGTCCACCACGCCCAGCAGGGACCAGACGATGCCGTTGTAGAGCGCGGACACGGACTTCGTGGTCGTCACGAGCGTCGCGCGGTCGCCCAGGTCCCGCGCCTCCGCTCCCTCGACCTCGTCCTCCGGCGCGCTCGTCGCCACGTCCTCGGCCACCGGCAGCGACGTCCGGAAGAGCACGTCCTCCTCGAGGAGGCGGTTCGACAGGGGCTCGCCGCACCCCAGCAGGGTCGCCGCGATCGCCGTCATCAGGATCCAACGCATCACCACACCCCTACAGCGCAAACCAGATGGATGCCAGGCCCTCGGCGTACCCGAGCACCTGCTGCTTGTCGTCCGTGGCCCAGAAGGACCCGTGGGCCCGGCCCTCCAGCTGCAGCCCCGATCGGTCCGCCCAGCGGAACCCGAGACCGCCGGACACGCCCGGCGCCCCGCCCAGATAGAACTGGTCCTCCATCACCCCCACCGGCTTGAAGAACCGCTGCACCCAGATGAGCTCGACCCGGACCCCGAAGAACGGCCGCAGCCACGCCGCCCCCGGCACCGTCGGCGTGAAGAACGCCCCGATGCCCCCCAGCAGCTGGAAGTAGTCGGCGTCGAACGACGATCCCGGCGCCACCTCAGCCGAGAGCCCGCGGCCCCCCACGAGCAGCTCGGCCCGCAGCGACAGCGGCGGCGCCAGGATGCCCCGCAGGTCGAGCTCCGCCCCGCCGAGCACCATGGGCGGCACCAGCGACTCCCGGATCACCGGGTCGAAGAAGCCCTGCACCGCGACCTTCGCGGACAGCGTGATCTCCTTGCCCGACGCCCTCCGACGCGTCCGCAGGATGGCGCCCTTCGTGGCGTCCTCGCTGTAGGGGATCTGGCGCATCGCGCCCCGGTCCACCGCGCCCTCGTCCCCGTCCCGCAGCCGCAGCCGCTGCTCGAACAGCGCCTCGGGGCCCCGGAGCTGGACCCGGTAGTCGCCGGCTTCGACCAACAGACGCGTGGGGCGGCCGGGCGTCGCCTGCACCTCCGCCACGAACTCGCCCCGGTCGGCGTCGAACACGAGGAAGCGCCCAGACTGGCTCGCGTCGAAGCGCAGCGCTGCGCCCTTGCTCTCCAGCTGGGTGAGGACGAGATCGCCCGATCCCGACAGGTCGTAGTCGAACCCCGGGTGCTGGGCGCCGGCCCGGGTGCCCGACGTGTGCGCGACCGTGCGGTGGAAGACGTACCGGTACGCCTCGTCGAGCGTCACCTCGCCGTCGCTGTCGGCGTCCGCGTCCCCCCGCAGCCCGCTCAGCAGGTAGTGGGTGAAGTAGCTCCCGCCCACCTCGTCCGACTCCTGGGAGGCCTCGTCCGCCGCGGAGCTGGTGATCACCACCTCCCCCCGGGCGTCGACGGCGGCCGAGGCGTCACGGAGGAAGCCCGGAGCGCGGCTCGCGCCCTTCGTTCGGGTGGCGGCGCCGGCGTGGCAGCTGTCGATGAACAGGAGGCGCACGTCCGCGCCGGTGGCCTTCAGCGCCTCCTTCAGCTCCGTGAACGGCAGCGTGCCCCGGCCGAGCCGCAGAGCGTCGGGGTCTGCGTGGCCCGAGTAGAAGAAGAGGACGGTGACGTGCTCGGAACCAGCCGCCCGCGACCGGGTGACATCGTCGGTGAGGCGCTCCAGCGCGCTCCGGAGCTGGGCCAGGGTCGGAGTCGCCAGCAGGGTCGTGTTGCGCTCCGGCACCGAGCCGAGCTGACCGAGCACGTCGGCCACCCGCCGCGCGTCCTCCTCGGCGTAGAACAGCTGGCTGAAGCCGGGGCCGCCCTGGTTGGCGCCCACCACCAGCGCGTACCGCTCCGCACCTGCCAGCGCCAGGGACGGCACCAGCAGGAAGGCCAGGACGAGCCCGGCCAGGCGGCTCACCGGACGACCTTCTCCGCGAAGAAGATCCCGAGCTCCCCGTCGAACCCGAAGTCCCCGCGCTCCGCGTCCTTCACGGCCGACGGGCCGCCCGCGTCCAGCAGGTCGTGCAGGGCGCGCTCGAGGTCCTCCACGAGCAGCGCCTCGTCCGACAGGAACGCGACGAACACCTCCGGCCCCGGCGCGTCGTCGAGCACGAGGGCGTCGGACAGCGGGCGGGCCGTCCCCGGGGTGAACGGCGCCGAGACGTCGCCCCCCACGGGTACGTAGCGGGACACGGTGCCCGTCCCATCCACGCCGAGCAGCGCCAGATGGGAGCGCGTCGTCGTGACCTTGAACTGCAGCGCGTCACCGGCCTCCAGCGCGACGCCGGCGTCCACCCGCTGGGGGTGCCCCTCCACCTCGATCCAGGCCTCGAGCGGCGTGGCCCCCTTCAGCCGGTTGGCCGGGCGGTCCGGATCGGTCACGTCCGCCACCGGCGCGTTGGGGTCGGGCATCAGCACCCCGAGCACGAGGGCCGTCGCCACGGCCGCGAGCGACCAGAAGACGGCGCGCCGGGAGAACAGACGCGCCAGCACCCCCGGCTCCGGCGCGGGGCTCACGGCGCCCGCCCGTGCGAAGAGCTGGTCCTTCACGCTCCCGAAGGGATGGGCCGCGTGGAACGCCGCGTCCGCCTCTTCGAGCCCCCGCAGCTGCTCCGTGAGCACCGCGTCGTCCCGGGCCGCGTTCCTGACCTCCGAGGCCTCGGCGTCCGACAGGTCCCCCGCCACCAGCCGCCGGAGCTGGTGCACGGTGACGGAGTCGGCGGGCGGATCGGGGCGGGTCAAGAGCTGGTCGAGGCGGTTCATGGTGTCCTCGTCGAGAGGGCCCGGGGTGCGGGCGGGATCGGTGATCTTGGGGTCGGTCATGGCGTGGTCCCCGCCCGGATGGCGCGCAGGATCTGGCTCTCGAAGCCCTTGCGGAGGCGCTTGCGGGCCTGGTCGACGAACGCCCGGAGTCGCTTGCGCACCGTGGGCACGGACAGCCCCACCTCCATGGCGATCTCGGCCTGGGTCATGTCCTCGAACCAGTAGAGGATCGCGAGGCGCTGCAGGTCTTCGTCCATGTCGTCCATGACGGCCCGCACCAGGTCGAGCAGCTCGAGCTGGCCCTGATCGGACGGTCCGGAGCCGGCGCCGGGGCGCTCGCCCTTGCGCTGGTCGAGCTTCTGGCGGCGCCCGGAGCTGTTGCGGATGACATTGAGGCAGTGGTTCGTGGCGATGCGGTAGAGCCAGGTGCCCCGGGTGCTGCCGCCCTCGAACGTGTTCCACGAGCGAATGGCGCGCGCGAAGACGTCCTGGGTCGCGTCCCAGGCCTCCTCCTCGTTGCGGAGGATGCGCATGCAGCGCCCATACACGAGCCCCGCGTGCTGGTTGTACAGGCGCTCGATCTGCGCTTCGGTCGGGCTGGCGCTCATGCAGTCCCCTCAGCCTACCGCGCGGCCTGCGCGGCTTCGTGATGGGGGACACACAGGGCCCGCCCGATGCAAAAGGCAATTGGTAGATTCCTGCGATGCAGACCTTCACCGCCTCCGGCCTCGCGCTCGTGATCGCCGCCGCGTCCCTCATCGGCAGCGGCTGTCGCAAGCCCGATCCGGCCCCCGAGGAGCTCGACGACATCGTCCACTTCGGGTTCTCCCGCTACGCCGCGGACAGCGACGACCTGAACGACCGCACCCTGGCGGACGTCGCCGAGAACCTCACGCTGTGGTGGGACGACAACGTCGAGGACGACCGCGCGGGCTTCGAAGCCACGGACGACACCCGGCTGACGGACGAGGACCTGGCCACGCTCGATCCGCTGCCCTCCGCCGCCGACGGCGCGGCCGCCATCGGCGTGATCGTCGGGCGCGTCACGGACTGCGACCTCGACGACATCGACCGCATCTACCTCAACGACGACCAGGGCTCCCTGTACCCCGACAACTACGTGACCTACGACCGGACGCGCACCTCGGACTTCGACTGCTTCACGGCCGGCGACTGCGAAGAGGCCACCTGGACGACCGAGATCGTCCAGGAGCAGCAGGTGCTGGGCACCATCACGTACGAGTTCACGCTCGCCTCGGGGCTCCGCCAGGTGGACGCGATCCCGGCGGACGGCGCGGTCGGTGACCCAACGGTGCCCGCGCGGCTCTCCCGCACGTGGATGCTCGAGCCGGCCGTGCTGACGCCCAACCTCGCGGACTTCCGGCAGAGCTACCAGCTCGAGATCATCACGCCCTACGCCGACGGCGTCATCCACATGTACGGCATGTGGACCGAGCTGGCGTCCGACACGCTGGCCACCGAGTCGGCCATCTTCATCAACAGCTACATCGACGGACTGCAGGACACCCTGGACGCGCTCGAGGAGCACTGCCGGGCCGAGTAGGCCGCAGGCGCCCCCTGCGCGAGCGCGGTAGGATCCGCGCACGCCGTGGCTCCCTCTTCCCAACGCCCGGGCCTTCCGTCGTCCTCCCGCGGGCAGATCGGGCCGTACGCCATCCAGGGCCTGCTCGGTCAGGGAGGCATGGCCGCCGTCTACCTCGGACGCGACACGCGCGACGGGCGCGAGGTGGCCGTCAAGGTCCTCGCCCGCATGCGCCCCTCCTGGGTGCAGCGCTTCTCCCGCGAGTTCGAGGCGGCGCGCCGGGTCAACCACCCCAACGTCGTGCGCGTGCTGGAGGCCGGG
>ENA-OWNT01001038-OWNT01001038.1-seawater-metagenome-genome-assembly--contig:-NODE-1038-length-42026-cov-4.368114_pt1 | contig 42026 bp, 19 predicted proteins | sample MGYA00238136_ERZ651165 | MGnify/ENA primary metagenome ERZ651165 (study PRJEB26861, sample SAMN08777766) | seawater metagenome | isolation source: coastal seawater | place: USA: Florida | collected...
GTGTGTGGTTTTTCCCTCGTCTTTTTTGTGGGTTTTCTTTCGTCGGTGTCGAGAGTTCCCAACCACCGCAGCGTTGACTGCGGCGCAGGATTAACTAGTGTGGGGTGAAAGTGACGCTACGGATTGGTAGACCGTCGCGGGCTTTGTGCGTTTCGGACGCGCTCGGCCACCACAACGTTGTGGCGGCCTTGTTCGTTGAGGGCGGCAAGTCTCTGCGTGCCTTGCGGCCTGTGGTCTAGCGCGATGTACCCTCCAGTATAACCAATCGCACCGTGCCGACAAAATGCCTACGCCTCGGCGTTCGCCTCAGCGCAAGCAGCGTCTGATGAGTCACTACTTTAGCCCGAAACATGGTACGAAGGTGAGAAGTCCTATGACACCTCGCTCTCTCGAGAGTGGTGTCCCAGGGTCTCCGGTCCCACATACACCACGAAATGCGCCCAAGGGACGGGGACGGGGCATGGCAAATTTCGTTATGCGGCACCGCGTCTTCGCTGCATTCTTGGCCTTGACATGCATGGCGTCGCTCTTTGTATCATTCTATGTGGACATAAAGATCCTGAACATGTTCGACGATCCAGCTCTGGCAATGACCACGACCATGCGGTTCACGCCAGCGAAGCGGGTCAAACACGAAGGATCCTTCACGCCGGCGCAACTTCAAAAACTCAGGGAGATGCTCAATATTTCGGGGAAACCTCGCATTGTGGTGGAAGGCGACTTTGACTCGCATTCCGGCATAGCCATCGCCAACAACAACATGAAGGCCTCCTTGGCCGACACTGACGATGGAACCACGGAGGCGGACCTGCCGTTCAACATCTCGTACGAGCAACTAAATTACGTGGCCATCACGGACGTACCGCCGCGCCCAGATACACTCGTGACGATCCGCTCAGGCACATGGTTGCCTCTGATGATTCCTGGTTTGATCCCGAGCAAAGGGTGGTTCACGAAGGGTCTCTTCTTGAAAAACGACGATTCTCTGCTAGTTTATCAACTACCGTGGGAGTTCACGGTTATTCCCAGCCGTTGGGTGAAGGCCATTTCAACCTGTGTTGACCGCGTTTGGGTGCCATCTGAGTTTGTTCGAGATGCCTACGTCGACAGCGGGCTACCCAATGAGATCATTGACGTAGTTCCCCATGCCATCAACGACTCTATGTGGTCTCCTCAAAACAAGCCGTACGCTTTCCCCACCAAAAAGAAGTTTACCTTCTTGTTCGTGTCTGGCATGCTGCACCGCAAAGGCATCGACGTATTGTTGGAGGCTTTCACGAAAGCTTTCACGAGTGAAGACGATGTGTCTTTGTACTTGCACTCCTCCTACAGTGGCGAGTCCAAGGATGGGGTCCGCATGAAGCTTCAGATCCTGGCCGACATCGACAGCCACTTGAAGCAAGAGGGTGCACCCGAAATCGTGCTCGACGCGGACAAAAAGCTGAGCGAAGAGGACTACTTCGGGCTGTACACTGGCGCCGACGCGTACATTCTGCCGTTTCGGGGGGAAGGCTTCGCTCTCACCATTTTCGAGGCGGCGTTGTCAGGTCTGCCCATCATCACCACCAAAGCATCGCCGATCACAGACTTTTTGACTGACGACATGGCGTACTTGGTTCCAGCAACGCTGGAAGACTGCAAGCTCTGGCCTTGCAGCCCGAAGGGAATGTTCCTGGATTACAACGGTGGCAGCACGGCGAAGCCTCCTCAGTGGTGGCTGCCTAACATCGATGACCTCATTGCAACAATGCGGGACGTCGTCAAAAACCCCACTGCGGCGCGCAAGAAGGCCGAATTTGCCCGGCGAGAAATGCTATCGTCGTTGGGCCTGGCGGGCCGGAAAACGCCCTACATCGATGCCGTAAACAGTTTAGTAGCTCATCGTGCCAAGCCAAACTTTGTCCCGCAGCGCAAAAAGAACCCGATATGCACCTCTTCCATTGATTACGAATTCATCGAAGACTCCATGGACAAGGAGGACAAAGCAAGGTATGACCGATTGGCCAGCTTGTACGAGTCCACGGGGCTGGGGGCGGACGTTAAAGCTTGGCTGGCGTCTTTGTACGATTCCCACCCCACCGAGGAAATGATGAAAAAATGGCACGATGCACAGAACCCCGACTTGCCGGGAGCGAAGGGCGCCACGATCGGGCTCTGCACTTTCCCTAATTCAGGAACTTCTTGGACACTGAACCTCTTGAAAGGTGCCACTGGCGTGTTGAAGCACACTCTTTACAACAAGGAATGTAACCAAAACTACCGCGGCATCTTTTGCCAAGAAAGTCGAATCGGGTTCGCCATTAATGAAACTGGCGATGAGCCGGGACGCATGCCACTACCGTGGGACCCTATTCTTGTGAAAACTCACATGGCGAAGTATGGTCTTCGCAACAAGCAGCTGCCCAACGCAAAATTGTTTGCGTCAAAGCTCAAGGACTTTGACCGTGTGGTTCGCCTCGTCCGCCATCCTCTGGACAATTTCATTGCTCGAGTAAATCTTGAGATCAACAACAACCGTTGCGGCGAAAACGTCGACATCTTTCAGTGCTTGGGCGCTGACTTTTTCAAGCAAGATATGGAACGCTATTTTGCCTGGCACAGAGCCATGGACGACGCTTGCCGCGATCTTGGGCTTCCCATTATTACGGTCGTCTACGAGCACTTGCTCCAGGACACAGCCCCCAACCTCGAGCAGCTGTTGAGATTCATGGGCATCACACCGCCAGAGGAACAAGTGCGTCATGCCACAGAACGGTGGAAGCCCATTCACAAGCCGAATCCCGATGGATTGCCAGGATACTTGATGAAGTACGAAGAGCAGCTCATGAAAAACATCAGCGTGGTGTTCCATAAACTGCTGCATCGTGACTTCAAGACCACGAGTAGGGAGGTGGGGGCGTTCCTTGAGCCAGGAGGTGATACGGCGAGTACGGATCCAAAGTTTGATTTCAAGTCACACAACGGCAAAGCAGGCAAAGGTGGCAGTAAAGTGTTTTCGAGGGCCAAAGCTCTACATGACAAGAGTATCGCCCACAAGCCCAAAGCCCCTCCGGTAATTCAGAGAACGTATGGCGTCACGGAGAACTACAAGAATACTCTCGCTCAAACTCTAGCTGAAGCCAAGAAAATTGTCGCACGCAAAGTGAACCAAGGAGACGAAATTGTCTCAGCTACTTGCACAAACGAAGCGGCTTTGCTCGCCGCAGACGAGGCTGGCACCAAACCTGGTGGCGTTCTGCCTCAACTTCTGTTCGTTGGTGGCTCACGGAGTGGTATACGCAGTTTGTACGACATTCTGCGGCACCATCGCGATTTTATTCCAGCCCATTGCCGTGACACACAGTTCTTCACCAACATGAACTTGTATCACAAGGGGCCGAAAATGTACATGCGCTTCTATCCCAAGGATGCTGATGGCAAGGCATCGGACGAGAATGTCCTCACAGTTGACATGTCCACAACGTACTTCGAAAAGCCAAATCTTCCCAAGCGCGTGCTGCACATCGACCCGGACATGGGCATTGGCGTTGTCTTGCGAAATCCGTCGCACCATTTTGTATCAAAGTGGTTGCAACGCGTTGAATCCAAAAGCAAAGATATTGCGGAATTTGTCAAGACACACGGAAAACCTTTCGACTGCATGAATGTATTTGAGCAGCAAAAGTCAGAGACCGAAAAGTGTTTCGATGAGAGTGCCGGCGGTGCACCATACACCGATCTCGAAGCAGCGCGCGCGTGTGTGTTAAGCGTCAAGAATGACGTGTCCGCCGGCCTCTATGCGTATCCGCTATCAATGTGGACAGAATACCTCCCGAATCCAAACCAGTACGTCCTGAATGATATGAGTTCCTCGTCATTGCTAGCACACCCAAGTGACTCGACACGCTTCCCATTTGTTGCAGGTTCTTAGTATTGCAATCAGAGGAGCTCTTCGAGCATCCTGTTGAAACAGCTCAGCGAATTGCGATGTTCGCCGAGGTGCCATCATTCGAAGGGCACGACTTCCACGTCATCCGCGACATCGGTACGCAACTATTTTATTACTTCTTGGCTCTCGTGGTGCGCTGTTTCACCTTGCACGTTGTGGATATGTTCGTGAAGGCCATGATCGCGTGGAGCACGCGGAAGCGTTGTTACGACAACACGATGTCAAGGGATGTTCCTTCCAGGAACTCGACGCGTATTTTGAGAAGTACAACCGGCTCTTTAAGACACACATGAAAGAGCTCCGTTTGTCACCTCTGTCAAACGATACCTGGACGCACTGGTAACAGGCGAATGGTACCCAGCGGGTGATGATTGACCCGCCATTAGTTTAGCTTAGCTTTTTATTTCGTCGCGTGAAATGTGTTCTTCACGCTGTCTTCGCTGTTGTGGTGAGCAGACCCGGCGACAAACACTGTGTTACCTCATAATAGTAACACGCACAACCCACAAAACCAGTATTTTGCAACGAGCAGAGCAGAGCAGAGCGAGTCAACAGCCTTTCTGTTGCTATTGACATTGATGCTGCCGACATTGATGCTATTGACATTGACATTGATGCTGCTGCCATTGACATTGATGCTGCTGCCATTGACATTGATGCTGCTGCCATTGACATTGATGCTACTGACATTGACATTGATGTTGCTGACATTGACATTGATGCTGCTGCCATTGACATTGATGCTACTGACATTGACATTGAATGAGATTGAGGTAGAGTAGTTGAAGTCAGGCGCCCAAGGGAAGGCGCCAAGGCGGAATAGCATCCATAATCATAGCATGCATGCTATTCCCCCTCGGGAGGCGCCGTCCGTTGTTGAACCTTCGAGCGAGGTAACAACATAGCCTGTATATCGTATTTTACTTTTCTCAGTCAGCGTGTGGCCCATTTGTTGGCAGTGGGTGGGTGAGAGAGTGAGGGTGAGTAGCCGTTGAGTCGATCGACGGTCGTTGTTGTTGTTCGTCTGTTCGTTCGGTCGTTGGTTTGTTTGTTTGTTCGTTCGTTCGTTGTTGTCGATGTTCGCTGTCGTTCCGTTCGTTGTTGTCGATGTTCGTTGTCGTTCGTTGTCGTTCGTTTGTTCATTCGTTCGTTTGTTCATTCGTTCGTTTGTTCATTCGTTGTCGATGTTCGTTGTCGATGTTTGAAATTGTGTTATTGCTGTTCTGCTGCTGCTGCTGGTGGTCGCCTCCGTCTTGGTGGTGGTCGTTGTCGTTGTGTGTCGTTGTTTGAACGTTGTGGTGTTGTAGGCCGTTGTTGATGGAAATTGTGTTGCTGTTGTGGTTGCTGTTGCTATTGTTGTTGTCGTTCGTTGTTGTGGTCGATGACTGTTGCTGCTGTTCGTCGAAGTATGAAGTTGTGTGGTTACGGTTGCTACTTCTGCTGTTCATTGTTGTTGTTGTTGTTGTTGTTGTTGTTGTTGTTGTTGTTGTTGTTGTTGCTGCTGCTGCTGCTGCTGCTGCTGCTGCTGTCGTCGTCGTCGTCGTCGTTCGTCGTCGTTGTTGTCACTGTTGTCATTGTTCGCGGTTGCTGTTGTTTGTTCGTTGTCGTTGACAGTTTGTTCGTCTACGCTCATGGGTCGCGTTGGCTTTTGAGTCCATTTTAGTCCATTTTGTTTGGGCGAGGCTAATAGCGTATGTGATGTACACCGATTCACTGAACGGTTTAGCGGGATGACGAGGTGATGCTGCGCGAACGGGCCAGTTCGCTAAATGACCCATGAGTCTCCACAACTCGTTGTTTCGAAGACGAAACCTCGTCCTCTGTGTGTGTCTCGTTGTCTACGGTTGCGTTTGTAGTCTCCCAGGCGCAGACGCTGGACTCCGCGATAAAGTGAAAAAGACGCTGCAGAAGGAAAACGATGACGAAATCACTGGCCAACAAGCAAGCACTCCACCAAAGTCTCACGCCACAGCTGAAAGCACCATCATAGCTGGAGTGGAAGTCAACGGAGACCCAGCATTGGAGCGTGCCGTCAACATTGGTTTGCATGACGGCGTCACAGCAGATGTATCATCAGATGAAACTGGGAGCACTTCTATTTTGGCTCATTCCGAAAACAGAGATGCTAGCACAGTAGACGAGGAGGCGCATGACGGAAACGGCAACGCGGACACAGCTGAAGGAGGCACATTGCAAGTCGATGAGGACGAAGATGACGCTGACATAAAGGATGGTGACGAAGTGGATTCTGACGAAGACGATTCTGACGAAGAAATCGACAGCGACCTTCCACCGTCATGGTATGAGTATTCGACGGAGGGAGGCAAAAAATACTACTACAATCCGGACACCGGCGTTACGCAGTGGGGCAAACCGTGCTTGCTTGTTTCACCGGACAATGAGTCCGCTGAGGGTGTGGTAGATCGTTGTGGTGTGTGTGGCGGCGATGGAAGTACCTGTGCTGGGTGCCAAGACAGCAATGCTGCCAACTACAATGGCACTGCGCTGTTTCATGACGCTGCTAAGTGTTTATTCCCAAGACCACCGGCCGACGAAAAAGCCTCTCCATCCCCGCCAGTAGACGCAGTGGACCCCTCGTCCGACACTCTTGAAGAGACACATGTTGCGGCAACCACTGCAGAAACAGCGAGCGAGCGAGCGAGCGAACAAACGGACGAACGAACCACGCCCGCAAACAATGCTGCACGAAGTGGATCCACACGAAAAGCGTGCCTTAACCAAAAGGCTTGCAATTTTGATGATAGTCAATCCAACGATATTGAGAACGATGAATCTCTTTGTGTGTTCCCTCGCCACGGTGAAGATTGCGACGGACACTGCACTCATCGAGACTGCAGTGGGCAATGCGGTGGCAGCAATCACACGTGCGGGTGTATGGATCCCAGGGCGTACGTAGTCGCTCATTGCTTTCAACGCTGTACAAGTTGCTGCACTTCATCATCACGTTGACGTGTGTTGGCTTCCAAATACTTGATGTAACACAGGTGTAACTATGTGTGGAATGCAACCACCGACATTGTGAACGGCGCACCAGTAGAATGTATCCACAAAGATTCGTGTCAAGTGAGTGCTGCGAGTGTGCTACTTAGGCGTGCAATTCAGGTTGACATTTTGTGAATTATCGATGCAGGTTTGCGGAGGAGATAATTCCACTTGTAAGCTGGGGAAATCTTCTCGATGCAATGACACGAATGCGTGCAATTTCAACCCTGCGGTGCAAAACGGCACTGCAAACGATGGCGACTGCGTGTACGCTCCACGAGGCTTTGATTGCTCCGGCAAATGTGAGATTCGTCGCGATTGCTATGGCGTGTGCGGCGGGCGCGCCCGCAAAGATAGGTGTGGGGTGTGTGAGGGCGATCACACAAGCTGCGTTGGGTGTAAAGATCGTCGTGCTTGCAACTACGACCCTAAAGTCACCAAGAGTCTGCGGCATTCGTGTACATATGCACTCCCGTACCACGACTGTAGCGGCACGTGCCTTGCAGAATATGATTGTCAGGGGAATTGTGCAGGAAAGGCTCTTGTGGATCGATGCGGTGTGTGTGATGGAGACGGCTCAAGTTGTGCCGGCTGCTTGGACGCGGCTGCATGCAACTACGACGCAGAATTCAATTTTTCGAATCCAGCTTCGTGTGAGTACCCGCCGCCCAATTTTAACTGCGAAGGTGACTGCATTTCTGTGAAAGACCGCTGCGGTGTGTGTGGCGGCGACAATTCCACGTGCGGGTGCACAGATCCCACCAGCTGCAATTACGACGCAGGCGCATTGCACGACGATGGCAGTTGCTCCTATGTGCAATCGTTGAACCACACGTGTGATGGAACGTGTCTGGTCGACATTGACTGCCATGGCGTGTGTGGAGGCCCTTCCGTCGCAGACGTTTGCGGTGTGTGTGAAGGAGACGGTTCAACCTGTGAATTTTGCCCTCCACTGTGCACTACTGGACGTTACTCGCCAAAGAAGCCGTGTCGGACACAGGTTTCTGTGTGGGGTTGGTGCCAAGAGCGGCATCCGAGTGATTCGCTGAATATATTGATTCAGCCAGAGTTCGATGAAATGGATAAGGCAACACAAACGCTCAGTATTCGTCAACGTGAAATAAGCGGGGAACTCGTGTCCTGCACGCGCTGCAAACCCAAACTGGCTGATGCTGTTATGCTGCCGGTAGATCCTTCAACAATTCTAGAGGACTGCTGGGACCCGGAAATATGTACTTGTTCGTCTGACTTTGCTCTACGTCCCGCGTTCCGCGCTCCGACGAACGCGTCGTGTCTGGCGGAGTGCGTTGATGACCCTAGCTGTGGGTACGCATTCATCGAACGGGCTGGATGCCACTTATACTTTGACTGCCTGTATTCTCGGACCCCTTTGAATCCGGGATCAACCTTTCGCCGTGCCGACTGGGAGTCTGTGGAGCATGGTTGCACCGACAGCCACGCATGCAACTATAATTCATCAGTCAACCATGACGATGGTACGTGTTCGTATCCGCTGACCAACTACGATTGCGACGGGCAGTGCGCTGTCGGCTTGGACTGCCATGGTGTTTGTGGTGGCGCTGCTCGCGTGGATCCGTGCGGTATTTGCGAGGGTGATGGCTCTACTTGTGGTGGCTGCCTCGATCCGGCCGCGTGCAACTTTGACACGGAAGCAACCGTGGATGATGGATCCTGTTTCTACGCCAACAGCACCGTCAACTGCGAAGGAGCATGTCTAGTGAACATTGATTGCGAGGGTGTGTGCGGTGGGTCTGCGGAGTTTGATCGGTGCAATGTGTGCAATGGAGATGGTCAGTCGTGCATTGTTGACTACATTCGACCTGACACCTCACTTCTGGAAGAAAAGGTGTGCCAACGCCGTGGAATGCAACAGAAATGCACATGTAGTTTGGAATATGCCTTGCAATTTGTAATGCAACTCCCTTTGATGGTGAAAAAAGTGAACATGCTCATTCCATGCTCAGAAGAAAAGTGTACTGACACTTGTCTGCAAAAGAAGGACTGTAAATATGGGTTCTATATTCCTACGTCAAACACGTGCTATCTTTACTCGGACTGCCCCACGGACTCTTTGCGATTTGCGAGCAATGAAGGGGTGTCGTTTGTGAAAGCCAGCGGTCTGTCTGGTTGCCGTGATCCAAAGGGATGCAATTTCTCGCCACTGGCCCAGATTCGCAATGATTCATTGTGCCGGTACCCGGAACCGTTTCACGACTGCAACGGTGTGTGTGTTGGGGGCTTCGACTGTGCTGGCATCTGCGGCGGAACAACAACTTTTGATTTATGTGGGGAATGTGGAGGAAACAGTACGCAATGTGCCGTTGGCCAAATGACTCGTTACGATGTTCGGCAGTGGCAAGAAGAGGCCTGCACAGCTGCACGTGAGAGTGCGGTTGACGCCAGTGTGCTGGCGAATCACGATGCAGTAGCGTCGTGTGCTTGTGCATCACCATTTCAACGGTTCAAATTGAAGCTATTTCCCGCGATGGATCAAACCGCATGCTCCAACAGATGCTTGAATGAACCGCGCTGCAAATTTCAGTCATTCGACGACAGATACTGTTCCTTGTTCGAGGACTGCTCTCGGGTTCATTTAACGACTCTTGGCAATGTCCAAACGTATCAAAAGGAGTGGCAAGGATGCACCAATCCGGACGCCTGCAATTTCTTCCCACTCGCAACTATCGACAATGCAACGTGCCATTTCCCGAAACCAATGCACAACTGCAATGATGAGTGTCTCGTGGAGGTCGATTGTGCCGGCGAGTGTGGAGGGAAACACAAGCTGGACCGCTGCGGTGTCTGCGGCGGTGATGGAAAAAGTTGTGTTGGATGCATGGAGCCAACGGCGTGTAATTTCGACTCCTCTGCCACTATACCAGATGCCTCTCTTTGTGTACATCGAAAAGAGTTTCACGACTGTGATGGAAACTGTCAGCGTGACGTAGACTGTAATGGCGTTTGCGGCGGAGGAGCTGTTGTCGACAAGTGCGGAGTGTGCGGAGGAGACAGCACCTCTTGTGACTTCGGCATTCTAGAAAAGTCTATCGAGGAGGCAGCCAAACGCGATGAGTTGGCTCGAGCACAAAGGCTTGCTGCCGTCGCGGCGCAGAAGGAGCAGATAGAGAAGTTGGAGGCGCAGGTGATTGCGTTGCGTGCCGCTTTGGGCGACTCCGATGCAACCGGGACGGTGGCCATGCTGCAGCAGACCATTGATGGAATGCGTCAACAACTTGATTCAGATGAGCGAGCCCTGAGTCAAGACCCTCTTAGTATCGTCGACAACAGCACCATTTGTTCACAAGATGCATGCCACGGTTATTCTTGTGATCAGTGGATTATTAGTTTTGCAACGTCTTGCATGGTGTTAGAGACGGAATTTGACTGTGACTGCAGTGGATGCAAAGGCTGTGCGGGTGCTGGGTCCGGCACTCATCGTGGTAACATCGATGAAAGCGCAATTGCACATTTGGCATCGCCACCTCCGTCAGAACTGTTGTCCAGCGACGAAGACGACGGCCTACCAGCTGGCTGGTTCAGCGCTGTTGACACAGCGTCTGGCAAGGTGTACTTTTACAACGCACATGGGGAAACGCGGTGGGACAGGCCCGTTCAACCTGTGCAAAGTTCAGTCGACGATGGTGACGCATCGGAAGCGGGAGCTGCTGCAGTCACGACAACTCTTGTGCAACCTGTAGTTGAGGAGCGCCCAAAGTTACCAGACGGGGTGCTTCCGCCGTTGTTTTTTTCAGAGCACATCAGTGGTCCTGGCAAGCAGTGTGTGATTGAGATTTTCAATCCCGCTCGATTTCCTGTGCCGGCAGGCCTTTACACGCTGAGAGTCGCGAACTCTGAGAAAACTTCACAATGGCAGAGTGTTCCCGACTTAGCATTGCCATGGGATGTTATTGTAGATCCGGGGGAAACGCTGGTTCTCGCCACATCAATGGCAACTTTTCGCGGCTGGGGCAAAGTTAAAAACGTAGTGACGGACTCCGTCACCCTCAAAGGACTAAAATGCGGGTCATCGTACGCTCTTGCATTAGTTTACGACGGTGACGTCATGGATGTCGTTGGCGACATCACTCAAACAGTTGACCGTGGGTTCGAGGTTGCAGGCATAGGTGGGGCCACGCATGGCCGTACAATTGCGCGACGCGAGTTCGTTGGGGCTCCGTCATCGCATTGGAATGTATCGGCTGGGACCAACAGCGTCAATTCGGAGTGGGTGGTAGAGGAAGGCCAACAAAATCCCAATAACCTAGGCCATCATACCAGCAAAGCACGAATAGTGGAATACGAAATAGATGCCAGCGGCGTAGTTTCCACTACTGAAGTTCACATCAAAGGCTGCACGCGTAAGGATGCCTGCAACTACTACTCGAAGGCAACTCGTGATGATGGCAGCTGCAGAATGCCGCTCCGGTACCACGACTGTGAAGGTCAGTGTATCGTTCAAAGAGATTGCCACGGTGTTTGTGGAGGTCGGGCGACAATTGATGCATGCGGCATATGTGGTGGCGATGGTCAAAGTTGCGTGGAAAAGCCGTGCATTTCGTGGGAGCGACACACGAGATCACGCGCTAAGACGCACCACCATGTCTTCAATCTTACGGACTGTCGACCAGATGAAGACACCGATCCTGGGTTTACGTGTACCATTCGGTGCAATGATGGGTACTTTGGCGAAGATGCGACCTTCGAGTGTCCGCCTAAGAATACTAACGAGCGCATGACGCTGCAAGGAACATGGCCAACGTGCTTGCCGAAAATGACGATGACCAAGATCAAGGTTGCGGACCACTTTAAGTGTTGGAAACGAGACGCGTGCTCATGTGCGTCGTCGTTCAAGTTGCCCACCTCACAAATAGTGAGATTACACAACAATGTAAAGAGTGGGCTAACGAGGTCTCAGGTTTGCTTGGAGGAATGTATTGCAACACCAGACTGTCAGTATGCTTTTGTTGTCGACAAGGACGACGAGTGCCACTTGTACAAGGACTGCAAGGAAACTCGCCAACCCTTAAATCATGGCAAAACTTACGCCAAACAATTTGTTGATGGTGGCGGCTGCAAAGACATTGCAAGTTGTAACTACAATTCCACAGCTCTGTTCGAGGACGATTCATGCGAGTATCCGAAGCAAAACCATGACTGTAGCGGTCGCTGCCTCGTGGCCTTAGATTGCACTGGGAAGTGTGGAGGGTCAGCTACAGTCGATGTTTGTGGTGTTTGCCAGGGATCTGCGTCTTCCATAGAGCAGTGCGAACCGCAAGCACCGCACGCACGGCGAGCGAGTGAAACCCGACGGCCGCCACCTCCTCCAAAACTGTCAACAGAGAATCAACCACCTCCGCCTCCGCCACCTCCTCGTGCACGCACCAAACAGCAGAAAACGAACACCAATACACCTACGGCCAAGTCGCTGCTATCACGGTCACCGCCTCCGCCTCCACCGCCGCCGTCACGAAAACAGGAAGGTGGACTTAATCGCGGGGCACCACCGCCACCGCCACCACCACCAAAAACGCAAAGAAATAGTGCCAGTAACAATGACATGTCGGACCAGCACGCTGCTGTTCCACCACCCGTGGCAGCTGACGACGTTATGCAAGCAGTATTCGACTCACAACACGTTGTCCACGAAAGGACAATTGGAAAGTGGGACAATGCTGACGTGGTCCAGTGGCTGACCAACCTTGCGTTGCCGAGCAGAGTCATCGCGACGTTTTCAGAATGGGACGTCGATGGCGCCATGCTGCTTGAGCTCGATGATGTACGTGCGGCTGGTGCTTGTTTTGAATTGTGGTTGTTGCTGGCCAATGGTTTGAACCCGACTCTTTACTTGTTCCAAAATGGTTTGTAGGAGGATTTCGTTGACATGAAACTCGACGAGGAACAGGCTCGCATCGTCGACTTTATCAATGAGGCTTTCGAAGTCGCGGTGCTAGTTGAAGCCGATGAAATGGATTCGATGGCTTTAGACGATCTCGAAGCGCAACTTGGAGAGCTTGACGGGCAGGTGGGTGTGGTGGTGGTGCTATTTCTCACAAAAACCATCATTGTTGCGTATCCTAATACCGACCTAATAATGTTTGTACAGATTTCCGGACAGATGGAGGAAACTCTCGGCTACGATGAGGGCTACGGTTGAAGAAGCCTTGCTCAGCCGCTGCAATGAGCGATGGACGGTGCTTTTATTTGTACATTGTTCCCGTGACTTGTTCGAAGTCTGTTGTTTTGTTAATTTTAACGTTATTATAGTGTCAGAGTTATTGTGACGAGGTAAACATGCTTCTATTGGTGGCCGTAAACGAAGGTGCAGATCACAAAAGCAATCACAAATTGTCATTGTTGTCCATGCCCCACTGCCTCGATTGAACGGATTGGCGATGTCCATCGCCTCGTAAAACACTGTTGAAATAGCCGGCGATGCCGCCAATTAGTAGGCCAACGGGAAGACAGTAATGCTCTTCGTGAATGAGCGCGTTGCGGAGGGCCCACCCATGTTTATCTTCGACGTCCATGATACCAAAAATAAGTCCGAATACGAATCCCATCACAATCGATGTCCCCAGAACCAAATACACTTGCTCCTTTGATTCGACGAGTGCAATTGAATCGTTATTTTGACATGCCCCAACAAGCCAGTTCAGCAAATCCATTAATGAGAAAGTGAAAGCAAAACATACTGACATCCCCAGCAAGGAGTACAACGGGATTTTGAAGAGAGGTCGGAAATGAAACCAATGCGTGTCCAGGAAGATGCACAGTGACCCTGAGGCAATGACCAAGATGGCGAAACCAATGAGGACAGTGCGCATGGTTGAAGAAATAGGGTGCGCTCTTGCACGGATCCTCCACACAATAACGCCACCAATGGCAGTGAACAAGATCCCAAAATAAACGGAGAAGAATGTGTTGAAGCTAATTTCTGCCAAAGTGCAGTTGACTACCCATGATACGACAATGCCGAGGAGCACACCTCCGGCAATGCTGAGCAGGGAGTTCATGACAGTTGGCATCGTGAATACGTCAACGAAAGAGTTCAAATATTCGGCAAGAAAGCTATCCGAACAATTTCTTGACAACTCGAACGGTCTGCCACAGATACATGGGCGAGTGATTGCGCGTTGGCGGGACCACTTGCCACTCCGGCCTCAACGTACCAATCCTGCCTCATAGCCTAAATCTTGCCCAATCTTCCACGCTGACGTCTCTGCCTCACACCAACAGCCCATCACGACTGACCACGTTGCCATCAACACGTCGTATCCACAACGAAGTGATGGTTGGTCCAGGTAGCCGTGACGCGCGAGGCGACGAGCTTGAAACCGCCGATTGATGGATACCCAGTCTTCCGACGCAATCCACCAATGGGTTCACACACACGCGTCGTCCACTCACGTTCACCATTTCCACTTTGTGTCCTACCAACACCGCACAACGTCACGCCACGCCACACCACGTCAGCTTGTCGCAGCCCACCAAATTCGTTTGTGTGCGACGAGCGAACGACGACAACAACACACCAAGCGAGCGAACGAACGGACGGACGGACGAACGAACGAACGAACGAATGGTATCCAAAACGCCAAACACAACGACGACGACGAACGAACGACAACACATCGATCGATCGATCGACGTTCGTTGATCGACAGTGAGTGAGTGAGTGAGTGAGTGAGTGAGTGAGTGGGCGGTGCGGCGACGACGCAGTGAAGGCGCCGTCGTTGCGCTGAGAAGGCTGACGATGCGCGTGAGCCTGTGTATTCACGTATCGACGGCGGGAGCGCGTTGCAGCGTTGCTTGATAGCGTTGCAGCTGGCTGCATCATAATAAGGTTTGGAAGTTGCAAGGTCGGAGCAAGGTCGGAGCAAAGGTGTCGTCATGGCTTGTGAGAGATCGCCGATCGACCCAGCTGTTATTGTTTATACTTACCCGGGGACCCCTTGGTGATAGGAACGTTGGACTGCGATTTGGATTCAATGGAATGGAGTTGCTATGTGGATTGCGGTTAGCGGAGTGGGTTGCGGCTGGGACGTGGATTGCGGTTGCAAAGAGAATTGGGTTGCGGTGAGGAGTGCGGTTGGGGAATGGATTGCGGTTGGGAAGTGAGTTGCGATGCGGATTGCGGTTGGTTAGGGGCGTGGATTGCGGTTGCAAAGTGGTTTGCGATTGTCATTTATTTGTTTATTTGGCATTGTTTAGTCAACACATGTAGTTAATTGGAAACTGGAGGAAATCTGTCTTGTAACGACAATCCCCGCGATGGGCCGTCAACGTCAACAAGTTCTTGCTGGGCCGTGTTCTGTTCACGCACAGCAGACTACGAGTCAATAAAAGACGAGGCTAAACTTGAAACGGGGTAACAGGATAAACAAAGCGAACCTTCACGGCTTCTTGGGCCATTCGACGCAGTTTGTACTTTTGGACCTTGCCACTTAGAGTCATAGGGAAATCATCAACAGTGCCAGGAGAGCCGAGAACCGCGATGTAACGCGGAATTTTGTACCTTTGCATGACGACACAAGTGTCAAAGTAAGTTTTGTGCAAGGCAATGCCACAGGAGTGCACTCGGCGCACAGACTAAGCACAAAACTTACTTTGCCATTCGGCCAGCGCAATATTCCGCAATCTCATGTACATCTGGTGTCGTTGAGACAGTCGAGGCCAACCTAATAACAGCGCAGACCTCCTCTCCGTATTTTTCGTCGGGGACACCCACAACCTACCCGTGGGCAAAGAAAGTGCAAAATGCTAATTGCAGAATTGGGATCACCATAATACAATTCGAGTTGAATCGCAAAACCGACCTCGACATCTTCGAAATCAGGATGCTCGCGAAGACATTCCTCCACTTCTTTGGGGAATATGTTTTCGCCACCTCGAATTATCACGTCTTTGCTACGGCCAACTATGCGGCAGTATCCATGTTCGTCCAACACCGCCAAATCTCCCGTTCGCATCCAGCTGCCAACATGTATTTATGCACAAAATCAAATGTCGTGAATTTTGCGGAACAACAATGAACGCGCAAATTCCACACAACTGTGCCGAGCACGCACCCGTCAACAATTGCTTCTTCCGTTTTGTCAGGCTCGTTCCAGTAGCCTTTCATCACAACGTATCCCCGCGTCCACAACTCGCCTGCTTCGCCAACGGGAAGAGGAGTGCCGTCTGGCGGCGCGTCAGAGTTGATGTCACTGTCATCGTCTTCTTCCGAAGCTGCTGCTACAATCTTCGCCTCGACATGTGGATGCACTGTCCCAATCGAAGATGTGCGTGGTCCAATGCCGTCCGATCGCTTCGTTTGAAAGGTGACGGGGCTAGTTTCGGTCATTCCGTAACAAACAGTCATTTCAGTGATATTCATGTCGCTGACGACACGCCTCATGACGTCCACCGGACAAAGAGTCCCGGCCATGATTCCAGTGCGAAGCGAACTCAGGTCAAATTCCTTAAACCGGGGGTGATTAAGTTCTGCCAGAAACATCGTTGGGACTCCATGAAGCGCAGTGCAGCGTTCATCATGCACAACTTGCAGCGTAGCGAGGGGGTCAAATGTTTCTGCAGGAAACACCACGCTGGAGCCGTGCGTCAGCGCAGCTAGTGATCCAAGGACAAGGCCAAAGCAGTGGAACATTGGGACGGGAACACACACGCTATCATTTGGAGTGAGACCCATGCGGGAGCCGATTTGGTTTCCGTTGTTGAGGATATTGCGGTGCGTCAAGGTTGTTCCCTTGGCAAGGCCAGTGGTTCCACTCGTGAATTGGATGTTGATGGCATCATCGATGTGCAGGCCTTCAGAAGCAGCAATCAATGCTGGGGACGTCGGGTCCGCAGTCATCAGGTCCTGGAACGGCGTAACACCGTTGGTCAACGGCACATTGTCCGTGCTGGCAGTCCCAATGATGAATTCAAGTTCAGGGAAGGATGCCGACTGAACAGTTCCTCCCGGGCCAACACCATCGATCTCTGGAATTACTTCACGAATTACATCCATGAACTGATGATCAGCTCCTGTGGCAGAAGATGGCCCAACTTGAGTAACGACAGCTTTGCACCCAGTGAGTGACAACGCATGTCTGAGCTCTGGGGCTGTGTATGCAGGACTCAAATTGACGAGCACAAGGCCGACGCGAGCGGTTGCAATCTGCATCGCGATCCACTCCCAGTTGTTGAATGACCACATCGCCACGCGATCACCGGGTTTCAAGCCCAATTCCAAGAAACCAGAGGCCAGTCTTGCTGCAGCATCGTCGAGGGCAGAATACGTGAGACGGCCTTCATCTCCTTGGTGCCGTGATACGACACAGGGTCGATCCCCGAAACGCTGAACTTTGTCGGCAAAATTTGCGTAAATCGTCTCCTCGAGGAGAGGGGGTTCTAGTTCACCTTTGACAAACGATTCGGTCAAAGCAGAATAAGACCGCGAACATGGCGTGCCAATTACTTTTGCGCGACTCTTCAAACGAAACCGCGGACGAAACGGCTGGATGATCCGCCTAACTCGGGAAGAAAACATCGTGACGCCTCACGGCCGGTATTCAGCCAGTGCCGATGTCCCTACGTGAGAAGATAGTTCGTACCGACCAAGTACCAAAACTTATCAAACAGCCATACTTATTTTCTTGCTTTGCAAGAATGTCAGTACCTGGAGCGAAACCTCCGACACTCTCTGTCGCCAAGCACTCGCACGGATCATCTCAGTACCTTGGGTCGGGAATCATTAGCATTGGGTTCTTCCTCTTCACTCGACGCACACACACACGCACACACACACGCACACACAAAGGGTATTATTGTGCCCGCCGCATGCAGGTGCGACCAAGTGCCATTTGTCGAACTTGCTGTCTGGCACTGCTCGTTCCAGTGACCGATCTGTCGCTATAGTTATATTGCTGTTGCAACGCGTGTCAACGAACGAGAAGGGTGAACACGCTCACGCCACACCGCGCATGCCGACCTTGCACTGACACTAACACCGATAGTAACTGACGCCAGCGAAAAGTAAAAACTGCTTCTGCACCTCTCATATAGCGGCCCATAGCTCGTGCAGCCATACTCTGTCGACGTGCTTGCTTGCAATGAAGGGGTGTCGTATGACAACTTTTATCCACAAGAGCCTTTCCTGCACAATTCCCCTGCAAGGCACGTGCCGCTACAGTCGTGGTACGGGAGTGCCGCAGACTCTTGGTGACTTTAGGGTCGTAGTTGCAAGCACGACGATCTTTACACCCAACGTCCACTTGCCAGTCAGTTCTGTCTGTATCCGTCCCCGTCTCCGTCGTCGTGCGGTCGTGCGGCGTGTCGTTTCCTGTTGTTCGCTGTGGTATCCATGTCATCAAATAAATCAAACGAAGAGTGCGGAGTGCGGAGTGCCCGTATCTTTGGTGTTGTTGTGTGTCACCAACAACACAACGACGTCGACGCCGCCGAGATCTGTACTATTAGTACTACGTAGATTTACTTCTTCTTTCACATTTACGTCATATAGATTATTACCGTTTCAATCAGAACCGAATAGTGAAAGTACTGGCCTTGTCAGGATTACGAAGGTGAAGTACACATAGTACTGAAAGTACGATAACATGGTCTCATTCTGTTCACTGTAATTTCATATCATTCTATTCTACTCTTAGAGAACTACGCTGTATTTGAGTACTGCTATTTCCTGAATTAAAATACTTCATGCCCTGCGTCGTACTACAAGTACAATCCTTCCTAGCAAAAAACTCTCCAAAGTTCACTATATATCCATATCATTCTACTCTCATTTCATCAAAACCATTCACCACAACAGTACAATGCATTTCAGAATTATCAGCTCCATACATCGTCGCAGTGAGTGAGTGAGTGAGTGAGTGGGAGCTCACAGCTTCACAGCCGCAGCTCCGCAGCTCACTGTGGCCCAACTGAGTGAGTGAGTGAGTGAGTGAGTGAGTGAGAGTGACTGGCTGAGAGTGAGTGAGTGACTGTGAGAGAAGAGTGAGTGAGTGAGTGAGTGAGGCACGACGGCCAAGCACACACAGTCACACTTACTTCGCTCGCAGCTAGCTGGTGGCCACTCACTCACTCACTCACTCACTCACCCACTCACTCACTTGCAGCCGCTCCTCGGCTGTTCGTTCGTTCGTTCGTTCGTTCGTTCGTTGTGACGTTGGCAGCTGTGGCCGCAGTGGCCAACCGTGTTGTCGTCGTCGTCGTTGCGTCGTCGTTGCGTCGTCGTTGCGTCGTCGTTGCGTCGTTCGTGGCATCGTTCGTGGCATCGTTGCTTCGTCGTCGTTGCGTCGTTGCATCGTCGCGGCGTCGTAGCAATCGTTGCGTCGTTGCGTTGTTGCAATCGTTGCGTCGTTGCGTTGTTGCAATCGTTGCGTCGTTGCGATTGTTGCGTCGTTGCAATCGTTGCGTCGTCGCGGCGTCGCTGCATCGTTGCAATCGTTGCGTCGTTGAAATCGTTGCGTCGTTGAAATCGTTGCATCGTTGCAATCGTTGCGTCGTTGCAATCGTTGTGTCGCTGTCGCTGTGGTGCTGTGTTCTTGGGCCGCTTTTGCCTTCTTTTTTTTGCGTTGGTGCAGTCGTTGCGTCCTGTCGTTGCAAGTGTTGTGTTGTTGCAATCGTTGTATCGGCGCAAACGGTGGCGTGTTGCTGCGGTTTGTTGAGGTTGTGTCGTGGGTGCTGCGTGTGGCTTTGACGTGTTGTTGTGGCACGTTGTTGCGGATTGTGGATTGCATGTCAGCATTGCACGTGTCGCTTCGGACACGGCTCAATTCCTTGCCGTGGTGCTGTTCTGTATGTTGGAGAGCTGGATGAAGAATCACGTCAATATGACGTAACGTTCACAAGGTCCCGACGTGGGTGTGTCCGCCAAGATAGTTGCCCCGTTTAGAATCAGCTCATCAGCAGGTGCCGTCGTTGGTCTCCCTTGCATCGTCGGTTGCAGGGAGAGCATTATCAGACATTCAAAAGAAGTTGCTGGATAGTTTCGCGATCAAAGATTTTTGGTGACTCTTCTTGCACAGACTGTGCAGGACAGAGTTCCCGAACATGTTCTGCTGCATTCCGTTGTGAACTGCGGTTGCGTGTCAGCCGTCGCGAGTGATCATGAGCGCGTTTGAGCGAGTTTGTGCTGCGCTCGTGTGCGACAGCGATGATGAAAAAGAGCTGATTCGCGAATTTTCTGCGCTACGATCCAATGCCGCCAAGGACGCCGAATCTGTCGATCACGAAGACACACTTCTCGCACAGCTATGCATTGTGCGCCGAAGCTGGACGCTCGGAGTGCTGGAACTGATGCCGTCACGTCGCCTGGCTATCTGTTTCAAGGTTGCCTCATTGCCATCCTCAATTCTGAATTCTTCGTTCTTTGCGAAATTATGCGCGACAGCTTCAGCAGCGGAACTATGCTTTCATGCTTTGGCAACTGCGGCAACCGTTTTCCCGTTTGCTCTCGATGCGCTCAAGTTCTTCTTGAGGACTCACGATATTTTTGATGCGCTTCCGATTGCGTCCAAGGATGCCCTTGCATCGCCGTCACAATCATTGTTACTCCGCGAGCGATTGTTTGTGTACAGCTCCTTCAAGCTGTGTCGACTGGGCTGCATCGGACGTGACAGTCTCCAAAACTGGGTCCCATTTGTGCGGCTTGCTCAGCGCGACGATGTCGAGGTATCTACGTACGCGTTGCGGTGTCTGTGTTATATCCTTGGCATGAAGCCTCAATGGGTGCAAGACTGTTTGTCGCGCAAAGCATTGCGGAGCGACGCGAACGCAGGCAGCTCGGAATTGCCAGACAGCTCTGCCATTTGGACTGATGAAATAGAACAAGACGAGCTCTGTCGATGTGCATTGGCACCCATAGTTGAGACGTCGTGCGGAGCAGAGTCTGACTTTGAGGATAGCCGACCAATCACTGGGCAACCTTCGACGACGACGCCCTCCTCAGGTGCCACACGGTGCACAGCGTCGACTGTCGCACTTCACGGAATTGAAGTCGTGAGAAAAACTGTGTTCTCAGACAGTGCACACCCATTCCAAATCGACGATGGGAGTAACGATGCAACTTTTATCGAGACGGAAACTTCCGTCCAAAATTTGAAGACGTTGGCACTGGCGCTATGCCAGCCACAACCTATTTTAGTTGAGGGAGTCAGCGGCAGCGGCAAGTCCCTCGCAATCCGACACATGGCTAAATTGCTCGCTCACACAGACATTATCGAGTTGCACTTGGACAGTCAAATGGATAGCAAAACACTGCTTGGCAGTTATGTGTGCACTGATACGCCAGGTGAGTTTGTGTGGAAGGCCGGAGTTTTAACACAAGCGATGCAACAAGGCCTCTGGGTTGTCATCGAAGACCTGCCCTCAGCCCCCATGGAGATTCTGTCATCGATCATGCCGCTGCTGGAGAAAGGAGAGCTCACTTTGCCGGGTCGTGGACTTCATGTGGTTGCCCACCCGTCGTTTCGAGTTTTCGGAACTTACACACTTCCTGAAACGGCCAGCACTGACGGCGCCAGCGAACTTCCTGGCCCACTTGGTGACAAAATTTCTAATTTGTTCTCACGCGCGGTATTGGAACCGCTTCCGGCTGCCGAGCTGCTACACGTTGTCCAAGTCATGCACCAGCGTACGCCACCATTCGTGGCGAAGACAATGGTCGAAAGTTTTCTCCGCCTGAAACATGGAGATACAGCAAGCGAGGCCGGCACTGCGGGTGCAACGAAGCACCTTGCGGCTCGTTTTCAACGCTACGGACGTGGGTTGTCACATCGTGAACTCTTCAAGTGGTGCCACCGGGTCAACACCTTTGCTCGTTTTGAAAGAGACGAAGGCGACGACACGGAATTTCTCACTCGTAGAGAAAAGGTTGATATTTTGTCAGAAGCTTTCGATATTTTCTGCGCCCCCTTTCCTTGGGAGGACACTCGAGTTGAAATTTGTCGTGTGCTAGCACGGACCTGGGACCTTACAGATGAAGAGGCCGATGCAATTTCGCTACATCCCGATCCCAGTGTGGTGAACACTAGCTACATGACTAAGGTGACGATAGGGCGCGTGGAGTTAGACAAAGTGGACAGAGATGATGAACAACCCAGCGCTGCAAATACAGGTGACGTGTCACTGACTCGTCACACTCGCTGTTTAATTACCCAAATTGCCGCATGTGTAAAGATGGCTGAGCCAATCTTGCTTGTGGGGGAAACCGGTGCGGGTAAGACTACAATTATCCAGCATCTGGCATCGCTGATGGGCCAGCGTTTGGTTGTTCAAAATCTCAACGTGCAGACGGATTCGTCAGACATACTTGGTGGCTTCCGACCTGTACAAATGAGACAGTTGGTTGTGCCAGTGTACGATGAATTTATGCGACTGTTCAAGGCCACTGAAATATCTGCGCAGGAGAATGCCAAATTTTTGAAGATGATGCAACAAGCCCTAGTACGCTCCAAATGGCGCACTATTTGTCGCGGATTTGCGATGATGGTTCAAGTGGTCCGCAAAAAGATTCGGGAATTCAATGGCGATGATGCCGATGATAACGGAAACGCCGACGATGTCCATCAAGGAAAGCGGGCTAAAACGACTGCATCATTGTCACCAACGGATGCGCAATCCACTGCCAAGCCAGCGAAGCGACGAGCTAAGTTCTCCATCCAGCTGACGCGTCAATGGGAGGAGTTTGCTCTGAAAGTAGAAGCCTTGGATCGCAAACGAGTTCAAGTCAAGCAGAGCTTCGCATTTTCGTTTGTTGAAGGCGCTCTCGTCAAAGCCCTGCGCGAGGGGCACTGGCTGCTTCTGGATGAAATAAATCTCGCTCCTTCAGCGGCGCTGCAGCGCCTACTGGGACTGTTAGACAGTGCGACGGCGTCAATTGCTTTGACCGAGCGCGGTGACTGGGCCCCCATTAAAAGGCATCCGAACTTTAGGCTGTTTGCTGCGATGAATCCGCCAACAGACTTTGGCAAAAAAGCTCTCTTGCCAGCCATGCGCAACCGATTCACCGAGCTTTATGTGACTGAGATGACTGACGCCGAAGATTTAGCACTCATTGTCGGTCAGCACTTACAAGAACTGCCTCAGGCCAAGTGCCCCACCAAAGAAATTGTCGACTTTTACTTACAATGCCGGAAACTGGCCGGGGAGAGTTTAGTTGATGGGCAAGGCCGAGCCCCGCGGTTTTCATTGCGAACTCTGTCGCGGTCGTTGTCGTTTGCAAGGCTACTAATGCGCTCCAACTATCCATTGAAGCAAGCGATGTACGAAGGATTTTGCATGAATTTTTTGACACAGTTGGATGGGAAGAGTCGCGATCAATTGCGGCAGCGCATCAAACAAGTGTTTGCAGCCGAACTAAAGCGGAATCAGCTCCGGTACGCTCCACCAAACCCAACTTTCGACGCTGCAAGTAACAGTGCCAGAGGGTCCTCTGCGGCGACTGCCGCGGCGTCGGATGAGGAGCGACGCATTGCGGCGAAGGCCGCGTCGTTGACATCAGGTGACCTGGATCAGAAGAGATTTGTCCGCGTTGCGCACTTTTGGATAGAACAAGGCCCAGGCGAGGTAAATCACGGTCAAAAGGATGAAGTTGACCAAGGAGGCAATGAAAGTTTCATTGTGACTCCAACAGTCAAAGTGTACTTGACGGATTTGGCGAGGGCTGCAGTCGCGCGGAAATACCCAGTGTTGCTGCAGGGACCAACTTCGAGTGGCAAGACATCCATGGTTCAGTACCTTGCCGGTCTCACTGGGCACACCTGCGTCCGCATCAACAATCATGAACACACTGATCTGCAGGAATACATTGGTTCTTATGTAACCAACTCTCGTGGCCAGTTGGTGTTTTCTGAAGGGCCACTTGTACAGGCAGTCAGACGAGGTCACTGGATCATTCTCGACGAGCTTAACTTGGCACCTTCCGACGTACTAGAGGCGTTGAACCGATTGTTAGATGATAACCGTGAACTGTACGTTCCCGAATTGGAAGAGGTAATCAAGCCACATCCTCACTTCATGTTATTTGCCACGCAAAATCCGCCGGGTTTGTATGGTGGACGTAAAGTTCTGTCTCAAGCTTTCAGGAACCGATTCTTGGAATTAAACGTTGACGATATTCCCGGGCCAGAGCTTGTCGACATCTTAGTTAAGAGGGTGCATTCACTAGCGCCGCCTTTTGCGGAGTGCATGGTCAATGTTAAAACGGAACTCGAAAGTATTCGGCGTGGGGGTGATATTTTCCACGGGAAACGAGGCTTCATTACTCCGCGTGACTTACTTCGATGGGCGACCCGAAACCCTGGCACGTACGAGGAGTTGGCAGCGGCTGGATACTCGTTACTTGCGGAACGTTTGCGCAGTGATGCTGAAAAGTTGAGAGTGAAGAATGTGTTGGAGGACCTGTGTGGACGAGGGAGAACAAGTCGCAGTACAATGCCAGTAGCTATACGTCCAACTGAATTGTACAACAGACAGCGTGCTAGGACCATCCTATTAGGGGAAGCAGCAAAGCAAACAGATGGTGATCTGTTGGAAGAAGACCTCAAACAATGTGTTCCAGAAGCCATTAGAGGGTTCGCCAGCACAATGCGCAGTGATAGTCCAATCGCAATCACCGACGCCTCGGCTCGGCTTTCAGTTCTTGTGCACGAATGTTTGCAAAATCGCGAGCCAGTGCTGCTGGTTGGAGCGACGGGGAGTGGCAAAACAACAATTTGTCAGCTCATGGCTAAACAATTGGGACGGCGCTTGCACATCGTTAATTGCCATGCCCACACTGATACGGCCGATATCATCGGCAGTTTGAGACCAGTTCGCAACAAGCAAGCAGTCAAAACTCGATTGATTCAATTGATAACAGAGTATGTGAGCCTTGGCAAGGCTCTAGTGGACGCCGTCATCGATGGACGTCAGACGACGGAGGAAGGTGCACGAGCTTTGACAGAGCGAATCCAGACGCTCCGTTCTCAGTTACAGTCACCCAGCGCCGCGGACTCATTCAACGACGCATGGCCACAGTTTGAAACCGCGAAACAACTTATCAGTCTTGCGACGGGCGACGAAGGCAAACCCGCTCCAAGCGACCGAAGCGCTACAAAACGAAGTGGCGACGGCACAGTCAAAATCGAACGCACGACGAACGGAGAATCATCAGGCTACATCAAGGAGCAGGCGCCCGCTCACTCCGCGGCGCTTCGCGTCGAGAGAGAACGTGCGTTGGCCCTTGAAAAGCAGATTCAAGAGCAAAGAACTCGGCTCCTATCGCTCTTTGAGTGGCATGATGGCCCATTGGTGCAGGCAATGAAGAACGGTGACATGATTTTATTCGATGAATTGTCGCTCGCGGACGATGCCGTGATTGAACGACTCAACTCTGTCTTGGAGAACAAGCGCTCACTGACCATTAGTGAGAAGGGCGCTGATGCCACGGGAAGTCGCAAAAAGAAGCCGGCAGCATCTGGCGGCGACAATTCCACAGAAGTGGTTGTAGCGCATCCAAACTTCCTGATTGTGGCAACAATGAATCCCGGTGGTGACTTCGGGAAGCGAGAACTGTCACCAGCTCTCCGCAATAGATTTACTGAAATATGGGTCCCGGCAATGGAAAGCTATGAAGACTTTTTCACTGTAACCCTCCACCACTTGCTCAAACTCTTGGGTCCGTCCACAACTGATGCGCGAAGAACTCAACTGTTGAAGTTTGTGCCGAAAATTTGTCAATTTGTGGTATGGTTCAACAATAAATTCGGTGGAGGCGGAACTGTTGCCGCGCAAACTGGACAGGGCAGTTCACAAGGTCTTATGTTGACAGTTCGTGATGCTTTGTCCTGGCTGTCTTTTGTGGTACAAACTTGCCCGCAGCAGTCAGATGCTGAGGTATCGGCTGTGGTGGAAGAGTGGTCGACGTATCTGCATGGAGCTTCGATGTCAATATTAGATGGCATTGGTCTGGGCACTGGAAAATCAGAACGCGAAACTATTCCAATCAGACGCGCCGTCGCTCAGTACCTTCAAGAGCAGATACCGAAACCTGTGGTTGCTGAGCTGCCTTACCTGGCGTTAAAAATCCTTTCAGTGCAAGAGCCCGCTCGCAACGGGACGGAATCGTCGCGACCGCTATTGGATCTGCAACAAATTGGGAATCGATTCCACATGGGGCCGTTCTCTATCCCTTGCGGTGCAGTTCCAAAGATTACTTCCTCGCATGGAAAATACGCATTCGGGGCAGAAACGACCACGGACAACGTTGTGCGCATCATGAGATCCATGCAGCTGAAACGACCTTTGCTTCTCGAAGGCAGCCCCGGAGTCGGTAAAACTTCTGTCATACTTGCGCTGGCGAGAGCATCGGGGCACTCTGTAACTCGAATAAACTTGAGTGAACAAACCGATATTGCGGACTTGCTAGGCTCCGATCTTCCAGCCCCTTCACCAGTAACGACACTTGATGCTAGCCAATCGTCGGCAAAGGAGGACGCTTTTACGGATCGTTTTCGATGGTGCAACGGCCCTTTGCTCAAAGCCTTAATCAATGGCGACTGGGTGATCTTGGACGAGTTGAATTTAGCAACACAGACCGTGCTCGAAGGTCTCAACTCCCTTCTTGACCATCGTTCTGAGGTTTACATTCCCGAGCTTGACCAAACTTTCAAGTGTCCTCCTACTTTCCGCATTTTCGCGTGCCAAAACCCAATTCAGGAAGGCGGCGGTCGAAAAGGTCTCCCGAAATCGTTTATGAATCGTTTTACACGTGTGCACGTCGCACCACTGACCGAGGATGACTTGCAATTTATCGCCAGCGCCTTGTACCCAAGTTTGAATGGCCCAGCATCGACCAACAGTCAAAATTGCTTGCAGCGACTTATTGCATTCAATCGTGAACTTCACGCCGCTGTTTGCACTCGCCGCGAGCTTGGAACACGCGGTGCGCCCTGGGACTTCAACCTCCGTGATCTGTTTCGTTGGTTCGACCTTGTCCAACAGCAAATTAAGTTGCCACAGGATTATCAAAGCCTATCACAAGATACGCCGGCACTGGATGGTGTGTTTGATGGTGGGGCGCCCAGTAGCCATGACCAAGTATTGGCGTTGGTTGCGCGCAAATTTCTCCCGATTGTTTACAGCAGTCGTTTCCGTGAGCCAAAAGATTATCTGGGTGTCTTATCAGTGTATGATCGCTGCGTTACCTCACCGAGCTTTTGTTTGGGCGAGGCAAGCACCGCGAGCCTTCCAGCAGAAGAAATTAGCTCCGAGCGCACCATTGAAGTTGATGTCACGCCCACAGAATTCAAAGTGGGCCCCGCGTGCCTCAAATTAAGTGACGTGAACGATCCAAATCGCATGAATGGTGCACGCTCAGGATTACGCTCTGCTCTCATGTTGCCGGCTCAAGAAAGATTGCTGAGCAACATGATCACCAGCATTGCTCAAGCATGGCCAATAATTCTCGTTGGATCGAGCAGCTCTGGCAAAACCAACGCAGTTGAGCTTCTTGGCTCTTTTTCCTGCAAGAATATCATCACCATTCCCCTATCAAGCTCTGTAGATGCGTCGGAATTATTGGGGTGTTTCGAACAGTCGGATCCAGAGTGGCGCACCGTCACAAAGTTGAAGAAAGATGTTCTCCCCTTCCTCGACGAAGTTTCGTCACTGTTGCTGCACCTTGGGCTCGACAAGGCTCAATCAGGTCGCGCGGAGCTGTGCGAAGCCATATTCGCTTTAAGGCGTGACGTTTTGGCAATTTCCTCGCCTTCGGGCACGACGCAGTCGCAAGTGCCACGAGGTAGATGTCCAGTACGAGACACAGCAGCTGTCATTGAATCGATCAAGGACGTGTTGGAAAACATTGACCACCACCTTGATGCGGAGCTTGCGGTCTTGGAGGCCCCCGGTGATAAGCTGCGTGTAAAGGCAACCAAGAGTTTGGCAAGTGCTGCGAAGCTTGCACAGCAGCAAATCTCCTTCGATAGCAACCGTGATCGAGCTGCCAACAAGTCAAGCTCCGCAACTGCAAACTTTGCGTTTGAATGGGTAGACAGTGTATTGCTGCGGGCGATAGAGGCCGGGGACTGGGTGGTATTGGAGAACGTGAATCACTGTTCTCCTTCAGTCCTGGATCGTCTCAACGCATTTTTGGAGCCAGAAGGAGAGCTCTTGATCAATGAGTGCGGGCCAGTATTGTCTTGGGATGCTGCATCTGGGACATACGTTGAAACTCCCCGCGTCGTGAAAGCTCACCCAAATTTCCGCTTGTTCATGACCATGGATCCACGATATGGGTCCATCTCGAGAGCTTTTCGCAATCGTTGTATTGAGTTGTTCGTTGAGCCCCGAGTTTCAGATTCTCAAAACACGTCACCGCATGCAACGCTTACACCCTGTTTGGTGAGTCTCCAACGCGTGGTAGGAAGTGTTGGGTTCCACAATCGGCATGCTTTGTGCCATGCCATGACTAAGGTGCACGTCACTCTATCCGAATCACCTTCGATGATGTCGTCAACAACTGCGTTTTTGCCTCGCCATCTGCTGCGATGGGCTGAGTACCTGCATCAACTGGTTCTGCGAGGGGCTGATATCGTTGACTCCGTGTGGCGCAGCTTTAAGTTTGCTTACTGTATCACAACCAGCACAAGCATTGCGACGGCTGACGCGTCAGTGAAACTCAAGGTGGATCGACAGTGGTTGTTTAGTCACTTGCAGCGCAGTTTTCATGCTTTTAATAGCAGCAACGAACTCTTGTCTCCAAAATTTGGACTGGGACTGTTTTCCATGGGCTCGTCGACAGCGCTTCGACCAACTCCTCAACAACGGGCGGTTGATTTCCAGTCGACACTCGGACCGAGTGGCGCGGGATTTCCCTGCGAATTTGCTTTGTCCGGTCACTTTGCGGCCGTTCATAGACTTTGGCTGCTTAAATGCACAGCCCTTTACTTTTCAGGAGGCGTGCCTGACACTCCTCCAAGTACGCAGAAACGACAAGTGTACCCGTTGGCGTCAGCAGTGCTGCCGTACATTTACCAGCTGCGCAAGTTCCCCAAGCCGACAGCATATGCAACGGCAACCACACTGGAGCATCTTATCGTGCATCTCTGCACTGCGACAGTGCACCCACTGCTTCGGTGGTTAGACTGCATTCAATCCGCTCTCTTCATAGAAAAACACAAAGCTGCCGCTGACAGTAACCCTGCCATAATGCACTTCGCTCAAGTGCTTGACATTTGCCTCAGTACATGGACTGAACTTCGACTTTATATCGTCAAGGCCCTGGCGGCACTAGGGATGACCCTCTCAAAGCAACCGATGCCAAGTGCTCAACTGTCGCTACGCAGGCATTCGGAGTGGGAAAATGCGATTGCAGTGATTACAGCATCGCAAGCTCATGCATCCTCGCTCAATATGTTCAACATTTTGAGGCAAGACATTCAACGTGTTCAGCTCTGCGAGTTTTTAACACCAACACTGCTGCGCCAGTTGACCATTCGAATCAAGGTACTTCATCATGGCTCAGAACGAACACAGCATACGATTCAGGCGCTCAAACTTCAAAGCGAGGTTCTGAATACACTTGTTCTTCGCAATCGTCTTCAGATGTTCATGGGAATAGTTGGCGATGCAGCACGGCGGAGTACAAATGACGCTGCGTTTGACATTTCTTCGCAGCACCTGACATTGTTGCAGTACTCTTATGTATTGTACGAGAAACTGTTGGACAAGTCCACGGTCGAGCAACTGCTTCAACATGCCAATCTAGACACACCATCTAACAATTGGATAAAGTCACTTCGCAATGTGATGCCGGTCGTCGCTTTGGTTGTTCCATTCATTTTCTTCGTAATCAACGACGTCTTCAACAGCGTTTGTGAGATGATTCTGTTGGCTTTGGACTCCTTTGGCCAGGGCCACCAAGCAATGTATTCTAAATTTGTGGAGGCGCTTAACTTGTCGTTGTCGCAGCTGTTGCAGTTTGCCACCTTCGCTCACGAAATGGCAGCCAACACAGCTGAAGTGGATTCGAGCAGCTTCAAGATTGTTCTCGGATTGCATTGGCTGCGGGCTTCCTCTTCTTTGTACCAGTGCTCAGAATTGGCAGAAAAAATGTCGACGATCATGTCCAACAATCGCGCTGACGCAACTCTGGCTCGCATCTCAAGTATTGCAGCTGCACTCCGGTATCGAATTGGGCGCCTGAACTCCGCCATGTTGTCCATCGAGCAAACATTTAGCATGGGGGCCACCATTACACACATTGCCTCACAAGGGGAATTGTGGGTGTTCAACGGAGCATGCGCACACCTCTCCGCGAATAATAGTTTGGAAGTGAACCGCCAGAGCGCAACGCGAATTTGCACGGAAGTTCGATCGTTCATCGAACTAAGTGGAGACGGAGTTAGAAGAACACAGAACAACGAGCAACGCATGACGTTTGACTCCTTGGCCGCAACGGCAAGCCCGCTGTTAGCCCCAAATTTCGAAAATTTGCGCGAGGCCGTGTCAAATTCATTGACTGCTTGGACTGTTCAAAATTTGTGCACACAATTGAGCCCAGAACTGCTCCCTCTGTTGCAAGCAGCGTCACACGACGTGTCTGCCCTGACCAATGCTGCTCAAGACTTCAAGCAGAAAGCTGACGTGGCTGTTCTTGACCATGTGGTGAAAATGATGAATGTTCTCAAAATTTCTGAGGATCAAGCGGAAAGCATGGAGTTCGACATGCACAGTGATCCTCACTTGTCAACTCAGCATGCGATGGATCAATCCTTCGTTGAGGCTGTTCGTTCCAAAATCTGGAGCCTCCGACAGGCTGCTCCAGAAGTCGGCGTGGCCTTTGCGAAAACGATGGGAAAATCAGATGTCACCAGCATTGGCAACAAGCCGGATGCAAAGGAGCGGGGAAGTGTTGTCCTGCTCAGAAGTCCCGACTTTTCTGTGGCGTCAAAATGGGCCGATTTGCAGCTGTCTCCGTACTTTATTCTGGAATCCATTGTGGAGGAGCGCGCTTTGTTGGAGTTGATCATCGATCTTTCAACCAGTAGCGACACACATAGCGAAGTTTCCCAGCTGCAACAAGCTGAAGAAGCATATCAAGCCTGTCTTCGACTTATTCACCTGTTGGAGGTCGTGCCGTCTCGGCCTATTTCGCATTTGGCAACATATAAGTCACTCGCGTGGTATTTACAGCTGTTTAGCTCCAAGGAAACAGCTCAAGCGCATCACTCTAAACCCGAGTTAGCATCCCAAAAGAAGATCCTGAAAGTTTTGGCTCGTGACATTCTACGCCACTCTTATTCCACCCAATGGTCTCATATCATCTCACAAGTCGCTACAGGGCAAGGCGGAACCAGCTTCTCTTCGGTGTTCGTGACAGGACCCGCTTCAGGACAAAGGCAGCGCCATCAAGATCGCCAAACTGGATCCAGCGTCTTCGACATCGGTGCACCAAACGATACCGCGTCGATTGTAGCCGGTCCTGACTTATTTGTGCGCAATGCACATATTAGATCGAAGCACATCGCGTCCCTGCTAGGCTCTGCTGCATCTGAGTTCTCGCTCGGCTCTATTCAACGTCTTCTGAAGCGGATAAATACGCGCAACTCCAACTTTGACTTTGCATACATGGGCCCGGTCGATTGCCCACATATATTGGCAGTATCAGACGTTCAACCCAAATTAGTCCAAATCCGAAAATTGGTGCAGTACATCGCTAGTTACAGTGAGACACCCGACCCCGCAAACCTCCACGCAACTCGTCTGCCGTGGCTTTTGTTTGCGGAATCCGTGGAAGAGGCATTGGTGCTCGTACAGTCCATTGCTGCCGTGAAACACATTGAATTAGCAGCGGACCATCCTTTCGCTGAATCATCAACCGCAATCAAAGACACTCTGTCACATTTACGTGTTGGGTTTGATCAACCCAGCCAATTAGTGGAGGCGGAGTCGGTTATCATTGCTGTTTTCGACGATGCCATTAGATGGTTGGCCCATTCCCTTGATGATCAACGCGCTTTTGACGTCCACAGTTCAGGTACCGAGGCAGTTCTTGAAGGCAACAGTGTGCAGTTCACTCCTCTTGTCCGCATGTTGAAAAGAATCGTGCAGGATGGCATTGGTTTATGCTCAAAACTCATTCGAAGTTCAAGCGAGCATAAACCTCGCATTGGTCACCTATGGGTGTTGATTGGTTGCTTGCGGTTGTTAGTGTCCTTACCGAATTCTCTCGGAGATCCATTGACATGTAAGGTTGCAGAACGGGGCAGACTGGAGTTCGATGCTCAAAGCACTTTGCATCGGTTGAGTATATACCCAAGCCAGCGTGCAACGGCAGCAAATACAAACGACATTCCCGACGAATATCAGCAATATTTTTCGTTCTCAGCGAATGATTACAGTGTAACTGGGCTGAAGGAGAAGTATCGCCAAACTCTGGAACTTAAACGTGTCGTTGAAGCCAACATCCCGACCCGAAGCGTATCCCGGAATGCAGGTTCAAGCTTGAAAGCCGCTGACCAACCGGGAGACGTATACGACCAAGTTTGCGGGCACTTAAGCAGTTTTTTGACGTCGATGTCACCCTTACAAGATATATTGGGTCTCTCGTCCAGTTTTCTGAGCACGGACACCAGTGCATCAGACCGCAAAGCACACTCGGATCGCGAACTTCGGTTCCAGCAATTGTCGCAACAATTAATTGACGTTTTGGCGACGTCTGGCGTGCGTCACGAGAATGAAATGTCGCCAGCACAAGGAGGTACTTCTTCAGGCACTGATATCAACGTGGATGACATTGTAACGCCCATCATCACAGCCTTGTATCACATCAAACATGGATTACACCTGCAACGGCACTACTTTGATTGTGCGGATGACATCGAATCTGACGTCACAGTCGCATTCCCTCGATTGCGGGAAGTCCGCGACGTTGAAAGTTTGCCAGACTCAGCGAAAGCTGATCATAGAAAGGACGATCAAAGTCTGTCCGAGCTTCTCGCTGCGTTAGCACACATTAGGTTGAATCTGTTCAACTCGCTACAGTGGCGTCAAAGCCAGGTGAGCGCGGATCCACAAGGAGATGATGCAACAAGTGTTGCTGACAAAAAGAGAGTTCGTTTAGCTCGCCCACTACGCCAACACCAACGTACTAGTACGGGCAGTGGTGTTGGTTCGGTCGCTGCGCAATTCCAAAATGCCAGCCACTTATACTTTGAGAAGCTGGTGTCACACTGGAGTGCACAGGTAGAGGCCGAACGACAAAAGGCTTGGGAAGCTGGCCGTTCTTTCAATGTACGCAAGAACCGACATGCTTCTTCGGGTGAGATAGAAGATGATGAAGAGATCCGTGAAGAGAATTTCAAAAAGATGTTCCCGAACTACCATATGGAGTTTGCTGACATCGTGGCTTCAGAAGATACACTGCAGACTCCTGAAAATATTGCTCTGCTCGGAACACGTGACGACCTGCCGGAATCAACGTCGACGGAAACCGCGGATGTCGTGACACCGTCGACACACGCCGACCATGTCACGGCTGATAAAGTTGATGCTGCTTGCAAACTCCACCTCGACATCTTTGGAACGGTTTTGCCAGAGCGCTCGAATCAACCAGCGAATTCCAAAAGCAAAGTTGTGGTAGAGATTGAGATGCCAAAATGCAGGCCGCACGATGGGCATCGATACTGAGTCAGTATCAGTCAGCCTCGGCTGCTGGTGACACTCGTTCGTTAAGTCGACAGGTAAATGTTCATCCGTCGGCTCACATAATGGCCCTAATTTCCACTGCCGCGAGGCTGTCGCAGCGCAAGTCTTCCAATCATTTCAATGAGACGGAAGACAGCGACTCTGACAACGAAGAGGACAACGCCGTGGCAACTAGTGACGGAGTATCAACGGACACTCGCAAGCGCAAGCAGTCCAAACTGTTGTTGAATCAAAAGGGGACGAAAGGACGACGTGGCCGCAAGAACAAGCCGTCGGCGGAATGCATTAACTCTTTCGAAAACCAGCTGCTGGAGGGTCCAGTCCGTGGATTGATGGCCAAATTACGGCTGTTGCAAGAACAATGGCCTGGGCATGAAGTGTTGCAACTTCTTATGCGCATGTGTCACCGCCTGCTTTACGCATCGGTCGCAGATCCACTCATGAAAACTATTGCGGGTGTACAACTACTGCTGTACAAGGCTCAACAATGGGAGTCCTACGCAGCTAAACACGTATCGTTGGACAACGAATTGAAGCCATTTAGGACGCTGATGAAGCGTTGGCGTCGCATCGAACTGTTGTCTTGGACGAAATTTTTGGACGACGAAGAAGAGAAATTTGCGCGATCAGCTCGAACGTGGTGGCCTCATTTATACTCCACGTTCCAAACTACGTTCGGCGCGTCAGAGACGGCGACGGCAAGCGCCGTGGAAGGAATGACACCAGTAATGCAAAAACGTGTGAATTGGATATTGCCTGGTGTGTTGCAAGGCGACAAAACACTTGCAGCGGAGGTGAAATACGAGAGCTTCGACGGTGCAGAAGGGCAACCCCGTAAACGCGGAGAGGATTATGATGCAAGTTCTGCTACTATCGCTGACGCCGCCAAACGTAAAAACGCAAGGTGGGGTTGGTCAGATGTGTCGTCTGCAGAGCCTGAAGCCCAGGAAAGCGATGAGAATCTCTCTGCAGATGAACTCGATCGGCAAGCTTGCGAAAAGTTCTTATCATCGTCCTTTGAACTTATTGATCGATTTTTGCGCTCGCCAGCCATCGGAGAATTTTCCCAGCGTCTGGCCTTGGTGGCGTCGTTTTACCATCAACAACTTGCGCTGGCATCGAGTGCAACAAACCATCAACGCAAATTCTTTTTGTTCCAAACAGCATCAACGACACTGAATGTACTTCAGTATTACCGCCAATTTGCTCCGACCATCGCGCGCCGAATCGCTCAGGCTCGCGCACCGCTGGAAAAGAAACTTCGCGAGCACGCGAAGCTCAGTCGTTGGGATGACCGTACGTACTACAGTTTATATGAGTCATCCGAAAAAGCACACCGTGTCATTCACAAAATTGTGCTCGAGTACCGCGAGGCGTTGGAAATGCCAGTGCACATTCTGTTGGACGAGTCCCTCAACTTTTCGTGTGCCGCGACCACTGATGACAGCATTTTTATTTCAGAATTTTCAAACGTTCCAAGAGGACCTCCTCCACTTCGATTAGATGACCTTCTCAAGCCTGTCTCAACAGACACGCCGTTGTCTGCGAAAGCTACTTTGTCAACTTCGGTCGCCGAAAGACTGGAAAAGTCCCGTTTGAGCAAAATCGTCAAAATATCAACCAAGATGAAACAATTGATTGCACTTGATTCTTTCCAGCCCTTGGAAGGCATGGAATCCAACCCCTCCGTGTTACTTGGGGCTCATGCCGAAGCCGTCGATGCTTTCACGTCCGCGGTCATCGGCCGATGGAACTCTGTGAAGTCCGACGAAGTCAACTGGCAAATGAAGCAATTGGCGTTAAATGGAGTACTGAAGCAATGCAAAGCGCGTGGGCTGATTCACCACACAAACGCGGTTCCAACCCCGCATCGCCACTTTTCCCATTTGTTCCGAGTGCCGATACTGCCCAGTACCGATGTGAGTGCCACCAAGCAATTTGGTTCTCTACACCCGAAAGTACCAGATCCACATGCGTCGATGGCCCTCGGAAAAGGAACAGAGTATTACTACCGTGCCCTGCCTTTTATTTCACGCGCCCGCCAACTCGCAACTGGAGGATTGTCCAAAGATCTGTCGTTACGTGAGTCACGACAAATGCTCGGATATTCGGAATACAGCTTGTTCCTCTCTTCGCAGCAAAGATTCATTTTGCACCGTGCGGCGTCTGTGTTGTCAAAGTTGACAGCCCACGTGGAAGTCGCAACAGAAGTGGCTGACACTGTAGTCTCCATCTTAGAAAATGGCCATGGTGCTGTCATTGGGGAAAGGAGCGTCGCCCCCGCAACAGGGGCGAACACGGACTCGTTGTCCAATGTGGTGTGCTCCGCATGGAAGCCACTTGAGTGGCTACGTCGCGTGTCAGCTGCGCAAATGAGCGTGAGTGCTATCCGCGAGACACTGGAGGAACAGAGGTTACTGACGCAGGCCATTATTCATTCTCACAGTGGTACAAGCGATGAGCAGCTTGCTGCCTTAGAAGAACTCGAACAGGCTTGCTCAGTAGCTCTTGATGCTCTCGATGCGCCAGCGTTCAAGCGTAAGCTGGATGCTTGTGGACCACTTCAGGCAGCAGAGACAACTCCCGCTGGCTTGAAAAACAACAATGTGAACATAGCATTTGTGGTTTTGTCACGCCACGTCACGAGTTGGAACGAGTTTGCAAGTCAGTTGCGTGACCGAATCTTGGAGCCTTGCCGATCTCGTGTTGAAGCCGTCAACAAGCGCTGCATTTTGGCAACAGGGCTAACGTCGTCATTGCAAAGCACATTTCAGAACGCATTGTCAGCAGCACTGTTGCAACCCATTGAGTTCGACAAGCGACATGCGCCACTACCAGACTCCAACTCCGCATCGGAAGCAGAACAAACTGATGTAGATGCACTTAGTGAAGTTGAGGGTGTCATCAACAGCTGCATGGTCATCGCACAATTGTATCGACGCGCCGCGTTGTCTGGCGCAGATTTGTTGCATGCAGCGAATGGGGCCAAACCTGTCTCGACACTCGATACGGACGAAGGGGATGTCAAGACCGAGAAATTAAATGACGTGCGAGATAACCTGTGCTTGCGAGTTCATCAACTCGTGGTGAAATCAACTACGCATTCGCATTTCGACACCATCACCTCAAGTTTACGAAGTCTCATTGCAACATTGAACGCTGCATCGACATCAAGCAGCACAAAAGATTTCATTCTGCGCATGCTCGCGGATATTTCTCCACTGCTACAATCAACCCTCGTTGCCGCTAATCAGAGTTTCGCAACTTCCGTGACCATCTTCCAAGCGATGGCCAAAAACGCGTACATTTTTGCGCGAGCCACGGCCTCTATTTTGAAAAACGGCTTTGGAGCCCCTCCGCGCGAAGATGGTGACGGCGATGATGAAGGAGATGACGACATGGACGGCAAAGAATTCGATGGCACCGGAATGGGAGAAGGCCAAGGGTCCAAGGATGTGAGCGACCAAATAGAGGATGAAGAGCAACTACTCGGTCTCAAAGGTGAAGACAACCAAATGGACGAACAACCGGACCAGCAGGATGGAGACCAAGGTGTAGAAATGCAGAATGATTTCGATGGTGAAATGTTCGATCTAAAGGAGAATCAAGAAGGAGATGACGATGATTCGAACGAGGATGATGAAGAACTTGACCGCGAAATGCAAGAGTTTGAAGGAGACGAAGAGGAGGAAGTCGTCGATGAGCGTCTGTGGGATAGCGATGACGAGGAGGACGAAAACAAACCCGAAGACGAACAGGACAAGTTCGAGGAGGGAGAAGGTGTACAAGGCGCCAAACCAACCGACGAACTACGTTCTAATGAAGACGACAATCCCGATCAACAGTCCGACGAGAAAGACAAACAAGATCCACAAGAAGATGGTGATGCAGATGAAGGTGTAGGTGAAGATGAAGACGACCACAACATCAACAACGACTACGACGACAACTACGAAGAGCAGCACCCTGATGTTGATCTTCAAAAACCAGAAGATGCAGATGGGGATTTTGAGATTCCCGACAATGTTGACGACAACGGAGACGATGGGGACGACGATGACAATGCTGACGACGCTGACGATGCGAACAAAGAGCAAGCCGATGACGATGGTGATGATAAGGACGAAGAGACAGGAGACAAAGATGCACAAATGGACGATGAAACGCAAGAAGAGGAAGAAGTTGTGGCGGAGGATGCCAAACAGACCGATGACGCAAACCCAGACGAAAGTGAACAGGCGGCAGGTGGCGAAGATGAGGATGTCGAAACGGAACCACCAAGTCCGGACAACGAGGATGGTGAAACTGGTGAACATGATCTCGAATTTCCCGAGTTTCCCGAGCAAGACAATGATAATGCAAGTGAGCCCGAAAGTGACGCCGAAAGTGGCGATGACAATGACGACGAAAACAACTTGTTGCAAGACACTGCGATGGAACCTGAGGGTGATGATGATGAAGAAGAACACCCACAGAGCAATCCAAATGACGAGCTCAATTCTGCTGACAAGGTCGGAGACGTCGATCCGAACACGGCTCCTGATGTCGACAACGAAGACGACCGCACAAACACGGGCGGATTGCAACAGTCGGAAGATGACTCGGGCAAGCCGCAGGAAAACAATGAGTCAGACGCAAACACGCAAAACCCGTATGAGTTAAGTGCTGAAGATCCGGCTCCGCAATTTTCGTGGCACAACCAGACTCAATCTGCGGACGAAGCACAGCCACGGTCCGAACAAGGTCCAGATGAACGGAGCAAGAACCCTCGATCGCAAGGTGGTGACCAAAGTTCGGAAGATAATGTTAGCAAGCCACCCCCCAAGCAATGGAAACGCGATTTGTTGGACTTAGGTGGCGGTGAAGATGACCAAACCGACGCAAATGAGGACGTCGTCCAGGATAATGAGAAAGTGAACGAGTTTGCAGTTGATGAGCGTGCAACTCGCGAAATATTGTCAGCGCGGGACGACGACGATGATGCGCAACAAACCGAGAACGGTGAACCAGATGATGACGCCGGTGGAGAAGAACAAGATGCCCCACAGTTGTCTGAAGAACCGGCGGGCTCTGACCATCCCAACGGCGACGACGGTCAGGAAGAAGACGACGACGCCACAGCCAATGACGACCAGACTGTGTTGTCACGAGAGTACAAGCGACACCAATTTGCCAAGCAAATTATGTCCCTTCCAAAGAGCAACGATGATGCAGACGACACGAATGAGGAAGAAAGTGAGATGTCAACTTGGATGGAGCACGCTCACGAAATGTTGGAAAGGTTGGCACAGCAAAATGCCAGCAACGACATGGCTAACTCCACAAGTCTGGACAACATTTCCAAAGGTGAGCGCCAATCAAGTACCAGCGAATCTTCTCAAGAGGAAGTGGACACCCCGCAACACGATTTACTTGATTCTGGCCGGAGAGAGCTGGAGGACTTGAGGCAAGAGCTGCAGCGGTTTTCTGCTCGTCTACCAGAAGCGTCAAGCGAGGACGGTTCTGCTTCCAGCAAGGCCGATCCTGAAGACGTGTTGCGCCGCGGTGTTGAACTGTGGAGATGCTACGAGGCACTCACCGCAAACGCATCGCAACAGCTTTGTGAGCAGCTACGGCTGGTCTTGGAACCCATGCTGGCTACAAAGCTTAAGGGCGACTATCGAACGGGAAAGAGAATCAACATGAGGAAGGTAATTCCGTTCATTGCTTCGCAATTTCAAAAGGACAAAATTTGGTTGCGACGAACGGCCCCGAATAAGCGCAATTACCAAGTTGTAGTAGCGATCGACGATTCATTGTCCATGCAACACGTTGGGGATGCCGACAAGCGGAGCGTGCCGACCGAAGGCGCTCCCGTTGGTGGTATTACCCCCGGTGCTATGGCATGCGAAGCCATGACAACAATTTGTACTGCGATGACGCAGCTGGAGGTTGGCGAACTCGCAGTGATGAGCTTCGGTGACAGTGTCCGGTTACTGCATCCATTCGACAAGCAATTCACCTCTGAAGCCGCAGGGAGTGTGATGTCGCAGTTCACATTTCGGCAGGAGTCGACCGACTTTTGCCGAACATTAGAGTCACTCGTGTCAATTTTATCCAGCGCTCAAAACCCAGCCACCAGCGAGGGAACCACGACACAGTTGGTGTTCCTGATTTCAGACGGCCACATTGACCAAGGCAACCGCGCCCGAGTTGGCAAATGGGTGCGACACGCACGCCAGCAAAATCAACTCATGGTGCTCATCATTGTGGATCCTGTGTTGGAAGAGCAGCGGTTGATCAAGTTTGGACCTAGTGGTATTGAGAATATTCCGTACATGGAAGATTACCCATTCCCATTCTACTTGGTACTGAAAAATCTCCGAGATATGCCAAATGCTCTTGGGGATGCACTGCGGCAATGGTTTGAGCTGCTGCAGCACGAGGAGTAACCGGCATGGCGCGAGAGTGTAGCTCACAGCAATGCAACCAATACTTCACACAAAATAAATAGAATAATAGATAGAATAACAGTAAAAGTTTGAAAACTCAACTACACTTCTGTGCTCCGCTGCACGTTGTCTGCTCGTACTCATGCACGCCGTCGCAAGTACGACTTAAGATCCCGTTTGCTTGAAAACGTATCTTTCATTTTGCGCAATGTCGCGAAGTCTTCTGGCGTTTTCGCGAGGAGAAACACATTAGTGATTAGTTCCTCACCCAACCGGACTGGGAGCGTCGGGTTTCCAGTGCGGGAGTCCTTTTCAATTGCCGCCGCGCGTCGATAAAGGGGCCCTTCGCTGGAAGGAGGTATGACTGAGGCGATTGCTTTCAAACGCTGCGCTACGTCCATCGTAAAACGTGCATTGTCCGCACTATATTCGTGCGCGCAGTACATTGTTGTACTGGTTGGCAGCGCTTTCAGCTTTTGCAAGCTGTCGAACATGTCAGCCGGTGTGCCTTCAAACAAGCGTCCACATCCCAGCGAGAAAATTGTGTCCCCACAAAACAAAAGTGGGCCATCTTTGACCGTCGCTGCCTCGTCATTGCTGTGGTTGCCGAAGACATATGAAATGTGGTCGTGCGTGTGGCCTGGTGTGTCGATAATGTGGGGCACATCTCCAATGGGAGAACCACTAAAGAGAGGGGTGCTACTGAGATCAAAATTTTCCTTGACCACCACATCCAAGCCTGGGATAGGGTTCGCTTCGCTATCAGGCCCAACAACAACACATTGCGGAAACTTTTTCTTCAGCTCCAAGTTTCCATCCACATGGTCCGCGTGGTGGTGAGTGATGAGAATTCCGTCAATGCCTCCGGTCTCCATCCAGCCGAGTTCCTCCGCCGCGCGGATTACAGGATCACTTTGGCCAGGATCAACCACCAACTTGGAGCCGCCAGGTGTTTCAACAAGAAAAATATAGTTATCATCCAAGGCTGGCACCATGCTCACGGTAAACTTGGCCGGTCCAGCACCAACTGGGTGTGCAATTGTCTTTCTTACAGCTGGCGACTTCGAGGAGGACACGAGGCGAGCCAGCGGTAACCGACCCCTGGCAGTGGCCATCCGCCGCATCGCAACTAGCATTGTGTTTTCAACAAGTGACCGTCAACAAATCAATAAATATCTACAAAGAATTGTGGCGTCTACTTGTGGACTCAGTTGTGGCCTTCCAACGCACATGAGAATAACTCGGCTGAAATTTCGAGCATCGGCGCACGAGGAAGTCGAGGGTGCAAGCACACTCTGAACCTTCACACGAAAAAGCGATTCGCTTGAACGTTAAACGCTCGCCACATAACGTGCTCCAGGAGTAGCACGGGTAGCCGGCAAACCGTCCTGCAACGTCTGGCTTCCCATCACAAGCTCTCGTTCGCCCCGTCTCTGCATGACAAGCTACTCGCGGCAGCAACCTCTTTTGTTGTACATGCATTCGATAAACAAACGTGACTCTGCCGTTCCCTCTCTCAAAAGGTCTGTTACGGCAGACAGTTCCGTCGCACGACGCAGCGACAACGCCCCGTCGTCGTTGCTGCGTCGTTCGTCCCCACGAATGCAACGGCGACGACGACGTAGGAGGGTGAATCAACGAAGCTGTCGCGAGTCGCGAACTGCGCAACGTGCAACTTGCCACGTGGCGGCGGTTGGGCCACTAACGCCATCCACAGGCTGACGGCGGGCAGTCGGCGGCCTTGCGTTGTTGCACCACTTCGGTCTTGGTCGCCGTCGCGCAACAACAACAGCAGCAGCCACGAATTGCCACTGCAGCGAGTAGTGCGATGTTGGTTGTGTTGTGGTTTGTGATGCCGTTCGTGGTTCTGACGTGCTGGCGTCGGTGTGTGTGTGTGTGTGTGTGTGTGTGTGTGTGTGTGTGTGTGTGTGTGTGTGTGTGTGTGTGTG
>ENA-OWNT01001039-OWNT01001039.1-seawater-metagenome-genome-assembly--contig:-NODE-1039-length-41939-cov-6.591443_pt1 | contig 41939 bp, 39 predicted proteins | sample MGYA00238136_ERZ651165 | MGnify/ENA primary metagenome ERZ651165 (study PRJEB26861, sample SAMN08777766) | seawater metagenome | isolation source: coastal seawater | place: USA: Florida | collected...
ATACCTACCGAAACAAAGAAGACGGCACCAAACAGGTTCTTCACGGGTGTAATGATGTGTTCTATCCTTTCTGCCTGTATGGTTTCCGCCAGGATAGAGCCCATGATAAAAGCACCAAGCGCAGGAGAAAAACCAGCTTTTGAAGCCAGTATAACCATAAACAGGCAAAGGCCAATTGCCAATACCAGGAGCGTCTCATCATTCAGATGCTTTTGTACCCTGCTAAGGAATGATGGGATAAAGAAAATACCCGCAATGAACCATAGTACAAGGAAGAAGGCCAGCTTCAGGATAGATAGCAGCATCTCCATACCCGCAAACTCACGACTTACGGAAATAGTTGACAGCAATACCATCAATACAACTGCAACAAGGTCTTCAATGATGAGTATCCCGAAAACCAGTTCGGCAAACTTCTTGCCTTTCATGCCCAGCTCGTCGAATGCACGTATGATGATGGTGGTAGATGCGATAGATAATATTCCACCCAGGAAAATACTGTCCATGATAGACCAGCCCATCAGCCGACCGAGTAAGAACCCGATACCCAGCATGGCCGATATTTCTATCAGCCCGGTAACAGAAGCAGGGCCACCAATATTGATGAGCTTTTTAAAACTAAACTCAAGCCCAAGCGTGAATAACAGGAATATCACGCCTATATCCGCCCATATCCTGATGTTCTCAATCTCAGTAACAGTAGGAAATAAAGTCAACTGCGGACCAACTATCAACCCCGCCAGGATATACCCCAGCACTACAGGTTGTTTCAGCCATTTGAACAACAATGTTGTCAGCCCGGCTACAACCAGCACCAGCCCCAGGTCCTGTATTAAGTGTGGTAAATGGTTCATATCAGAATATGCCTAAAAATACAGCAAGGTTGCCACAAAAATTCAGTTGCGGCAACATCATTGTATAACTAATCTCTATTACCCCTGTTAGTAGTAGTCGTAATTGCGCGGCACTATATTAAGCCTTAAACCACCTGTGAAGTATGTGGTCGTTTCGGTTGGCAATACTGCGCCATCATAGGCCCTTTTACGATAAGTAACACCCGCATCAATAAACAGGTTTTCTTTCAGCTCATATGACATATTAAAACTCGCCAGTGCGCATTGAGACCTTACACCGTTAATGAGTGTTACGCCGTATTGACTGGCACGGGTATCATAGTCTTTGAATATGTTACTGCCATAGTTGATACCGGCGGTATCTGTACCCTGCTGGTAATACATAGCCCTGGCATTGATGTACAGATCCTTTATCGGCTGATAACGGATGTTACCCATAAACTCCATAAAGCCTGCACCCAAAGGATGCGCCAACGGCTGATTGTAGTGCGAGTAGTTAGCGTTGCTGTCGTAATGTGAATACATATACGGGCGAACGATATTTATCTCACCTTGCAGATCGAGGTTCTTCACTGTAAGCGCATCAAAGTATTTACCACCCAGTTGTATACCAAACTTATTGGCCCAGTAGCCATTACCCGCTGTCAGCTCGCTGATGGTAAATTCATCAAGAATAAACTGACCGTATAGCTGGATGTGCTTCAATGCTATGGCTTTGAAGTTCAGACCCAGCAACACGTTGTCGGGGCTACCCATCATACGCTCAGTCTGGCGGTAAAGTATGATCGGGTTGAGGTAACCGAATTCAAACCTGTCTTTCCTGTTGAATACCACCGCTTCGAATATGCCGATGTTCAGCCAGTCGAATGCATTGATGCTGAGGTGGTGCATGGTGGCGTACTTACGTGTAAGGCGAGTATCCGGCCCGCGCTGGTATTGTGGTTTCATTTCCAGGTACAGGTTCTGATAGTTCAGCTTCCATATTTTGGTCGTCAGCCTGAGGAAGGTTGCACCTGCTGAAAAGTCGCTCAGGAACAGGCTGCGCATACCATCACCAATGAAGTGTTTATCGTATCCGAAAGTTACGTTGATATGATCTTTCACTGCAGCGAAATCAACATGGCTCCGAGCCAGTAAATAGTCGTAACTGTTCGTTCCGGTGATCTTATAATAATCAGCACCCGGTACGGCGGCAAAGCTATCCTGCCACCTGCCTACGTGCAGCGGCACCGTTTCCTGGTTGTCTGTAAAGTAAGTGTAGAAACCTACTTTATTCAGGATACGGCCTCTTGCCTCAACACCGCGGCTACTGGTAAACAACAACTTGTCAGGATTGCCCTGCTCTGAAATACCAACTGCGCTTATGACAGGATTGACAGACAAAAAGAAGTTCTCCCTGTTTACATAGAACAGGTCAGGTTGTGTTTTGTAGAACGTATTTAATATCGGGTGTTTTGAAGGCACCGCACCGGCAGACTCTTCAGCCCATTCACCACTCACTGATATCATATGGGCAATGTTGTACCTGTCAATAGCACTCAGGCCAATGTACCTTGCATCCAACCTTGTTTCCATCAGGAACTTAACCGCCGACTTCCTTGATACGGGTTTCGCAGTCAGGAAGAGATCATCAGACAGTTTTCCTGAACGGGTTTCCAGCCTGTCAAGTAACTCATAATCAACATGTCCTAATTGCAGATACGTTGTTTGAGCAGAAGCAACATCAGATAATAACAAACAAGAACAGGCGAGTAACAGTGCTTTTTTGAACATATAGTGTGATTTCCGGCACGTAAGCGTTAATATTGTTACAAAAATAGTGTTATAAATTAGTTTATTCTACTGTATGGAAACGGTTTTAATCAAGAATGCAACGATAGTCAACGAAGGGAAACAGATACAAGGCGATGTATTGATCAGGGATGGACGGATAGAACAAATAGGCGGAACAATAGCAACCCCGGACCGTGCAAGAGAAATTAATGCTGAAGGTTTACATCTTTTACCCGGTGTAATAGACGACCAGGTGCACTTTCGTGACCCAGGACTGAAACATAAGGCAACTATCGAGACAGAATCGATGGCGGCGGTAGCGGGTGGCGTTACCTCATTCATGGAAATGCCTAACACACGCCCTGCGGCACTTACACAGGCTATACTGGAAGACAAATATAAAGTGGCTGATTACACATCTGCCGCCAACTACTCTTTTTTCATGGGTGTGAGTAATGACAACATAGATGAGGTACTCAGAACCAATGGCAAGAAAAGAGATGTATGTGGTATCAAGATATTCATGGGCTCCAGCACGGGCAATATGCTGGTAGACAACCATATGACCCTGAACAAGATATTCTCTGAGTCGGAGCTACTGATAGCAACCCACTGCGAGGACGAGCGCATCATTGCCGCCAACAAGGAAAAGTTCAGCGGAGCAGATGACGTGTCTTACCACCCGATGATAAGGGATGTGGACGCCTGCTACCAAAGCTCACTGATGGCGGTACAACTGGCCAACAAACACAGGACACGTCTGCACATTCTCCACATAAGCACGGCAAAGGAACTACAGTTGTTCACCAACATGTTCCCGCTGAAGGAGAAGAAGATAACTACCGAAGTGTGTGTACACCACCTGCATTTCACATCAGACGATTATGCAAGGCTGGGTACACAGATACAGTGCAACCCGGCCATCAAATCGCCCGAGAACAGGGATGCTTTGTGGGCAGCACTGCTGGACGACAGGCTGGACATCATTGCTACAGACCATGCCCCACATACATGGGAAGAGAAGCAACAGCCTTATCCTCAATCTCCATCCGGCGTTCCACTGGTGCAACACAGCTTACTGCTGATGCTGAAATATGTACAGGAAGGCAAGATAACACTGGAGAAAGTAGTGGAGAAGATGTCGCATGCTCCGGCTACCTGCTTCAGTATAGAAGACCGTGGCTATATACGCGAGGGCTACTATGCCGACCTGGTTTTAGTTGACCTGAAAGGCAACACCAAAGTGACCAAGGAGAACATACTGTACAAATGCAACTGGTCGCCTTTTGAAGGTGAAACATTACCCGCAGAAATACGTTATACCTTCGTAAATGGTAAAGCCGCCCTTGATGATGGCAAAATTAACAAGGCTGTTAGGGGTAAAAGGCTTTCATTTGCCAGGTAATGCTGAATGATGCCATAACATTTAAAGACCTTTCCGTTTTTCCTGCAAGGGACAGCGATGGTATAGTAGGACTCATAGACCGTACCCATACCGGTGCCGGTAAAGACTACCTGTACCAGCATGTAAAGCGTCCGCCTTCTACATACGAGGAGCTATGCCAACTGCAGGATACCATAAAGTTCTTCGCGGCACACCCGGAGCACTGGCCGGCAATCATTACCAACGGTACATTGGTGATGCTGGAAAAGTTCTTCGAAGCGGCGAATACCGCATCGGCACCACCATCAGGCATTTCGCTCATGTTCAGCGAGCAGTTCCAGAAGGTATTCAACAAAGGAGAGTACTTCTTTACCCAGTTCTCGCTATCGCACCTGGCCGATTTCCTGAAAGGTTGCCGTGAACTGGTAGCTATCAGCAAGCTGGATAACGTGCCAGCATTACTAAAGGCTGAGCTGGACGCGATACAACAAGAGCTGGATAACGAACTGGCGGAGATACTGATGACCGTAACCGACGCCACACCTTTTAAAGAACAGGCCAAACTAAGCTACCGCGCCCGCAGGGAGATCAAGAACAAAGTGTACCGCCTGATGAGCCATTACAGCAGGCTGGATGCCTGGCAGGCCATGGCCAAAGCTACAACCGAACATGGGTGGGCTTTTCCTGAGCTGCAACCCGCACAGCCTGTATGCTTTGAAGCCAAGGGACTGGTACATCCGCTGCTGCGACAAGCCAAGTCGTATGACATAGCCTTCAACGAGCAACAAAACTTCCTGTTGCTGACAGGTGCCAACATGTCGGGTAAGACCACTTTTATGCGCTCCATAGGCGTGGCGGCTTTGCTGGCTCACCTGGGTATGGGCGTACCTGCTACACAGTTACGCATCAGCTTTTTTAAAGGCATCATTACCAATATGCATGTGGAAGATGATCTGCTGAAAGGCGAAAGCTATTTTTTTGCAGAGGTGAAGCGCATGAAACTGACCGCCGAAAAGCTATTGCAGCCCGAACCACATTTAGTGCTGATGGACGAGCTGTTTAAAGGCACCAATGTGCACGACGCCTATGAGTGTACCCGCGCCGTAGTGGAAGGACTGCTGAACAGGCCTAACCACCTGAAGATATTATCGACTCACTTGTATGAAGTAGCCAAACATTTCAACGGCAGGAACGATATTCTCTTTTCTTATTTTGTTACGCATATGACGGATGACAAAAGCTACCATTTTGAGTACGAACTGAAAGAGGGTATCTCACAGGACCGTATCGGGTACAGGATACTGAAGAATGAGGGTGTACTGGACCTGCTGGCAAAGCAGGGCTAAAATCCCAAATTCCAAGGGGCAAATTCCAAAAATCAAATCCCAAATTCCAAATCCAGGTTTCTGTAAACACAATTGTTGTGTTTTGTTGCTGATATTTTAACCGCAGAGACGCTAAGACGCAAAATTTGTTGTGTTTTGTTGTATTCTGCGGAGGGTTACTTTTACCTGTTTAATAAGTCGTTGGTAATCAACAACAGTAGTTACGCAATTGTTGCAATTTGTTGTGTTTTGTTGCGGATACAGTACAACCTTTTTAACCGCTGAGACGCTAAGACGCTAAGACGCAAAATTTGTTGTGTTTTGTTGTATTCTGCGGAGGGTTACTTTTACCTGTTTGGTAAGTCATTGATAATCAATAACAGTAGTTCCGTAATTGTTGCAATTTGTTGTGTTTTGTTGCGAAACCTTTTAACCCCCGAATTTGTCGGGGCAGGCGCTGAGACGCTAAAACGCAAGTTTGTTTCCTTTTGTTGCCTGATAGATTACTATTTAACCCCCGAATTTGTCGGGACAGGCGCAGAGACGCTAAGACGCAAGTTTGTTGCATTATATTATGTAATCCGACGCAAGCAACCCACCCCTGACCCCTCCGAGGAGAGGAAGAAAAATTGTTTCCTTTTATTTCCAATTTTCAGGAAAAAATGCTGTATGTCAAAGAGCTTCATGGTGTTTGTATTGACAGTTCAATACAATAGTAAAAATACGCTATTTTAATGTAATTATCAAATTTTAAATATAACCTTTATACTCACAACTGAATTATTATTACTTTTAGTTCTGTCGATACGGAACGTATGAGCAAGGGCGTATATCTGAATAAAATAACGGAGGGTAACTGCGTGGAGGTAATGAAGGACATGGAGGACAACCTGGTTGACCTGACCGTTACTTCTCCCCCTTACGACGGTTTGCGCAATTATAATGGCTATAGCTTTCCTTTTGAGGAGGTAGCGCGTGAGTTGTACCGCATTACGAAAGAAGGTGGTGTAGTAGTATGGGTGGTGAACGACGCCACAAGAGGTGGGACTGAAACAGGCACCAGTTTTAAGCAGGCACTTTACTTTAAGGAGATAGGTTTCAACCTGCACGATACCATGATATTCAAAAAGAGCAACCCCATACCTCAGATATACAGGAAAAGGTATAACAATGAGTTTGAATACATGTTCGTATTCAGCAAAGGGCAGGTGAAGACCCACAATAAGATAATGGTGGACTGCGCACATGCGGGACTGGAACTGAACGGGACTACGTACAAGAACTTTTCGAAGAATGAGCAGAAGAGAGCAAAACCCGCCAATCCTGTAAAAGACAAAAAGATAAAGGGTAATATCTGGGAATATGTAGTGGGCAAAAAGGCAGAAGACCAGGAAGCCAAAGGCCACCCCGCCCCCTTCCCCTGCGCGCTGGCGAGGGATCATATATACTCATGGTCGAACGAAGGAGATATAGTGCTGGACCCTATGTGCGGTAGTGGCACTACCTGCCGTGCGGCAGCGGAAATGGGCAGGCAGTATATAGGTATAGACATCAGCCCTGAATATATAGCTATAGCCCGCGAAAGGATACAGGCCATCCAACCATAGAGATTAACATTATCTTATATATCCGAAAATAAGCGGATACACGCCTCCATACCACATTACACCTGATAATAGGGCTATATAATATAAAGAATTGCAATTTGAAGCCGATGCAGCTATTAAAGCTTAATTTTGCCCATCCAACAGCAGTATTGCAAAAGACAGAATCAGGACGCAAAAAATAGACATGACAGAATTCAGGCCAGGACGATTCCAGATATTACCGACGATTGTAAAGAACCTGATCATCATCAACGGCATTATGGTATTTGCCCAGTTCGTACTGGGTAAGTTCGGCATAGACCTTTCAGACTACCTGGGGTTACACCACTGGGATTCGGAATACTTCCGTTTCTGGCAATTTTTCACGCATATGTTCATGCACGGCAGCGCTTATGACCTGAACGCCACACTGATGCATATCTTCTCCAATATGTTTGCCCTATGGATGTTTGGCAGCATACTGGAAAACGTGTGGGGGCCCAAGCGTTTCCTGATCTTCTACCTGATATGCGGCTTAGGTGCAGCTGTATTGCATATGGGTGTAGTGGCATACCAGTATAACGAGTTGCAACAGGCATTCAATGTTTTCCAGGCCAACCCGACGCTTGAGGGCTTCCGTACTTTTATTGATGGCCATATGACACTGGTGGGCAATAACCCATTATTGGTATCTGTTATCAACACGTATAACAAGTGGTTATCTATGCCTTCAGTAAACATGTCGCAGGATGCCATAGAAAGCGTACAACATTACCTGCACGGCTATCACTATACTGAGCAGAGCGTTTACCTGCCCGGTGTATTTGATGAAGCTACCGTAGGAGCATCAGGCGCTGTATTCGGCATATTGTTCGCATTCGGCTACCTGTTCCCGAATACATTATTGTACATCTACTTCCTGGTGCCTATCAAAGCCAAGTATGTGGTGGGTGCTTACGCTTTGTTTGAGCTGTTCGCCGGCTTCAGAAATACAGCAGGCGACAATGTAGCGCACTTCGCACATATAGGAGGTATGCTGGTAGCCTTTATATTGCTTAAAGTCTGGAATAAACATAACCGTAATCATTTTTATTAATCTGTCTGAAAACCAATAGTGATGATCAGAAATACAAGCGGCATACCTGCTTTCAGCGAGAATTCAGTACTGAAACTGATCATGGCCATAGGCTCTTGCTTCGTGATATTCAAGGGTATCTGGGTGGTCATGATGGTAGCAGAGGCAGACCCCACTATCTTTCCGAAATACTTTACCGCCAACATTCTTATGCCAGCCTTAGAGGGATTTCCCCTGAAAGCCTGGACGCTGCTCACCTATGGCTGGGTGCATGACGGGTTCTGGGTGCTGTTCAGCAATATGATATGGTTGTACGCATTCGGCTCGCTGGTGCAAATGCTGGTAGGGCACAGGCAATTGTTCCCGCTGTTTATTTACAGCCTGATAGCTGGCGGTGTATTTTACCAACTGGCACAACTCATACCGGGCAACTACTTTCACGGTCGCGAGTTTATGGCCGGAGCACAGGCAGGTGTTGTAGGCCTTGCAGTTGCCGCTCTTACCCTGGCACCTGATTATAAGTTTTACCTGGGTGAAAACTTCAGGATACCGCTGGTGGTCGTTGCCGTTATATTTTTCGCACTGCAACTGATGAACGCCAATATCAACTACGAGGGTGCTCCGTTGTTCCTGCTGGCAGGTGGTGCGGCAATGGGCTTTGGTTATGTAAAACTGCTGCGCAGCGGCTACCAGCCCGGCAAGTGGATATACGATATCATAGACAACACCAACAACAAGTTTGAGCCTGATGAAAGGATGCGTGTAAACAGCGGAAGCTCAAGACGTGGTAAGACCATCAGCATGTATAACCCCAAGCCAAAGCAAGGCATCACCCAGCGCAATATTGATGAGATATTAGATAAGATCAACCAAAGCGGCTATGACTCACTGAGTAAAGAAGACAAGGAAACGCTGATGAAAGCCGCGGACAAAAAAAACTAAGCAATTGTTTAAAAAACTACTGGCATTTATCAGAAAGTTCCTGGGGCGCATTGTGCTGCTGCTGAACCTGTGTGCCATAGTTTGGCTGGCCATCTGCGCATTGGCTTCGTACACACATCCGGCAGATATACGTTATATAGCCATATTCAGCCTGACGACACCCGTGGCTGTTTTTGCCAATATCATATTCGCACTGGCCTGGCTGATATTCTCGCGCAGGAAGGTAAGGGCGCTTTTATCAGTAGTAGCGTTAGTGGCCTGCTACAAGCTGATAGGTGTAGTGTTCGGTATGAACTATTTTAAATCGAACGATTTTACCGCTACCAACAACACACTGAAAGTGATGCACTGGAATGTGCATGGTATGGGACTGTTCAACGCACCATACGACGGGTCGCACGAAAAAAAGATCATGGCCTACCTGAATACGGAGCAACCTGACGTAATGTGCCTGCCTGAATTCTCAACACCTAAAACAAAGGTGATGACCCCGACCGCCAAAAAGATATTGAAAGACAACGGCTATAAAGACTATCGTTTCCAGGCGGATAATACACTGGGCAAGGATATATTCCTTGGGACGGCCATTTTCTCCAAGTACCCGATATTCAACTTTAAAGCCAACAAGCTGTCGGATTACATCTACATGCTGCAGGCAGACATCAGGCTGAATAGCGGAGACACCTTAAGAATGTTGTTCGGGCACCTGAATACCTTCGGGCTGAGCGATAATGACAAAGACTATATTGAAGAACTGACACAAACTACCAAGGGGCTGAATGCGGACATGAAGCTATCGCAGCCATACCTATGGAAATTCAACTACGCTTTTCTGCGCCGTGCGAAGGAAGTATCTGTAACGAGGGATATTATTGACAACAGCCCTTATCCTGTTGTGATGTGCGGCGACCTGAACGACCTACCGGGCTCGTACACCTATACTCAACTGAATGAAGTGCTGAACGACGCCTTCCTGGATATGGGTCATGGGCTGGGCAGGACCTACAATCGCCTGTCGCCCACCCTGCGTATAGACTATATATTCTATGACCCTGAACTACTGCGATGTATCGGCTATAAATCGCCATACACTTCGCTGTCAGACCACAATCCCGTGATAGCTAATTTTGAAATAATACAGGCGCCGCAAGGCTAAGCCATTTTTTTACATTTATTTTGCCATATGTCATCGTTACATTTATATAATTCGTACACAAGAGAAAAAGAAAAGTTTGAACCCTCCGTACCCGGCCATGCGGGTTTATATGTTTGCGGACCAACTGTTTCAGGAGAGTCTCACCTGGGGCATGCACGTCCGTATATCACATTCGATATAGTGTACCGTTACCTGTCTCACCTGGGTTATAAAGTTCGCTACGTGCGGAACATAACCGATGCAGGACACTTTGAAGAAGAAGGACGTGAAGCGACAGATAAAGTAGCAGAGAAAGCACAACTGGAAAGACTTGAGCCCATGGAGCTGGTGCAGAAATACACTAACCTGTTCCACTGGGGTATGCGCCTGTTCAACAATATAGAACCGAATATTGAGCCAACAGCAACAGGGCATGTGATAGAGCAGATAAACATGATACAGGATATCATAGCCAAGGGATATGCTTACGAGGTGAACGGCTCTGTATATTTTGATGTAAAGAAATACGCTGACGAATATCCTTACGGTAAATTGTCAGGCCGTAAAATAGACGAGCTGCTGGAAACCACGCGCGAGCTGGACGGGCAGGATGAAAAGAGGAACAAAGTAGACTTCGCACTGTGGAAGAAGGCACCGCCGGAACATATCATGCGCTGGAACAGCCCCTGGGGAGAAGGTTTCCCGGGTTGGCATATTGAGTGCTCCGCCATGAGCAGCAAGTACCTTGGGCAGACCTTTGATATACACGGTGGAGGTATGGACCTGCAATTTCCGCACCACGAGAGCGAGATAGCACAATCTACTATAGCACATGGTTGCGCACCGGTACGCTACTGGATGCATAATAACATGATCACCATCAATGGCAAAAAGATGGGTAAGAGCTATAATAATGTTATCAAGATAACAGAGTTATTCAGCGGCGACCACCCATTGCTGGAGCAGGCTTACCACCCGATGGTAGTACGCTTTTATATACTGCAAACGCACTATCGCAGCACGCTCGACTTCTCGAACGAGGCGCTACAGGCATCAGAGAAAGCGGCACGCAGGCTATGGGATGCTTATGAAGTGTTGCAGAAGCTCACACCATCAACAGCAGAGACTGCAAAGGATAAAGAACTGGATGCGAAAGTAGCCGGATTCTGCAACGAGTGTGCCGACTTTATGAATGATGACTTCAACACCGCAAAGGTTATTGCCAATTTGTTTGAACTGGCTCCGGTCATCAACAGTATAAAAAGCGGTCAGATTGCTCCGGATGCCATATCGGCCGCAACACACCAACTGCTGGCAGACACCTACAAAACATACCTGGTAGATATATTAGGTATGCAGGGTATGGCTGCACAACAAGATGGTAAAATAGACAAAGTATTGTCGCTGCTGGCAGAGATACGCAGCGATGCGAAGAAGAGAAAGGACTACGCAACGTCTGACCTGATACGCAATAAACTGGCGGAAGCAGGTGTTATGTTAAAAGACGAAAAGGACGGCAGCGTGTCCTGGACCATAGAATAGTATTATGAAGAATATCGGCCCGTTACTGAAACACCTGAAAGGTTTTGGTGATAGAATAGCATTGTATTTTATTACCAGCCTTATGGCGGTGTTGTTTTCGTTGTTTTCATTCTCCATGCTGGCGCCTGTGCTGCAGGTTTTGTTTGATGATAATAAAGAACCATCGAGCAATAAGGTAATACAGCATGCAACTGACCTGGTAAGGACACTGGAGAAAGAAGAAGGGCCGCTGACAGCGCTCACCTACTCTATTGTTGCGGTGATCATATTCACGATACTGAAGAACCTGTCCATCTACATGTCGCTGAACATACTGAACCCGATACGTAATGCGGTGATACGCAAGCTACGCAACGAGATGTTCCTGAAAGCGTTGTCGCTGCCTATAGGATTCTTCAATGAAGAAAAGAAAGGTGACCTGATATCAAAAATGACCAATGATATACAGGAGGTAGAAGTGTCCGTAATGAACGTATTAGAAACATTTATCCGCGAGCCTTTGACCATATCCATCACACTTGCTGCCATGCTCATCATCAGCCCGCAGCTTACAGTGTTCCTGTTCATCCTACTGCCCATATCGGGATTGGTAATAGGACGCGTAGGCAAGTCGCTGAAAAAGCCATCGGGCGAAGCACAGGAGCAACTGGGCAATATTCTTGGTGTGATAGATGAGACCTTGGTTGGTATGCGCGTGGTAAAAGCATTCAATGCGGAGAAGCACCAGCACAGCCGTTTCATGAAGATCAACAACCTGATATTCAGGCTGAAGAACAAGATAGCTATGAAGCGCGACCTGAGTTCGCCGCTATCTGAAACAATGGGTATCATAGTAGTATGTATCATATTGTGGTACGGCGGCAGGTTGATATTCTCCGGACAATCAGCATTAACGGGACCATTTTTTATTATGTTCATCGGTCTGTTCTACCAGATCATCAACCCGATAAAGAACCTGTCTACTGCATTCTATAACGTACAGAAAGGTTCTGCGGCAGTTGCCCGTATGGAGCAATTCCTGAACACGGACAACAGCATTAAAGAACTACCTGAGGCAAAAACCATTGGCGGTTTCAACCATACTATTGAGCTGAAGAATGTACACTTCTCTTACGGTAGCAAAAAGATACTGGACGGCATCAACCTGAAAATAGAAAAGGGTAAGATGGTGGCACTGGTGGGTTCGTCAGGCGCGGGTAAATCTACCCTGGCCGACCTGATACCTCGTTTCCATGATGTGAGTGAGGGTGAGGTATTGATAGATGGTGTGAACATAAAAGAATATAAACTGGCCGACCTGCGCAAGCTGATGGGTATTGTGAACCAGGAGCCGATATTATTCAATGATACTATCTTCAATAATATAGCATTAGGTACCGGCAGTGCTACAGCGCAGCAGGTAGAAGAAGCTGCAAAGGTGGCCAACGCACACAATTTTATACTGCAAAAAACTGATAAGTATGATACAGTAGTCGGCGACAGGGGCACAAGGCTGAGCGGTGGTGAGCGCCAGCGTGTGACCATTGCAAGGGCAGTACTGAAGAACCCACCGATATTGATACTGGACGAGGCGACCTCATCGCTGGACACAGAAAGCGAGCGTATAGTACAGGACGCCATCAATACGCTGATGAAGAACAGGACGAGTATCGTTATTGCACACAGGCTTTCTACTGTGCAACACGCTGATGAAATAATAGTGCTGGACAAGGGTCGTATAGTGGAACAAGGCACACATACGGAGCTGATAGCCAAAGCGGGATTGTATAAAAACCTTGTAGAAATGCAACAGGTTAAATAGATAAGTTATATTTGTAGCAGCAAATAGTACAAATGAGTAAAATATTAGTTACAGGCGGCTGCGGGTATATAGGTGGTCATACAATAGTAGATTTAGTAGAAAACGGTTTTGATGTCATTTCAATTGACGACTTGTCACGCGGATCGATGCGTATGCTGGAAGGTGTACAAAAGATATGCGGTAAGGAGATCAAAAACTACAAAGTAGACCTCTGCAACCTGGAAGATACTGAAGCTGTATTTGCTGAAAATCCTGACATAGAAGGTATCATACATTTTGCCGCATATAAGTCTGTACCTGAGTCTGTGGGTGAACCACTGAAATATTTCAGGAACAACAACAACTCATTAGTGAACCTGCTGCAATGCGCACAGGAAAATAAGATCAACAACTTTGTCTTCTCCTCATCATGCTCCGTGTACGGCAACCCTGACAAGCTGCCTGTTGACGAGAAGTTTCCGTTTGAAGAACCTGAATCGCCATATGCACGTACCAAACAAATGGGCGAGGCCATATGCCGCGATTTCTGCAGACCGAATCCTGACTTTAATGTAACACTGCTGCGCTATTTTAACCCCGTAGGTGCACACCCGTCTGTTATGATAGGTGAGTTGCAGGAAAAACCGGAGAACCTGGTACCTGTTATTACACAAACAGCTATCGGTAAACGTCCTGAAATGCAGGTATTTGGTACTGATTACGATACCCGTGACGGTTCATGCGTGAGGGATTATATACACGTAAGCGATATAGCACACGCCCATACCAAGGCATTGCAGTTCATGATGGAAGGACGCAATACGCAACAGTGTGAGATATTCAACCTGGGCACCGGCAATGGCGTTACCGTATTAGAACTCATCAAAGCATTTGAAAAAGTATCCGGCGAAAAGTTGAACTACAAGCTGGGACCTCGCCGTGCGGGTGATGTTATTGCAGTATATGCCGACAATTACAAAGCACAGGCACTGCTGGACTGGGACACCAAGTACGACCTGGAGCAAATGATGGATACAGCATGGCGCTGGGAGCAGGCACTTAAGAAAGTATCTGCAGGTACGGCAAAATAAAGCCCGGGATTATTTCAAATCTATTTCAGTATTATCACCAATGTTGAGGCTCTGGCTGAGTCCGCGTACGTATGCATCACTACCAATGATGGACGAGTGCAGCACTACCTCATCGAGCTCGGCATAAGAGCCTATGATGGTATCTTTTATTATGGACGCCTTAATATTGGTATGCTCGCCGATGGTTACGTTCGGACCGATAATGGAGTGGCTGATGGTGCATCCCTCTGCAATGCTCACAGGCGGAATGATAACGCTGGTATCGTACTGGTAAGATGTAGTGGTTTCTTTATTCTTCTCGCTTTGCTCTTTCAGCAATATGGCATTGGTATACAGCAGGCTTTCTTTCTTACCACAATCAAACCAGGTATTCACACGGAAGGCCTGCATTTCAACACCTTTTTCCAGCATATATTGCAACGCGTTGGTCAGGTGGTATTCGCCTTCATCATCAGCACGGTCAGTTAGATTTACATTGAGGGCATTGAACATAGCCTGCGACTCTTTAATATAATACACACCCACCATCGCCATATTCGACTTTGGGATCAGCGGCTTCTCCACCATCTTCAATACCTTGTCTGTATCGCTTAGCTCTGCCACGCCAAAACCGCGGGGGTCATCAACTTTTCTTACTCCTATCTGTGATACTTTACTGCTGATCACCTTCTTTACATCATAATCGCAAATAGTATCGCCCAGCACTATCATTACCTCGTCATTCTCAACCGCATTGCGTGTCAACCATATGGCATGGCCTGTACCTTTCCTGTCTGTCTGGTTAACCAGTGTATATTTAAGATCAGGGTAGTTTTTCAGTAAGTAACGTTCAATTTTCTCGCCCAGGTAGCCTATTACGAATATAAATTCAGATACACCCGCCTCCTGCAACTGGTCTATTATGACGCTCAGGATCGTTTTACCCGCTATGGGTATCAACGCTTTAGGCTGCGTGTATGTAAGAGGGCGGAGCTTGGTACCCGCGCCTGCTACGGGAATAATGGCTTTCACAATTGTTTGTTTTACTGATTAATACTTAAATCCTTCTATACGTTTCAACAAGCGAAACGTAAAAATAGCATAAAAACCAGTATTAAATAATGTAATACAGATGTTAACCAAAGTATCATCTGTTTACCATCACCACACAAACAGATTGTCATACTTATGTCACGTCGGTGAAGTCATATCACATACTCCAAAACAATAGGAAACACCATCCATATTGTCAATGTTTATACTTACTATCTCAATCTTCAGCCCATCAATCAACTGATATATCAGCCTTATTTCATCAATTAGTTCATCCGGAATCATATTGTTTTGAATTTTATGGTGACCTCACTAAATAAATTACTGCTTGAAGTGGTTTGTGCAGGAGTAGCAACCATACGTACCTTAGGCATTACCTGTGTGCTACCCGGAATTTTCAGCAATGCTTCCTTGTCCATAAATAAAGTTTTTTGCTTAGTAACAGGATCTAAAACCTCCTTTATAGCAACTTTTTTCATTTCAGCCAATGGAAGGCCTGTTTTGGATGTTGCAGACTTGTCTATATCGGCTTTGGCTGGTGTTTTTTTAGTGGGTGCATTTTCCTCCTTATCCACTATGGCTTCTGTACTTTCATATAAGTTACTTAACTCCAGTTTTGCTTTTATTTCACCTGAATCTACTATTAACTTAGCCATTTGTGCATTATTGATGAGTGTTGTGAGTTTGCCTTTCTTTTCAACAACAATCAAATCAGTAATTGCCAAAGATGCTTTACTATAACCATAGCTTGTCAGGGTACCTTTTTCAATAGCTTTTTCCATGTCAGTATCGGCAAGCAACCCTGCCAGTACTGAAGCAGCAACATCTGAAACCTTCATTTTCTCGGCAAGCAACGAGCCAAACAACTCCAATTGCTTTTGTTCTATTTCGTCCCTGGTTATATACAACTCACTGAATGACGCATTTGGAATACTCAGAGCTTTTTCAAGCTCTGAGTATTTTTCCAGTTGATAATTCTGTGCGCTTAACACAGCGTCGAAAGTTTCGTGCAACAGCTGTGCTACAAACTCAGCAAACCCAAGACTTACTCTACTGAAATCTTCCATAAGATCAACCGTTTAATGGTGCGTAATCTGTTTTAAATTTGATCAAGACCCTGCCGAAAATATCGACCTTAGAGCCACTTGAATCTCTCTGGTATGACTTTGCTGTATTTACGGTTACTGTTCTTGTCTTATTCTTGTTGTATTTTTTAAAAAATGGTAAAAACCTGGCTGATACAACATTTTTCGATTTGTCAACCTCCTTTTGTGAGTAGCTTGACTCATTACCTGACTCTGAATTATTCCAGGTTGAAAAAGTAATTTTGGTCTCTATCTCACCCTCGGTAACCACTAAGCGCATCATACCCTGTTTAGAGATATTCTGTAACAAAGCATACTTATTTGATGCTATCAATGAAGCAACTGAGGCCTGGATATCACTGTAATCAGGAACGGTGTCCGAAACGTGAGTATTATAATCATCAATCGCTTTTAGACTGGCCGCCAGATTCGGGTCTTTAATTTTATCTACCAAATCTCCCACAACAGGACCTAAAGTGTTTATTAATCCCATCCACCATTTATCTGGCGCAGCAGCATTAGTAGCTACACTTGGCGTTGGTGCTCCATCGCCGGCAGAAAATGCATTCATCACAGCTGTCAACTCAGTTTCGGTAAGTTTTGGCAGTTGATAATTCTGTACAAAATCTGAAACTTCAGCAAAAGTGACATTATCTACTGTATTATTAATGTAGGTTGATAAGTCCTGAGAGATAGAACTTATAAAACTTACGTAGGATTCCATCTGATCAAGATGAGATTCCAGCAGACAATCGAAGGTGCCTGTAACCAGCTCTTTAGTAAATTCTGTAAATGGGATTTCGCCAAACCGGGCAGCAGTGTCCATTGCGTAATTATTCATAACATATATAGTTTAAATGGTGCCTACTCTTTACAGGATTTTCGGCTAACTCCTAATACTAGTATTTACCTTTATTCAGTGCTGCCGAAGCAGAAGAAGCTATTGCACCAAGTACCATATCGGCCGTTCCGCCACCTTTGCCCCATTCTTCCAATGCACCTCTCATATCTGCTATAACAATAGCGTACTTAACCTCTTTAGACTCGTCAGCCATATTACCACATACCCAGTCTGTACTGTAACGTATCAATGATAGATACCTTCCTGTTTTGGGGTTGGGCTGCGGGGTGATCATGTAATCTTTTTCAATTACTTTGATACCCTTATAATAGCCGGATTGCGTGATCATTTGTTTGTTCAGGAAACTATCCAGCTTGTCTAATGAAAAATCGATGAACGGCCCCATAGCTACCAGTGCATTGATATCAGCATCCTGAACAGGCACCCTTTTATTTCGGCCCGGTAAGCGTTGTGGGTTTACCATCATACTGTCCAGCACCTGGTACATACTCTTTTGTGCTGTTTGCGCATCCGTTTTGCAGTACTCCAGGAACTCTTTGTCCTTTACTATTTCATCTACCCATTTGCGTAGTAATCCAACTACTGTTTCATGCCCTACTATAAAGTCGTAATCGCCGGATAGACTGTAGGCACCTTTCATATAGTGCATACCCTTGTTGTGGAACACACCAAATTTATCCTGCGGATTCTCTGCGTTGGCAACAGGTTCCAGTTGTTCAGGTGGTGAAGGTTTTGTAGGTATCGGATCGGGAACAACTTTTTTGCATGACATTGCCAATAAGAACATCATCACCAGGGGAATTAAGATCTGCTTTTTCATTTCGTTTGATTTTTTTAAGACGCTTACTCTTTACAGGATTTTCGGCATACTCCTTTGTTTGCTTTGTTGTTTACACCTGTAAAAGCGGTGCCGGATCAACAATGCAAAATTGCAAACAAGGGGTTAGCCGCGGTAGCGTTGAAGAGCTGCAAAACAACCCACAGACAACTGTTTTTAGCTACCGTTAAATGACGGTACGGCTATGTTGATATAACCCTATTTAAAGTTGATGAAAATATAAAAATGATTGGCTGTCAATTAATTACAAAACTCCTGAAAAATAAACACCATATATAATATAGCAAACAACGAAACCAATATCTACATTTGGATAGTTTATTATTCACACACTAAAATCAACCGAAATGAATAAGCAATTAATGAAACCAGTAGCAGTGTTACTCGCATTATCTTCCCTGTTTTCAAGCTGCGATGAAGGTGCTGAAGGACCGGTAGTAGCTACCGGCGACAGACTCGCGGATGCTACTAACTGCTATCCTGCTGTTGCGGACGGAGCACAATTTGACGGCCTCAACGCAATGTTGGTGTATTACCTGGCCAAAAACTACAAGGATCAACAACTGACTGCTATCAACAACAACCTGAATGTGGGACAAAGTGATGCCCGCTCAGTATGGTTCGACCTGGAAACACTAAAACGTTTCATTCACGAAATTGAAACCCAGACATGTGGCAAATGTGATAACAACTCTTCACAGAGGTTGGGTGTGAGAATTTACTATGGTGCTTACCCTACTGACACAACTACCTGGACAGACTCATTATGGGCGACCGCACTTGCAGGTGTACCCGCAAGCTATGCAGGCAAGCATACAGTAATGATGGTGCCTACATACCATAATGAAGCAAATAATACGGAAGTAGATTTTGATCCACGATATGTAACAAGCGGATGTAACTTTACCAATATTGAAAGTTTCTACAACAACATGAAAGAGAACCCACCGGTAAACATTACACTTACTGTGTTGTCAGGCATGGCCACTACAGCGCAGAACCATGGACAGTTAATACCGCCACCATATGATGTAATGGGTATAGTAGATGAAGGAGCCGGCATTATGTATGCAGTAGATACAAATCCTTAAGCTGTTGAACAACTTCGTTATCATATTGCATATTACTGAGCTGATAGCTTGTATTACGGGATTTATTTTTTTTAAGAACCTAAAGAACTCTTTTTTAAAATACTTCCCGTACTACCTTTTGTTTATAATAATAGCCGAATCTACTGGATTTATCCTGAAAACTGCCGAGCTGAAAACAGCCAGTAAAATATGGTTCAACTACCTGGTAATACCTGTTGAGTTCCTGTTTTTTTACTGGATATTTTACCGCTCATTTGCAGGTACTAAATACCGGGTATTGCCAGTAGTTTTTTCATTCTTTTATATAGCTTGTTGGATGACAGATATTTTCCTGCTCAGCGATATGACATTCTGGTTTTACTCTTTCTCCTATACCATTGGTAATCTTTTATTACTGATACTCATCTTCCGTTACTTTTTCAACCTTACCCAGTCTGATGATATATTGTATTTTAAAAACAATATGCTATTCTGGATATCAGGGGGGTTACTACTATTCTACCTGGGTACATTTCCATACTACGGACTACTCAATACAATTGCTTACACTCAAAAAGAAATACATAGTATATACCGATATGTAGTTATTGTTTTAAACGCATTAATGTATCTTATGTTTACTTTCAGTTTTATATGGGGGAAACCGAATACAAAATATTCATCGTCTTAGCCACGCTTATCGTACTGGTGTTCATCAATGGTATTCTCATTTTCATAGTACAATACCGTAAAAGGAAACTTATGTACGAAAAGGAAAAAACAATGATAGAAGAACAACATATGCAAGACCTGTTGGAAACCCGTCTACAGATACAGGAACAGACGATGCAGGATATCGGGCGTGAGATACATGATAACATCGGGCAGAAACTGACGCTGGCCGCCATATATGCCAACCAGCTTTCTTTTGAAAAACAATACCCCGAAATACAGGAACGTATTACAGCAGTGGGCAAGATCATCAACGAGTCGCTTACAGAGTTGCGCAGCATGTCTAAAAACCTGGCTAATGTACATGCAGAAAGCAATGAACTAAAAACACTGATCAAATCAGAATGCAACCGTGTACAGGCACTACAGATATGCAATGTATCCTGTAGTTTTAGTGGCTCTGATTATATACTATCGGGTACTGTAAAAAGTTTCCTGGTACGCATAGTGCAGGAGTTTATGCAAAACAGTTTGAAACACTCAGGTTGCCAAAACATCAATATTACTTTCAACTACACGAACGACGGGCTAAAACTTGCAGCTGATGATGACGGCAAGGGCTTCAATACCGGCACACCCAATGATAACGGAATCGGGCTCCAGAACATGAGGAAAAGAGCAGAGTTACTGAGCGCTGATTTTAATCTACGGTCAGCACCAGGCAAGGGCACTTACCTGGAACTATTTATACCTTCAAACAAACTAAACAACTGACAATGTCTTCTTATTCCGTAGCTATTGTAGACGACCATATACTGATTGCCAAAGCTGTTGGCGGCATTATTGATAACTTCTCTAAGTATAATGTGCTTTACGAAGTAGAGCACGGTAAAGCGCTCATGGACAAATTCAGGCAGGCCAAAAATATTCCTGACATTGTCTTGCTGGACATTGCGATGCCGGTAATGGATGGCTATGAAACGGCTAAATGGATAAAAGACAATCACCCTGAGGTATTGATACTTACACTATCTATGCAGGACGATGAACAATCGCTGATAAAAATGATAAAAGCGGGCGCAAAAGGCTACCTGCTGAAAAACGTACACCCTATCGAACTCGAAAAGGCGTTGGACGCACTGACCATAAAAGGATTTTACTATCCTGACTGGGCCACCAACAAGATATTCCTGAGCATAGCCGATGAAGAGAGCCCAGTTAACCAAACTGTTCAATTAACAGAACGGGAGACCGAATTCCTGGAACACTGCTGCTCAGAGCTTACCTACAAACAAATAGGAGAGATCATGTTTTGCAGCAACAGGACAGTTGAAGGCTACCGCGATGCTATTTTTGATAAACTTGGCTTGAAGACAAGAGTAGGCCTGGTAATGTATGCCATAAAAAGCGGCATTTACAAGTTATAAAACCTGCAATTTATACATATACCTGATGTTTGTACTGTCTATCGTGGGGAGAAAAGTATCCATGCACAGGAGTGTGACTCATGCGCAAGAACTAAAGGGGGCAACGGTATTGTTACCTAAACTTAGATACCACCGAGTCCACCGGTTTTTTCCAGTGTTACATCAACAGTACCGTTTTTGTTTACCCTTGCATTGATGAGTACAAAGGTGTGGCCTACTGAATTGCAATATTCAAACACAGGCTGCTCCACGATCTTCTTTTGCTTGTCGGTAGCAGTTGCGGTGCTTGTCTTCATTATTGCGTCACTTTCTTCTTTAGTATCAGGAGTTAATTGCAGTGTAACAAGTACCCTGTTGAGGCCTACTAAAGTTTGACTGATTGCATTGCTCTGCATATATTAAAATTGAATTGGTTTTACAATTTATCTGCCAGATGCACAATATCACCTAAATAAATATACCATTTCTATTTTAATATGTCAAGAATATTTGGTTAAAATTTATAACATGAAGTGGGAACATGTTTGTTATCTCAATCGCTCTTTCAGTTTCCAGAGCATGGAGTCATTTTTGCGGAGTACAAGGTATAATTGGCGTTTCCCTCCAAAGTTGCGGAAGAATTTTTCAACCCCCTGGTCCATACTGCCTTCAAAATCGAAGCCGGTTTTACCCAGCGAAGCAGCGTGTGCTATAGCATGCCATATCAATGCGGTCATAGCCCTGTTGTCGTTGCTCAGCGGATTTTTACTGCCAACCAGGTAGTAGGCCTGCACATCGTCCCACACCTGCCATAGTATGGCTTCTGCTTCCCCTTCTTTCCTTGCCACCCACAATGCGGTACAGCCATGCTCATTACATGCATCAAAAACGGCTTGTAACTGTGGTTGGGTGAAATGCATGCGCACATCTTTTTTATCCAGTGTCGCTTTCTGATAACCCCACAACTGTTGCAGCATTTCGGGCTCGTTTGCTATGGTTATTTCTTTTTCGGCTTTGCGTACATTGCGACGGTAGTCTTCATGCAGCCTGCTGAAGATATCTTCTATTTTATCACTCAACGGCATAATAAATGTTTGCCGCACCTGTACGTCGAATTTATGGGTGGTGAACAATCCTACCTGTTTCAGCCCGGGGAAAGCAGATAAATGCCAGACCTTAGCCTCCGGCATTTCATCTAACAAGGCGGCAATGGTCTCATGCTGGAAGTTATCCCTCTTGCTGTGTTTCAGATCATTGGGATAGAATACAAAAGGGCCCATATAGGGTGTGAGTACCTGGTCGCGAATGATAGATACGTTTATCCTGTTTTCCATGCAATATGGCCAGATGCCCGATACCTTGTCACCATTCTTCACTATAGCAGCATCCCAGTCTTTGCATACCGCATCCAGCCACCAGTCTTTAAGGAAAAGTGGTACAGCAGGCTCAACTGCGCAAAACTCACGATATTGTTCTTTATTACTCATTGAGTATGGGATAGACTATCGCCTCCCTATTTAAACTGCAAAACCTTTGCGGGTTGTACACGACGAATATACAACGTAGGCACCCACATACAAAGTATGCACAGCATCAATGTACAGATACTGATGACCACGGGATGCCACCACACTATTGAAACCGGTACGTATTGCATAGAATAGGCCGCCTCTGACAATGTAAGGAAATGTGTTTGCTGCTGGAATATACAAAGCCCTATGGCTATAATATTGCCCGCAACTATACCTGCAACACCTATAAGCGATGCGTGATACAGGAATATCTTGCGCATATCCCCTTCGGGCATGCCTAAGGCTTTGAGCATACCAACCATGCGTGCCTGGTTCACTATCAGTATGAGCAAGGCTGCCAGCAGGTTTATGATGGCTACAATACCCATAATGATCAATACCACCACGGCATTCGTATCGAGCAGATTCAGCCAATCGAATATACCCGGGAATATCTCCTGCATGGTACTGGATGTCAGGCGGCTATCAGAAGGGAGGATGTCATTGAATATCCTATCAGAAACAGCTTGTGACAACTTGGGATCTGTAAGGGTAAGCTGGTAACCATTTACCTGGTCATCGCCCCACTGGTTGATGCGTTGCAACAAGCGGATATCGCAATAGGCATAGTAACGGTCGATATCTTCCATACCCGTGTGATAGGTACCTGCTACCTTAACCTTGCGTATACGGGGGTAAGTAGAATTACCGTCCATAAAGTAGAGCAGTATCTCGTCACCGGCTTTGAGCTTCAGACGGTCGGCAGTGTTTATGGATAGTACGACCTCTTTAGCATAGGAAGAATCAGAGAAATTGATCGCAGCACCTTGTACTGCAGAAAAGTCATAGTTATTGTCTACCCCTTTCAACTGTATGCTTTCCATCAGTTGGTTGGCATTAAGTATGGCCGGACCGATAGCATATGGGGAGACTGACTCTACACCGGGCAGGGCTTTCATCTGTTCTTCGATATCTTGCTCTCTTGTAAGAGGTTCAGGAGACACCAGTGAATAGTAGCCCGCGCTGTACACATTAACATGTACATGCCCCCAATAATTATAGATATTCTGGCTGATCTGCTTTTTGAAACCAACTATCAACGCCATGGCTATGATCATAGCAGCAACGCTCAGCGCTGTGGCCACAATTGCCAGCCTGATGATAAATGCAGAGAAGCGCCCCTTTTGGCGGAGCATATACCTGCGCGCTATGAAAAATGGTAAGTTCACTTTGAAAAGTTAAAAGTAAAAAGTAAAAAGTCAAAAACTAAAACAGCATTTTAAATTGTTAAACAAAAAAGGGACTACCCTGAGGTAATCCCTTTTTTAATATTCTTAAGAACATTAACTATAGTGCCGTAGCGCCTTCTATCAGTACGCTGGCTTTGTTGTTGATCACCTCAACGAAACCGCCTGTGATCTCGAACATTTCAGTAGTGTTCTTGTCTTTGATAACTTTCATCTTACCCTTGCCTAATGTAGCAATGATAGGCGCGTGGTTTTCCAGTATCTCGAAAGAACCTTCGATACCGGGAAGCTGTACGCCATAAACGTCGCCGCTGTATATATTCTGCTCGGGTGTTAAAATATCCAATTGCATATTTGCTCTTAGTTTTTAGCCTGCTCCATCAGTTTTTTACCTTTCTCGATAGCGTCGTCGATAGTACCTACCAGGTTGAATGCTGCTTCAGGATACTCATCAACTTCACCGTCCATGATCATGTTGAAACCACGGATCGTCTCTTCGATAGGTACCAGTACACCCGCCAGACCTGTGAACTGCTCTGCCACGTGGAATGGCTGAGACAGGAAACGCTGAACACGACGTGCACGGGATACAACCAGTTTATCTTCTTCACTCAACTCATCCATACCCAGGATGGCGATGATATCCTGTAATTCTTTATAACGCTGCAGGATACCTTTCACGCGGTTAGCACATTTGTAGTGCTCGTCACCCACGATCTGCGGAGTAAGGATACGTGAAGTAGAATCCAGCGGGTCAACCGCAGGATAGATACCAAGGTCAGCAATTTTACGGCTCAATACCGTAGTAGCATCCAGGTGGGCGAAAGTTGTTGCCGGCGCCGGATCGGTCAAGTCATCCGCAGGTACGTAAACGGCCTGTACAGATGTAATTGAACCATTTTTAGTTGAAGTGATACGCTCCTGCATCAGACCCATTTCTGTAGCCAGTGTAGGTTGGTAACCCACCGCTGAAGGCATACGACCCAGCAGGGCAGACACCTCAGAACCAGCCTGTGTGAAACGGAAGATATTATCTACGAAGAACAGGATGTCCTTACCTTTTCCACTACCATCACCATCACGGAAGTACTCCGCCATAGTCAAACCAGACAGGGCAACACGGGCACGTGCTCCGGGAGGCTCGTTCATCTGTCCGAATACGAAAGTAGCCTGAGATTTTTTCAGCTCTTCCATATCAACGGCGCTGGTATCCCATCCGCCTTCTTCCATGCTATGCTGGAATTTCTCACCATACTTCACGATACCTGCTTCGATCATCTCACGCATCAGGTCGTTACCCTCACGAGTACGCTCACCTACACCTGCGAATACTGATACACCACTATATGCTTTCGCAATGTTGTTAATAAGCTCCTGGATCAATACTGTTTTACCCACACCGGCACCACCGAACAAACCGATCTTACCACCTTTTGCGTATGGCTCGATCAGGTCAATTACTTTAATACCTGTGAAAAGGATCTCAGACGCTGTACTCAGGTCTTCAAATTTCGGTGGTTTTGCGTGTATCGGGCGACCATTAGCCTTACTTGGCTGAGGCAGACCGTCGATCGCATCACCTGTTACATTAAACAAACGGCCATATATCTCTTCACCAACAGGCATAGCTATCGCTTTTCCTGTATCGGTTACTTCCATACCACGAACAAGGCCCTCAGAGCTATCCATCGCTACGCAACGAACGCTGTCCTCACCCAGGTGCTGCTGCACCTCAAGTACCAGCGTATCTCCGTTTTCACGCTTGATTTCCAATGCATTATAAATTTCCGGAAGAGCGGTTTCACCACTGAAGTAAACGTCTACTACCGGACCAATGATTTGTTTAATCTTACCAACGTTTGGCATATCTGTCAATTAATATTAAATAAGTGTATTACCGAAATTTTGCGCAAAGGTAAGGGTATGGAAGTTAAATTCAAAAGTAAAAATTAAAAAGTGAAAAATACTTATATGGTCGTTGTGGACACTTGTTCCACCTCCTGCCCTGCGTTGGGTTAAGCCTATTATTGCCGCTGCGATATAAACTATTTTCTGCTATATATAACTGTGAAACATGGGTTAGTAGATAGTGGTTATTAGAGGAGTCAGATTGTATCGTTTTGTTGTGTTTTGTTGCGGTTTTTATGTTGTGTGCATGAAATTTTATTGGCAGGTAAATAATATCCTGTTGATTCTCAATAGTATGTAATTTTTGCTTATACAAGGGGTGTGTTGCGTTGGTTTTCATGGTTTGTGTTTGGTTATATATTATTGTTTTTTAGTTGATTCGATATTGTTGTGTTTTGTTTCAACATTCCGATTTATTACTAATGCTCGACTCCAAGCCAGCTATCAGACTTCTTTACTTTTCTTTTTCCGCAAAAAGAAAAGTAACAAAAGAAAAGGCGCCGAAATACAAAACTCCCTGTATTTCGGATACCACTCCGATTCAGCAACAGTGCTACTGTGCTGCCAAGCAACTGGGCTTTGATTCATTTACCTACTAGTTCAAATATACATCATTTTACTCATTTTGCAAAATAACATGATCTGTATCTTGTTGCCCGGTTAGTTTACCTAAGAGACTGTACACATAGGACATGTAATGATATTTTAATTTGACAATATATAATTCTTATATACTTTCAGTATATCCAAACATGAAATACTACCACTCATGAGCAAGTTAAACGATACCATTATTTTAGCCATTGCGGCATTGCTCCTATTCAATACTGCACAATCACAAACATTTACCTGGTACCGGGATAAAGACGGGGACGGATGGGGAGACCCTGCAACTTCTATTGTTGCCACCCCTACGCCACAAGGTTTTGTATTGAACAACCTGGATTGTAATGACAGCAGATATAATAATTCCAGCTGGCAGCCTGTCGGCCAAAAGGGTTTTTCAAATTCCGGTGCTAACTCTCCGGATATAACATTCGATGCCAATAATGTACCTTATGTTGCATTTATAGACGGAGCACGCGACAGCAGGCTCACGGTTATGAAGTATAACGGTACTGCCTGGGTAACGGTAGGCAACAGCGGCTTTACCGATGCGGGGGCGTCGCATTGTAATATTGCTTTTGATTCGCAGAATATCCCGTATGTACTGTATTATTCCTATAAATACGGCGCGACGTTATATTCATTTACCGGTTCCAGTTGGGTTAACATTGGCAATAAAGGCTTTATCAGTGGGCTGGCAGGTGGACTGCCGGGAGGTAATTCGAGGTGCCTTGCCATCGGCCATGATGACCTGCCATATGTTGCCTATATAGCCAGGCCCAGCGAAAAAATAGCTGTGATGAGATATATTGGTGGCTGGCAAAGCGCAGGCAACAGTAACGGGTTCTCTGACTATGCTGCATTGGACCTGTCGATAGCAACAGACACAAAAGGGATACCCTATGTTTCGTACAGGGCAGTAGTCGGAACAGAGAATAAAGCTACTGTTCATAAGTACGATCCCAACACAGATAAATGGGCCGTAGTGGGGAAACAGTTATTCAGCTATGACCAGGCATTTAACACACAGTTAGCCGTTAGCAGCAAAGACATACCTTATATCTGTTACGCTGACAACAGCGGCGCTTCAAATCAACCATTTTCAATGGGTATTACCGTACAGAAATTCAATACTCAATGGGATAGTGTAGGCAGGGTCAATTTCACACTTGGCGGTAGTAACTCACCCTCTATGGCGTTAGATCCGTTAGATGTGCCATATGTTGTATATGAGCACCATGATGCTACAGTGTTCAGGTTCGATGGTACCAATTGGGTCGCAGTAGGGAATCCCTCATTTGTTAATGACCGCTGCAACCCCATATATATAGCAATTGACCGTATGGGTATTCCCTATGTATCATATACCGACCATTCGGCCGGCAGTAAAGTAACGGTCAGAAGCCTGGCACCTGAGTATCTCAATGCACAGCCGGAAGATATACAAGCCACCCCGGCAGAGATACACCCCCGTGATACTACCACTGTGTCTATTGCTCCTTACAGCAAACTATATGACTCAGAGAAATGGGTATGGTATACCGACAGTTGTGGCGGTACCCCTGTTCAACCCGTATCTATATCATCTGACAACACTTCTATAACGGTAGTTCCGAAAAAAGGAGTGACCACCTACTATGTGCGGGGAGAAGGCGGTTGTGCCTCAGACGGTGACTGCGATAGTGTAGCGGTGTTATCCTATCGTTTATCCGTGCATACAACTCAAAACGGGCAGAATACATTAAGTGTATTTCCCAACCCGGGCAATGGTATTATTCATGTAAAAGGCACATTTGAGCCTGTACCTGAAAAAGCCGCCATCAGAATATTGAATAATTACGGACAAACCATCTACGACGAAAGTATCAAGCTGAGCAACGGGCAACTGGACAAAGAGCTGCACCTGAGCAATATACTTTTACCGGGAATGTACTTCCTTGTGTTAGAAGCAGACGGGGCTACGTACAGGCAAAAACTCAGTATACAATAAAACTGTTTCATAATACAAGCAGGTGAACCGTGGTGCCGGCTAAGGTTATCAGAAACAGTATGATCATGAACTAAGATCATACTGATTTTTTGATAGGCTATGATGACCTGTATGTAACAAGGTACACACACCCTACTATATCAAACAACATGATCTGTACCTTGTTGCTCTGCTACCTTATCTAAAAGGCTGAACAGGTTGAGGAGGTCGTATAAGAGGTCATTCATATCGAGGGGGATGCCGTCCTGCTCTGAAATGAGGTAGTACACCATCATATTGCGCAGGTTGCGGTTGAGGCGGTGCGCGGGTGTGTATTCCAGGAATTCGATAAATGCTTTTTTGAGTGACGGACTTAGTGTTTGTACAGGCATAAAAATAATTTATTTAATTTAAAAATTGCCTTTATTTGTTAAATATAGTACATTTAAAGATAAATATATAATATCCATTATTAAATTTATATCGAATTAGGTTTTCTTGGGTTCAATTATCTTGTGGTTATATACTCCATGAGCAAGAAAATCTATAATAGGATCAAGGCTGTGCTGGCAGAAAAGCAAGTAAATAATTATGAGCTGGCAGATGGCATCGGTAAGACACAAGAGACAGTATCCCGCTGGTGCTCTAATGTTTCGCAGCCGAGTGTAGAAACATTATTCCTGATAGCAGAGTACCTTGATGTAGAGGTGGCAGACTTGCTGGTGCCGAGGAAGCGGAAGTAGGGTCCCCCTATCCCCCTCAAGGGGAGACTAAATGTGCATATCCTGCCGGGTATTATCAGCAAGAATTTAAGAAAAGAATGTATAGAACAGTGTAACCTGTCCTGCCCTACTCGTCCTCGTTTGCAACGAGGATGCGAGGGAACAGCGTTTGCAACGCCCCTTAATTAACAACCACATTAACCAAACCTTTTTTACCGCTACTCGTACTCGTTGCAAACGAGGACCAGAAGAGGATTTATTGTTCATGTTTTTAAATATCCCCCTATCCCCCCTAAAGGGGAGACTAAATGTGCACATCTTGCCAGGTACTTTCAACATGACCTACTCGTCCTCGTTTGCAACGAGGATGCGAGGGAGCGGCGTTTGCAACGCCCCCCTTAATTAACAACCACATTAACCAAACCTTCTTTACCGCAGTAATCCTGAATGCGTAAAAAAATACCTGTCCTGCGCGGGGCAAGACTGCTTCGGACGTAGCACCAGGCGTTACTCTCTTCAAAGCAAATCTAATGGACCGAGAGTGTGGTGTTTTATAATTGGCGTTGCAAACGCCGTACCTTATGATCCTCGTTGCAAACAAGGACCAGTGTGATACACACATATTTTTTATTGTGGCAAGGCTATTATTAACAGGTAATAATTTGAAGTATTACTGCTCATCATCAATATTCAAAAGTTTAGCTTTTGAATTTGCGAGATTGATCATATCGTTCAACTCGCTCATAACAGGGAAAAGTTTTGAAATGATATCTTTATTTTCAGGAATTGAATAGTTATCCATGTTTATCAACTGGAATAAACCCAGTATAGTTGCTACAGGCTTACGTATCTCATGCGAAAGGATATTTGCTATCTCGCGCAGTTGTGTGTTCTGTGCTTCTATAACAGACAACTGTTTTATCTTTTCAGATATATCTGTAAAGAATACTGTTAGTCCACCGCTACTGGGGTAGGCATTTACTGACACCCACTTATCGAGCGAGGTAGCGTATTCATCAAAATGCACACTCACATTATCTTGCATTGCGTGTTTATATTCATCATAAAAACGTAAGGCTTTTGCATCAGGAAACTTCTCCCAGTAATTATGCCCTATAAAATTCAGTTTATCTGCATTGCATATCCTTTCGAAAGCCTTGTTCACGTATGTGAAGTTCATGCCTGCATCAAGTGTAAACATGCCATCAGTGATACTGTCGAGTATTAGTTCTAAATTATGTTGTTGCTTCTTAATACCTGAATATTATTTTAATAGTTTTGATGCCTGAATTGTAAAGTTTCAGGCTGTAGGCAGGACTGAAATCAATTATCAACTTTTACACTAACAACCATAACGCACTTTGAAGATAGATATAATTAGCAGAGATACTAAACAAACACACTTGTATCAGATTAAAATACAATAAAGTATTGTTTAGAAGTTGTAAAATAGCACATACGGATATAGCATCATTATTCCTGATAGCAGAGTACCTCTTCTCGTCCTCGTTGCAACGAGGATGCGAGGGAACGGCGTTTGCAACGCCCTTTAATTAACAACCACATTAACCAAACCTTTTTTACCACAGTAATCTGCAGCACTGCTGAATATATAGTCTTCAGGATTTATTACAATCTGTTTTCGTACAGGGTTGTCATGAATGTAATTCAGCTTTTGCTGAAAAAGATTGCTTCCATCCAGCATTATAGCATGATTGTCATCCGCCCATAGTTTATAGTTTTCAGCACGCCCTGTTCTCTGTGCCTCAAACTTAAATTTATGCAGCAGCCATTCTTTCCTGCTTTCCGCAGATGCTTCAATAATACTGAGTATTTTCTTCGATGTATACTTTTTAAAATCTCTTATTACAGCTGAAAGTTTTGCAGGAGGCTCAGCTCTTACTATCAGGTGCATATGATTGGTCATTAATACCCAGGCATGACATTCCAGCCCTTTATTTTCAATACAATAATTCAGCGAGTCGGTAATGACCTCTTTATATTCAGGACGCGTAAAGACATCTATCCAGTGTACTACAGTAAAGGTGAGAAAATATACTGCATGTTGATCGGTTATGTAATAGCGGTCGCCGGACATAATAATAAATATACGATAAACTGTGGCATTGTCGTATCTAATAAATGGCGTTGCAAACGAGGACCAGAAGAGTGACGGAGAGTGTGGTATTTTTATATTGGGCGTTGCAAACGCCGTACCTTTTGATCCTCGTTGCAAACGAGGACCAGTGTGAGAGTGTGGTGTTTAATATTTGAGTACTGACTATGCCTGTAAACTTCTTACAGATCGCCGGAGGCGATGATCATCCAGTCTTTTTTTGCATTGCCGTCTGCTAACCATTTATCCATTTGTGCGGCTGTGGTTGCGGTGCCGGGTATTTTGGTTCCGCCTCGTTCTGCTTCTTCCAGCATCAGGCGGGTGTCTTTGCGGGCCATCTGCAGTTCCCATGAGGGTTTATCAAACTCACCTTTTATAGCACGCCTCAGGCGTTGTGGTGTAGAAGCACCGGGGTTCCATGCATCCAGCAGTGTTGCTATATCATCACCCGTAACATCAACCGCTTTGGCCAATGCCAGCATGTCTGATATACCTGCGGTGAGTGCTATTAAAAATTGATTGCCTATCAGCTTTACACCAGCCGCTTTACCTGTCACATTGCCGAAGTTCAATACTTTATCTGTCATCGTTTCCAGCCAGGGCATGATATTGCGTATCGTTTCTTCGTTGTCAGACACCAGCATGAAACCCGTACTGTCCAGTGCATTGGCAGGGCCCATAAATACCGGCACATGCACATAAGTATATCCTTTTGCCGCCCACTGCATGGTACGTTCTATTGCTCCTGCCACACTGGTTGTAGTGTGGTCGATGATAATTGTTCCCGGTTCTAATGCAGGCTCCGCCATTTGCAGTACTTCATTCACAGCCGCATCGTCAGACACCACAATGTGCACCCTTGTACTGCCTTTTACAGCCTCTGCCGGACTATTGCACACTACCGCTCCGTATTGTTCCAGCGCCTTTGCTTTTTCTATTGTCCTGTTCCACACCTGCACTGTTTCTCCCTTTGACAACAAAGCACGTGTGAAGTTGCCTCCTAATAATCCTGTACCTAAAAACGTAACCATAGCTTCCTGTTTGAGGTGTTAAAGTAATGAATTTCCTGCTTTAGGACAGGCTATGCATTTATTGCAGTTTCATTCAAAAATAAATTTTCAGAAAATTTTGAAAGTTCAGAAATATTAATTTAGCTTTACAGTATGAAATATCCTGAAGCAAAAGAGAAGTTCATAGAAACATGGGGCATACTGGGCAGCCAATGGGGTGTAAACAAAACCATAGCGCAGATACAGGCACTGTTGCTGATAGCTCCCAACCCACTTTCTACCGATGACATCATGCAGGAGCTGACCATATCAAGAGGTAACGCCAATATGAGCATCAGGCAACTGCTGGACTGGGGCATAGTTTATAAAAAGACAGTTGCAGGTGACAGGAAGGAATATTTCATTGCGGAGAAAGATGTTTGGAAATGGTCGCACAAAATAGGAACGGTGCGCAAACAACGCGAGCTGGACCCCGTGCTTGACTTGTTGGAAGAAATTTCCGCCAGTAAAGAGATAGGCAAAAGCGAAGAAGAAAAAGAGTTTGCCAAACAGGTGAAAGAGCTGAACGAGTTCACCCACCAGGTAGGGCAACTGGCAGACAAATTATTTCTTTCTCCCCGTGGAGAGTTATTACTAAAACTGCTTAAAATGTTCTTATAGTCATGAGCTACAACATTCCCGCATACGGCATTTATTTAGGCATAATGATCTTCATTATTGTATATGTGGGGCGGTTGTTTCATAAGAACGGCAGGGTATTCATACTGAACCTGTTCAAAGGAGATGCTGCACAGACGGACAACCTGAACAACATCCTGCTGCTGGCTTATTACCTCTTCAATATAGGCTATGCTTTTGTAAAGCTACGGTTCTGGACCAAGGTGACGGATGTGGAGATACTGGTTTCGAGCCTGGCCGGCAACATAGGCCTGCTGGTGCTGATACTGGCTGTGACACACTATTTTAACATGGCACTTATACATTATTTATCAAAAAAGGAATCTTTAACGTTCACACATAAATAGTTTCAATCATGAACAATCAATTCATAGTAGCCGCTTATTTTATTTATCTCCCTGTAGTACTGGTACTTACCTGGTATGTAGCATACACATTGTTCAAAAACGGGCTTGTTTTCATGCGCGATATATTCAACGGTCGCGAGGAGATAGCCGTTGCCACCAACAGTCTTTTTAAAATAGGATTTTACCTGCTCAACATTGGCTTTGCCTTGTACATCCTGAAGATCAATCATGTAATTGACGGCACACAGGACACTATTGAGGCACTGAGCTACAAAATAGGTGGGTTCAGCATTTACCTGGGTGTGATGTTGTTTTTCAACCTGTACATGTTCTTCAGGGGTAAAAGGGCCGCAAAACAAAGGCGCCTGGATATGCAAATGATGCAGACACAATACGGAGGCAACAAGCCTGAGCAGGAGGGTTAATAAACTTTAGTACATGTTTCATTAATTGTTAGACAGGCGTCGCCCTTTGGGCGGCGTTTGTTGCTTTGGTAATAGTGGTATATTTGCTGCCTCCGAAAAAACAAATAAATTGAAAAAAGAATACTGGGACGTAACTGATGAACAAGTAATTGAAAAGACCGGTAAAACTATAGCCGACTGGATAACGATATTGGATAAATTTGAAGCTTCAGAGAAGAAGTCGAACGAGGTAGTGGCGCACCTACAGCAGGAATATAGCGTACCCCGCTATTGGGCCAGGACATTGACTACACACTACCTGAAGAAACAATAATATTGAATTAAGTACCATATCAACACCTGTTGGTCTCTCAAAAAAGAGATATTGCCTCTGTTACTCTGTTAAGATTTCTGTAAGCCGGACAAATACCACGTAGTTTTTTAGTAATTTGTAATACTTAAAAAGACTGGAAAGAATGAACAGGGCTATAAAGAAAGTAGCGGTAATAGGTAGCGGTGTAATGGGCAGCCGTATTGCGGCACATTTTGCAGGCATAGGCGTTGAGGTTTTGCTGCTGGATATCATCCCGAGGGAGTTATCCGATCAGGACAAAGCGAAAGGTATTACGGTTGATAATCCAGGCTGGAGAAACAGTATTGTGAATGACGCGCTCCAGGCAACGCTCAAGTCGAACCCGAGCGCTGTGTATACAAAGGATGTTGCGAAAAACATTACCACCGGCAACCTGGAAGATGACCTGCATAAAGTAAAAGACTGCGACTGGATACTGGAAGCCGTAATAGAGCGGCTGGACATCAAACAAAGTGTATTTGCGAAGATAGAAGAGCACCGCAGGCCGGGCACGCTCATTACTACCAATACATCGGGCATACCGATACATATGATGGCAGAGGGGCGTAGTGAAGATTTCCGCCAGCATTTTTGCGGTACGCACTTTTTCAATCCGCCAAGATACCTGAGACTGCTGGAGATCATTCCCGCACCGAACACCAAACAGGATGTAATAGATTTCCTGGTTGACTATGGCAGCCGTTTCCTGGGTAAGACAACCGTGCTGTGTAAAGACACACCAGCATTTATAGCTAACCGTGTAGGTGTGTTTGGGTTCATGGCGGTATTTCATGCCATGCAGGAGCTGGGGCTGAGTATTGACGAGACTGACTCACTGACGGGTACTATTATGGGCAGGCCAAAGTCTGCCACGTTCCGTACAGGTGATGTAGTGGGATTAGATACACTGGTACATGTAGCCAAAGCGCTACCCGGCAATGTACCTCATGACGAAGCAAAAGACATTTTCAAGATACCGGCTTTCATCGAAAAGATGATAGAGAACAAATGGCTGGGAGATAAAACCAAACAGGGTTTTTATAAAAAGGTAAAAGGCGAAGGTGGCAAGAGTGAGATACTGACGCTGAACCCTGAAACGATGGAGTACGCACCCAAGCAAAAAGCAAAGTTTGCTTCGCTGGAGGCTGCTAAACCCATAGAAGACCTGAAACCAAGACTAAAGGCACTGTACGCCGGGCAGGACAAGGCGGGTGATTTCTACCGCATGTTCCACCATATGCTGTTTGCCTATGCCAGCAACCGCATACCTGAAATAGCTGACGAACTATACAAAATAGATGATGCACTGAAAGCAGGCTTCGGCTGGGAGATTGGTGCTTTTGAAAGCTGGGATACGCTTGGTGTAAAGAAGGTACTGGAACACATGGACAAGGCAGGTATCAAAGCCGCACCATGGGTACAGGAAATGCTGGATGCCGGGTTTGACCATTTCTACAAAACTGAGAACGGGCAGCTTAACTATTACGATATACCAACGAAATCATACAAGGCTGTTCCGGGTAGTGGTTCGGTAATAATACTGGAGCACCTGGATGATAAAATAGTATGGCAGAACAACGCCTGCAAACTGGTGGACATCGGCGACGATGTGGTAGCCCTGAGCTGGAATACAAAAATGAACAGTATAGGCGGTGAGGTACTGGCAGGTGTAAACAAGGCAGTAAGCATAGCTGAAGAAAAGTATAAAGGATTAGTTATTGCCAACAGCGGCGCCAACTTCAGTGCTGGTGCCAACGTGGGTTTGATATTCATGTTTGCCGTTGAGCAGGAGTATGATGAACTGGATATGGCCATCCGTCAATTCCAGAATACAACAATGCGACTGCGGTATAGCAGCATACCGGTAGCCGTAGCACCGCATGGCATGGCGCTGGGCGGTGGCTGCGAAATGTGCCTGCATGCAGATACAGTACAGGCAGCTGCAGAAAGCTACATCGGACTGGTAGAAATGGGCGTTGGTTTGATACCCGGTGGTGGAGGCACCAAAGAACTGGTGGTACGCGCATCGGACAGGAATATAAAAGAAGACATTGAGATGAACTACCTGCAACAGTTGTTCATCAACATAGGTACAGCTAAGGTGGCAACATCTGCACACGAGGCATTTGAAATGTCTATACTGCGCAAGGGAACGGATGGAATTTCCATCAACCCCGACAGGCGTGTAACGGATGCGAAGAGGAAAATACTTTCGCTTTGGGAGCAGGGCTATACACAACCCATTATGCGCAACGATATTAAAGTGCAGGGACGTGGCGGACTCGGTCCGCTGCTGGCAGGCATACATGGTATGTGGCGCGGTAAGTACATCAGCGACTATGATAAACTGATAGGCGAAAAGCTGGCGCATGTGATGTGCGGCGGTGACCTGTCTCAACCAACCATGGTGAGCGAGCAATACCTGCTGGACCTGGAAAGGGAAACATTCCTGAGCCTGTGCGGACAGAAGAAAACGCTGGAAAGGCTGCAGAGCATATTACAAACAGGCAAACCACTAAGGAACTAAATGAAATTGCGTACCGTCATATTATCCCTGTTGCTAAGCGCGGGTTGTTTATTAACCGTGCAGGCACAGACCATGCCTGAAGTGGAGCAGCAGATCAACTTCTATCTTGAAGGCATCAGCTACTGGCGGTTTCAATACGCACCTGAAGACACCAGTTTCGGATATGAGGTGAGTAAGGAGGATTCTGTGAATAACATTAACGCCGCCTTGTTTAACTACATAAAAGATGTTGTAGCGAAAGTACCCGGTATCATAAAACATCCACCCAAGCTGCCTGAAAACTCAGACATGAAAATTATTACATCACCTGACAAAAAAGTATGTGTATATAGCTGGGAAGCTCATACCATATCGCATAGTCATTCGTACAATAATGTATTTGTACTGGCAGATGGTGTTGTGTGGGGAGGCAATGACAGTAAAGTTCAAAAAAAACAGACCTCTTATTCAGAAGTTGAAGCTGAAATAATAGAGATCATGGAAGTACCTTATAGCAACGGTGGCAAAATATATCTTACGGTGTCGAAAGTATCACTTAGTGAAAATGAGGTTTTAAAAAGTTTAAGAGCTTATACTATCGATAATAAAACTTTCGCCGGAAAGACTATGTTTTCAAAAGACGGGAATCAATTTGACAGTATAGAATATATATACGACTATATGTCCAACTACGACTTTGAAAAAATGCAGGAGATCAATACCATCCACCTGAGTAAGAATAAAAAGAAACTGTACATACCTGAAGTAGAGAACAACCAAATGACGGGTAAATGGCAGGTTTATGTGTTTGACGGGACTAACTTTTTTTACGATGAAAAGGCTAAATAATACTGTGAGGAAGATGAAAGTGATACTGAGCGTGCTGATGGTGCTGCTGTGCAGCCTTGCAACAGCGCAACCGGCTGCGGTAGACGAGGCGAAGATGTACATGGACCTGAAGCAGTATGACAAAGCTGTAGATGCCTACGAAAAACTGTACAAAGCTGATGGCCTGAACCAGGAAATTTATACAGGCTACCTGGACGCTCTGCTGGCCGCTAAAGAATATAAAAAAGCGGAATCGCTTGTTGGCGACCAGACCCGCAAAAGACCACACAACCCGGCCGTGTATGTAGACCTTGGCCGTGTACAACTGGCAAGTGGCAAGGAAAAAAAAGCGGAAGAGTTTTTTGAAATGGCACTGACCATGCTGAATGGTGACGACCTGCTGACACAACTGGTAGCCAAAAAATTCACTGACCTTGAAAGGGACGATCTTGCATTGCGTACCTACCAGCAAGCCGGTATTGTATTGCATAACCAATACCTGTACAGCGGGCCTATGTCTAGGTTGTACCTGAAAACAGGCGACTTTGACAATGGTATCTCTACCCTGCTGGACGCTAGTAAAAGTTTTTACAATGGTGGCATTGAAGAAGTAAAAAACACTTTGCTGGATTTCCTGGGAGATGACCGGAAGAAATTAGTGAAGGCTCAGAAAGCCATCATCAAAAAAATAAATGAGCAGCCGGACAACCCGCATTACTCAGACCTGCTGGTGTGGCTGTACACACAAAAAAACGACTGGGACGGCGCACTGATGCAAGTGCGCGCACTGGATGAAAGATACCAGGAGCAGGGTGAACGCATACTGGAATTTGCACGGTATGCTGTAAAAGAAGAACAAAATGAATTTGCACTGAAGGCCTATGGAGAGATACTATCCAAAGGCAGGGAATACCCATTTTACTCCTCTGTTATCAACGAGATGCTGGGCGTTAAGTTCAAGATACTGCAAAACAAACCATCGTTTACAGAAAATGAAGTGACTGAGTTGGCGGGAGAGTACAAACAGTTCCTTGATACCTTTCCTGACTACTACACTTTTCATGTAGCACAGGATTACGCTACCCTGCTGGCCAGGTTTGCACGGCAGCCTGAACAGGCTGTGGAACTACTGGAGAAAGTAATTGCCAACCCCGCAGCCAGGCGTGATTTTGTGGGGCAAAGCAAACTACAGCTTGGCGACTACATGATACTCACCGGCAGGATATGGGATGCCTCCCTTACCTACAACCAGGTGCAAAAAGAATTCAGGGAAGACATACTGGGTGAGGAAGCTCGCTTTCGTGATGCGAAACTCGCTTACTACCGTGGCGACTTTGACTGGGCGAATATACAGGCCTCTGTGCTCAAGGCTTCAACTTCTGAATTGATAGCCAATGATGCCCTGTACCTTTCTGTACTGATAACTGAGAACATTCCACCGGATAGTAACTATGTGCCACTGCAACGTTTTGCTTATGCCGACCTTCTGTTGTTCCAGAACAAATATGACGAGGCTGAGCGTATACTTGATAGTATTTCAACAGCATTCCCTGACCACCCACTGGCTGATGACCTGCTGATGCAACGCGCCAAGATCGCACAGAAAAAGCTGGACTATACCAAAGCACTTGCCTACTTAGATAAGATACATAAAGACCATGGCAAAGATGTACTGGCCGATGATGCATTATTCACCATGGCAGAGATCAATGAAAAGTATCTTGACAAAAAAGAAGAGGCAGGCAAGCTGTACGCACAACTGGTACTGGAATATCCGGGCAGCACCTATGTGCAACTGGCGCGTAAAAAAGTGAAAGAGCTGGGCGCTACCATAACATTATAAATAGTAACTTATGCGGACAACTGCACCGCATGAAACGCTGGCCACTCAACAAAGCATACTTCTGGGAGACAGTGCCTTTTTTCAGGTTACTGTTACCGCTGATTGCAGGCATTGTAATGTATCCATACCTTGTACGGGCTTTTGATGTTTCTATATTTTTTATTGTTACCGGTTTACTGCTTACTTGCTCATGTTATATCGTGGCCGCTACTGCTAAGCAGCATAGCGGTGTTGTAAAATATTGGGTGTTCACCTGCATGCACCTCTCACTCATTTTCGCGGCGTGGGCGTTGTGCTATACACATGATATACGGAACAACAATGCATGGTTCGGGCATACGATACAAAAAGCTGATGGCTATGTAGCTACTATAACGGGAGCACCTGCGGAGAAAGAAAAAACATGGAAGCTGCAAACAAGTATCACCCATGCTATTAGCGATGGTAAAACATCAGCAGTATGCGGTAAAGCGTTCGTGTATGTGTACAAATACAATTCACCTGCATTAAAAGAGGGAGATGTTATTATCATACCTAACAGGTGGCAGGTAATTAAAAACAGCGGCAACCCTTTTGAGTTTGACTATGCTGCCTATACGGCAAGAGATAACATCTACTACCAGCAGTTTATTCCGGGCGATGAAATATCCATTCATACATATGCTGAAGAAACTGATCTTAATCGGGTGAGGCGTGTACACCACTGGTCGGTAAAACAACTGGAATGGCATATAACAGACAGAGCGACACTGGGTTTACTTAAAGCAATCATTACAGGAGATAAAGAGCAGCAGGATACACATCTTACTGATGCCTATGCCGGAACAGGTATTGTGCACATCATGGCTATTTCCGGTGCACATATCTCAGTCTTCTTCCTGCTGCTGGCGGCATTGCTGATATGGGTAAAACACAAGCGATACCGCTGGGTAAAATACCTTGCCGCATTGCCGTTGATATGGATATACGTTGCTGTAGCGGGCGCCCCAACATCAGCAGTGCGAGCCGCAACCATGTTCTCCTTACTGGGTATTGGCTTTTCATTGCAGAAAAACCCGAATGGTGTGAACCAACTACTGGCCACCGCTTTTATACTATTATGTGCTAACCCAATGTGGCTGTATGATGTGGGTTTTCAGTTATCATTTACTGCTGTGTTATCCATCTTCCTGTTTTACAAACGGGTGTACAGGTGGTATAGCCCCATACATAAAATAACACGTGCTGTATGGTCTGCCATAGCTGTAAGCATAGCGGCGGAAATATTGGTATCGCCGTTGGTCATTTATTACTTCAATCTTTTCCCTTTACAGTTTATAGTGGCTAACGTACTTGCGTACATGTTTATGAGTGTGGCGCTAGTGGGTGGCATGGTTCTCATTGCTGTGTCTGGCTCTTACACTATAGCTCATGCTATTGCAGCAGGCCTTACTTCTGTAACTACCCGGTTCAACAAACTTATTTTTGGGTTGCAGGAGCTGAACTTTGGCAGTTTTCACAAGCTCACACTCACCAACCTGCCATTGATACTGGTATATATTTCGATCGCAGCCATTGCGGTATTTCTTATCAAAAAACACAAACAGGCTTTATTCATTGGCCTGACATGCTGTTGCGCTTTTCTTTTATCATCGTGTGTCAAGGAGTGGCGTTCATTGCAACAAAACCTGTTTATAGTATATAACACATCCCGAGGCAGCCATATTGAACTGGTGCAGGGGAGCACATCAACTACACTTTATAGTCCTGAAAATGTTGACCCTGAAACAGAAAAATATGTTTTAACGCCCGCTCACACCCACCTGCACATTAAGGACACCTTAAAGCGGGATGAAAATTTAAATCGTCTAAAACTCGGGAATCGGGTCATTTTTATTGTCAATCAGTTAATTAAAGACACTACGATACCTGCTGATATTGTGGTGCTTAATAAGGCAAAAGGAATAGAAATAGCGACTATCAAAAAAGTATTCAGTCCCGAAAAAATCGTCATTAGCAGTGCTATACCAGCCGGCAAAGCTGAAGCATGGATGACAGAAGCAGGTGCTATGGGTATTGAAGTACATAATGTACGCAATGATGGTGCTTTTGTGGCATATGATTAGCCAATATCCTTTCAGCTTAGTATCTTTGCGCTTCAATTTTCACATATATATATAATCTAAAAATAGCATGGAACGTAAGATAGGTGCCGCATTGATATCAGTATTCTACAAAGACGGGCTTGAGCCGATAGTGCGCAAGCTGCACGAACTGGGAGTAACTATATACTCTACAGGCGGTACACAGTCTTTTATAGAAGATGCAGGCATACCCTGTATATCTGTAGAGAGCGTTACCAGCTATCCATCCATACTGGGCGGCAGGGTCAAGACCTTACATCCTAAAGTGTTCGGTGGTATCCTAGCCCGTCGTGACCTGGCAGAAGACCAGCAGCACG